>ERZ1066115.251-NODE-251-length-17009-cov-19.128642_pt1 | contig 17009 bp, 18 predicted proteins | sample MGYA00382762_ERZ1066115 | MGnify/ENA primary metagenome ERZ1066115 (study PRJEB33369, sample SAMEA5778345) | biofilm metagenome | biome: Industrial cooling water; feature: Water cooling tower basin; material: Biofilm | place: United Arab Emirates | collected... | reverse complement strand
GTGAAGGTTTTTGCTGTCTGCTCTTGGGTGGGTGGTGCAGGGGCGGGGCTGCTCTGGTTGACGACTGGGGTGTCGGGTCTTGCTCTCCGGCTTGGGTGAAAAAAACCCGATCAGTCGGATCGGGTGTGTTTGGTGCGCGGTGCTTGCTGTGGGGGTTAGCGGGTCAGGATCAGGTTGTCGCGGTGGATCATTTCCGGTTCGTCGACGTATCCGAGGAGTTCCTCGATTTCAGTGCTTCCCTTGCGGGCGATCAATCGTGCTTCGCCGCTCCCGTAATTGCTCAGGCCGCGGGCGATCTCCTGTCCGTCGGGGGTGATGCAGGCCACCGCTGCGCCGCGTTCAAAATCGCCTTCGGCAGCAGTGATCCCGACCGGGAGGAGGCTTTTCCCTGCTTTCAGGGCGGCCACTGCGCCCTGATCCAGGTGCAGCTTGCCGGCTAGTTGCAGGTGGTCGGCCAGCCATTGTTTGCGGGCAGCCAAAGGTTGGGTGGTGGCAACCAGCAGGGTGCCTACCGGTTCGCCGGCGGCCAGTCGGATGATGGGGTTTTTTTCGCGCCCGCTGGCGATTGCGGTGTGAGCGCCACTGCGCGCGGCACGCTTGGCGGCAATCACTTTGGTAATCATGCCGCCGGTGCCGACGCGGCTGCCGGCACCGCCGGCCATCGCCTCCAGGGAGGTGTCGCCGGCGATTGCTTCCTGGATCAGCGTGGCTTCTGGGTCCTTGCGCGGGTCGGCGGTATAAAGGCCTTTTTGATCGGTCAGGATGATCAGTGCATCGGCTTCGATCAGATTGGCGACCAGGGCGCCGAGGGTGTCGTTGTCGCCGAACTTGATCTCGTCGGTGACGACGGTGTCGTTTTCATTGATGATTGGCACGACCCCCAGCGAGAGGAGTGTCGTCAGCGTCGAGCGGGCATTCAGGTAGCGCTTGCGGTCGGCGAGGTCGTCGTGTGTCAGCAGAATCTGTGCGGTATGCAACTGGTGGTCAAGAAAGGCGCTGTCGTACACCTGTGCGAGCCCCATCTGTCCTACTGCGGCGGCGGCTTGCAATTCGTGGACCGATTTGGGGCGCTTCTCCCAGCCGAGTCGCTGCATGCCGCAGGCAATGGCACCGGAGGAGACGAGGACCACCTCCTTGCCCTGGGTGCGCAGTGTGCTGATCTGGCGTGCCCAGTCGCGGATGGCGGCCAGGTCGAGGCCGGTTCCGTTATTGGTGACGAGCGCCGAGCCGACTTTGACGACCAGTCGCTTGGCGTGAGCAAGGCGGGTGGTTTGCATGCTTAATTTTCTTCCTGGGTGTCTTCGCTTTCGCTCTCCGGCGGGGTGCTGGCGTTCTCGCCATCGTCCATCTCGTCTGCGGAGGGGTCGCTGGCAGTGGCGCGCGGGGTTTCTGCGGCCATCTTCTCCAGTTGCTCCTGGATCGCGAAGATCAGTGGGCGGGTGCCGTCCCCCTTGATTGCGGCAATCGTGAATACCGGGCCGGCGTAGCCGGTTTCCGTACGGTAGGTGGTGAGGAAGTTGTCAATCACTTCCTGGCGTTCGCTCTCGTCGATCAGGTCGAGTTTGTTGAGGACCAGCCAGCGCGGCTTGGCGGCGAGTTCGGGGTCGTGTTTTTCAAGTTCACCGACAATTGCCCGGGCGTCGTGCACCGGGTTGGCGCCCGGGTCAAGCGGAGCGATGTCAACCAGGTGCAGCAGGATGCGGGTGCGCTGCAGGTGCTTGAGGAAGCGGATGCCGAGGCCGGCGCCGTCGGCGGCGCCCTCGATCAGGCCGGGGACGTCGGCGACGACGAAGCTTTTTTCATTGTCAACGCGGACGACCCCGAGGTTGGGGTGCAGGGTGGTGAAGGGGTAGTCAGCGACTTTCGGGCGGGCGGCGGAAATGGCGCGGATCAGCGTGCTCTTCCCGGCATTGGGCATGCCCAGCAGGCCGACGTCGGCGATGACGCGGAGTTCCAGCGTGAGCTCGAACTCCTCGCCGGGTTCGCCCTTGGTGCATTGGCGCGGGGCGCGGTTGGTCGAGGATTTGAAGTGGGTGTTGCCGAGGCCGCCTTTGCCGCCTTTGGCGATCAGGACTTTTTTGTCGTGGGTGTCGAGGTCGGCGATGACTTGCTCGGTGGTGGCGTCGGTGATGACGGTGCCAACCGGCATGCGCAGGACGATGTCGTCGCCGCCTTTGCCGTAGCAATCGGCGCTGCCGCCGTTTTCGCCGCGCTGGCCGAGGAATTTGCGGGTGTAGCGGTAGTCGACGAGGGTGTTGATGTTGCGGTCGGCGATCACGTAGATGCTGCCGCCGCGCCCGCCGTCGCCACCGTTGGGGCCGCCCATCGGGATGTATTTTTCGCGCCGGAAGGTGGCGATACCGTTGCCGCCGTCGCCGGCCTTTATGTAGATTTTGGCTTCGTCAATGAATTTCATGGTCTGGGTCGGGAGTGGGCTGAGTTCAGTCGAGAGGAGGGCTGGGGGTTTGCTCTCGACTCAAGTCGCTCTCGACGCACGACTTGATAAAGCAAAAAGCCCCATCCGGGTGGACAGGGCTTTTCGGTGTTGCCGGGCTGGGGTTATTCAGCGGCCGGAACGATGGTCACCGTGCGGCGCTTGGCGGCACCCTTGATGGTGAACTGGACGACGCCATCCTTCAGTGCGAACAGGGTGTGATCCTTGCCGCAGCCGACGTTTTCGCCCGGGTGGAATTCGGTGCCGCGCTGGCGAACGATGATGTTGCCAGCGAGAACGAATTGACCGCCGTAGCGCTTGACGCCAAGACGTTGTGCTTGTGAGTCGCGGCCGTTACGTGAACTGCCGCCTGCCTTTTTGTGTGCCATTTAATCTAGCTCCTTCTACTCTACTCAGGCGGCGATCGCTTCGATGCGCAGCTCGGTGTAGTTCTGACGATGGCCTTGACGCTTCTGGTAGTGCTTGCGACGGCGCATTTTGAAAATCTTGACCTTGTCGTGACGGCCGTGGGAAACCACGGTGGCCTTCACGCTGGCGCCAGCGATGAAGGGGGCGCCGATCTTCACGGACTCGCCTTCGCCTGCCATCAGGACCTGGTCGAGAGTGATTTCTGCGCCAACGTCTGCCGGTATCTGTTCTACTTTAAGTTTTTGGCCAGCGGTAACACGATACTGCTTACCACCGGTTTTTACGACCGCGTACATGTTGGACTCCAAACGGAAACAAAAGGGTGCTACGAAAAACAGCGGATTATACGTAAAAACTTCGCCAAGTCAAAGCCTTGTCTGCGCATGTGGTAGACTGATGCCCCTTTACAAGGAGAGCAACATGGCTGAAATCACCACTGCATCCGGTCTGGTCTATGAGGATACCGTTGTCGGCGAAGGCAGCGAGGCCAAGGCAGGCAACTTCGTGACCGTGCATTACACCGGCTGGCTGACCAACGGTAGCAAATTCGATTCGAGCAAGGATCGTGCGGAGCCGTTCGAGTTTCCGCTCGGCAAGCGCCATGTGATCTCCGGCTGGGACGAAGGGGTGCAAGGCATGAAGGTTGGCGGTACCCGCAAGCTGACGATTCCGCCTGAGCTGGGCTACGGTCCGCGCGGTGCCGGTGGCGTGATCCCGCCAAACGCGACGCTGGTCTTCGAAGTTGAACTGCTCGCCGTGCAATGAGCGGAAACCGTCGCGACAGCCGTCCGCCGCAGGATGCTGCGGCGCCTTCCGGCAATGATCCGTGGGCGCGCTGGCGTGAGCCCGCAGCTGCTGAACCATCCGAACCTGTTGTGCCGCCGGTTGCTGAACCGGTGGTGCCGGTTGCCGCGACCGGCGGGACTGATAGCGAGGCTGAGCGCGCGCCGCTGGGGACGCTGAGCGTTCGCCGTAGTGCGTCGACCGCAACCCCCCGCAAAACCTCGCCCAGAACGGCCAAAGCCGGCAAGTCCGCGCAGGCCGGGGCTCGCTCCCATGCCGATGCGCCCCGGCGCAAAGATGGGGAACGGCCACCGGGCAAGCCGGCGCGTGGGCCGGAGCGGGGAGCTTCGTACGCTGGCAAGGCGGGCGAAAAACCGGCCTTCCGAAAGGAGGGCGCTAGCGCGCCGCGCCGTGCGGGCACGGCAGAACGTGACGATCCGTGGGCCAAGGCCCGGCGCAGCGGCGAGAAAAAAGCCGATTTTCCGGCGTCGACCGTGAAAACCACCGCGACAGCACCGCTTGCTGCCGACCCGGCGCGCCTGGCACCGACTGGCGTGCGCTTGTCCAAGGTGATGTCGGAGCGTGGCTTGTGCTCGCGGCGGGAGGCCGATCTGTGGATCGAGCGGGGCTGGGTTTGCGTCAATGGCGAACCGGTCAGCGAACTGGGGGCACGGATTGATCCGCAGGCCAGCATCACCATTTCCCAGGATGCCAGGAAGGACCAGGCCAAGGCCGTGACCATCCTGCTCCACAAGCCGGTTGGCTATGTTTCCGGTCAGCCGGAGCCGGGCAGCGTACCGGCGGTGACGCTGGTCACGGCAGAGAATCAGTTGCCCAACTCCGGTGGGCCCGAGTTCAAGCCCTGGATGTTGCGCGGTCTGGCACCGGCCGGTCGGCTAGATATCGACTCGACCGGTCTGCTGGTGCTGACCAGTGATGGCCGGGTGGCGAAGCGACTGATCGGCGAGAACAGTGATGCCGAGAAGGAGTATCTGGTCCGGGTATCGGGGCAGATGATCCCGGGCGGGCTGGAACTGCTGCGCCATGGCCTCGAACTCGACGGCAAGCCGTTGCGCCAGGCTTGGGTCAAGCAATTGAACGAGGATCAGCTGCACTTCATCCTCAAGGAAGGCAAGAAGCGCCAGATTCGCCGCATGTGCGAACTGGTCGGGCTCAAGGTGATCGGCCTGAAGCGGGTGCGCATCGGCCGCATCCGGCTGGGTGACCTGCCGCTCGGGCAATGGCGTTTCCTGCGCGAAGGCGAGTCCTTCTAAGCTGGGATTGCAGTTGTAGTGGGGCTTGCCGGCATGCCTGGCGGTCGGTGCGTGAGCGTTGGGCGGGGCTTTCGTCAGGAGGAGATTATTCTGCCTTCGGTGGTTGCCGATTCCCGGAAACCATTTGGCGGAGCCTGGCTCCAAGCGCATTGGTCGGTTGAGGTGGTGGTGATCCCGTGATTTGCAGCTTGGGCAGGCGGTGGCATTGATCAACAAAGGCAGGTGGTGGGCGTACTTCGGTGCGCACGTGGTGTTTTCGGTAGTGCTCGTGCTGCTGGGTTTGTGGCAGGTTTATCGTGCCGAGTATGCCGATCAGGTGCAGCGGCTGGAGATGGCCTCCCTGCTCAAGGCTCAGCAGCTGGGCGGCTGGTTGCGTGAGCGAGAGGCTGATGTGACCCTGCTCGGGACACGCAGCGAACTGGCCGATCGGCTGGCGCGCCATCAGCGGCAGCCGTTGCCTGCTGCCGGCATGCAGGCGCTGCTGCTGCCATATCTGGCCAGTGGCCGCTATCAGTCGCTGTTTGTTTTTACTCCGGAGGGCGAGTTGCTGATTGCCGCCGGTGCACCACCGCTCGCCAATGAGCCGGAATTGACTTCCCTGGTCGAACGAGCCGCTTTGCGCCCCGGTGTTTTGCGCAGCGATTGGTATGCGCGCCCGGATGGCCAGTCGGGGCAGCAGATTGATTTTGCCGTCAGTCTGCAAGGGCAAAAGTCGGCTAGCCGCTATGTTGCGGTGTTGCGGATTGTCGGCGGACAGCAGCTTTTCCCCGCGCTGGCCGAGCAGGTCATGGCGCAGCAAAGTATCGAGACCATCCTGCTCTGGCGGGTGGGTGACACGCTGCATTATTTCAACGAAAGCCGCTGGCAGGCGGCCGATGCCGGCGGCCGCCTGGTCCTGGCAACCGCCGGCCAACCAGGGGCGCGTGTACTGCGGGGTGAGGCTCCTGCCGATCAGGTGCTGCATGGAACCGACGTGCATGCCCAGCCGGTGCTGGCGATTGTTCGCCAGATTCCCGATTCCGACTGGTTTTTGTTGCTCAAGCTTGAGCAGCGGCACCTGTGGAAAGCCGCATTGGGGCACTCCGGCTGGTTGGCGGTGCTGTTCCTGCTCCTGTTGCTGGCTGGCTATCGCGTACTTGCCCGCTTGCGGAAACAGGAATTTGTCCGCCTGAGCCGCTGGCGCCGTTCGGCTCGCGAAGCCGAGCAGCGCTCCCTGGCATTCAAGGAAAGCCTGTTGCGGGCAATCCCGATGGCGATTTTCTACAAGGACCGGGATGGCCGTTACCTGGGTTGTAATCCTCTGTTCAGCGAATTGCTCGGGGTCAGCGAGGCGGAGTTGCAAGGAAAGACGCTGAGTGAGGTCTGGCCGCCGGCGATGCTCGAATATTTCCAGCAAAAGGATGTCGAACTGCTCGCTGCGCCAGGTCTTCAGCATTACGAATGCACCGTGCAAGACCGCCAGGGGCGCCCCCGCGAGGTGATTTTCAGCCGCGACGTCTTCCGCGACGAAAAAGGCAATGTGGCCGGCATCGTCGGCGGTTTTCTTGATGTCACCGAGCATCGTCGGAGTCAGGCCGAACTCGCACATTACCGCGAGCATCTTGAGGAAATTGTCCGCCAGCAAACCACTGAGCTGGTCAGCAAAAACATGGCCTTGGCCCAGGCCAAGGAACTTGCAGAACAAGCCAACCGGGCCAAGAGTGCCTTCCTGGCCAACATGAGCCACGAAATCCGCACGCCGATGAACGCGATCGTCGGCATGAGCCACCTGCTGTTGCGCGATGAACTGAGCCTGCGCCAGCGCGAGCGGGTACGCACCATCTTCGCCGCATCGGAACACTTGCTCGGGGTGATCAACGACATTCTCGACCTGTCCAAGGTCGAGGCCGGCAAGGTTCAGCTGGAGCATCAGCCTTTCCGGCTGTCGGTGATTCTTGAGCGCCTCCGGGCTCTGGTCGCGGAGCGCCTGCAGGCTGGCGGAGTGAGCTACCAGCAGGATGTTGCGGGGATTCCGGAATACCTGTGCGGCGATGCGACCCGGGTGGCCCAGATTCTGCTCAATTACCTGACCAATGCCGTCAAATTCACCCGCGCCGGCAAGGTGGTTTTGCACGGGCGGGTGGAGTCCGAGGATGCCGATGGATTGCTGCTGCATTTCGCGGTTGCCGACAGCGGTGTCGGCATTCCTCCCGAGTTGCAGGAGCGCCTGTTCAATTCCTTCGAGCAGGGAGAGGAAAGCACCTCCCGTCGCTACGGCGGCACTGGCCTGGGGCTGGCGATCAACCGGCGTTTTGCCCAGTTGATGGGCGGGCAGGTCGGCGTCGATAGCCAACCCGGGGTCGGTAGCATTTTCTGGGTCACCTTGCGTCTTGAGCGCTCCAGCGCCGCTGCGGTCGAGGCTGTAGAGCAGTGCGAGCCGGCTTTGCCAGCAGGTGAGCGCAGCTACCGTCTGCTGATTGTCGAAGACAACGACATTAATGCGCAGGTGGTCTGCGACATGCTGGCCGGCGAGTCGGCCTGGAGCGTCGAGCGTGTGCATAACGGCATAGAAGCCGTGACGCGAGCCACGGCTGGCGCCTACGACCTGATCCTGATGGATATGCAAATGCCGGAAATGGATGGGCTGGAGGCGTGTCGCCGGATTCGTCAGCTGCCCGGACACCAGCTGACGCCGCTGATCGCGATGACTGCCAACGCCTTTGCCGAAGATCGCCAGCAATGTCTTGACGCCGGGATGAACGATTATCTGGCCAAGCCGTTCAGTCCCGAGCTGCTGTTCGGCAAGCTGGCTTACTGGTTGCGTCTGGGGGCGGTAAATGCTGCTGCCCAAGGCGCCTTATCTGCGGCGGCGGCAGATGAGGAGACGAGCCCGCGCCAGCGTCTGGCCCAAGTGTGGGGGCTGGATCTGAAGCAGGGCCTGCAGGCGGTGCGTAACCAGGATTTCGACAAGTATCTCGAATTGCTGGATAAAACCCTGGGGTACTGTGAGTCGCCGGCCGGCTGGCGCGAACTTTTGGCTGGCGCGCAGGCGGACCTGGTATTGAAAAAGGTGCATTCACTCAAGGGGGTGAGCTCGACCCTGGGCTTGCTGGCGGTCCGCCAGGCTGCCGAGCGGCTGGAACAGGCCTTGCGCACGCCTTCCGGGGAGGAGCTCCAGCGGAAGGAACTGGAGAACCTGATTTCGGTCTTTGAACGAAGCTTTGCCGATTTGCGCACTGCTCTGTTACCCGCTGTTGAGGAAAATAAATGAACATACCCCGTGTCCTGATTGCCGATGATGACTTCCTGATCCGAGAAACCCTGAGTGCCGCGTTAGCCGGAGATTTTTCAGTTGCCGAGGCAGCGTCGGGCGAGGAGTGTTTGCAATGGATCGGCAAGCAGGCCCCCGATTTGCTGTTGCTTGACATCGAAATGCCGGGGCTGGATGGATACGAGGTATGCCGGCGCTTGCGCGCTGGTCAGTACGATTTTCCGATTATTTTTGTTTCCGGCCACGACTCCCTTGCGGAGCAGTTGCATGGCTTCGACGCCGGTGCCGACGATTTCGTGACCAAGCCGTTCAATGCAGAGGTCTTGTTCCGGCAGGTGCAGCGGGCGATTGACCGGCACCGCCAGAAACGGCGCCTGGCCGAGGATCGGGAGGCCTTGCAAAACCTCGCCTCGGATGTGTTGCGCGATCTGCGGCAAACCGACGTGCTGTTGAATTTCGTGCGCCAGAGCATCGGCTGCGGCGACTACCGCCAGCTGGCGCGCAACCTGCTGGCGGCGACCCAGGCCTATGGACTGGCCTGCCACGTGCAGGTCCGTCACCCGGAGGGTGAGGTGACCTTGACTGCCGAGGGCGCGGCCAGCCCGGTCGAACTTGGCGTCTTTGCTCAGTGTGCGGGGCTGGGGCGCTGCTTTCGCTTCAGTCGCCGCCTGATCGTCAATTGCCCTTCGGTGTCCTTGTTGCTGCTGCAGACCCCGGACGATGAGGCCGCGACCGAGTTGCTGCAGGAACGGCTGGCGCTGCTTGTCGAGAGTGCCGAAGCGATCTGTGAAACCATCGAGGTGCGGCGCGAATCGGCCAGCCGCGCGGAGGCGCTGCAATACGGTTCGGCCAGCAGCTATCAGGCGGTCGAGGTGCTGCGCGATGAATATCGGCAGCAGCAGGGCGCTGCCCGCGAGAAGTTGCAGAAAATGGTCGAGGATGTCGAAGACAGCTATGTCTTCCTCGGCCTGACCGAGCGCCAGGAGGCGACGGTCAGCGATTCGCTGCGGCGCAGTGCCGACGAGGTCCTGGCGCTGTTCCAGCACGATGAGGCGCTGGAGGCACAGTTTGCGTTGATCCTCGATGCCCTGCAGCCGAAGAGCGGCGGCGACAACGTGATGCTGTTCTGAGCCTGAAAAGTGCCGGCTTTTACGGTCGACCGTGGCCGGCGGCAAAAAACTAGGCCATGAAAAAACGCCGGCAGGCTGGGCCTGGCCGGCGTTTTTCGTGGTGCCTCCGGATGCGTCAGGCGGCCGGGCGGACCGGCGGCATCATCACGCACTCGCCTTCGATCACGGTCTTGCCGGCGACGGTGCACACGGTGTCGAGGATCACGCGGTTCTTGGCGACATTGACTTCGCGCACGGTGACGGTGGCGGTGACGGTGTCGCCCGGCTTGACCGGCGCCTTGAACTTCAGGGTTTGTGACAGGTAGATGGTGCCGGGGCCGGGCAGCTTGTTGGCCAGCGTCGCCGAAATGAAACCGGCGGAGAGCATGCCGTGGGCGATGCGGGTGCCGAACATCGTGCCCTTGCAATATTCCTCGTCGAGGTGGGCCGGGTTGACGTCGGTCGAAATGCCGGCAAACAGGATGATGTCGGCCTCGGTGACGGTTTTCGAGGTGCTTGCGGACATCCCCGGCTGCAGCTCGTCGATATGGTAAGCCATGCTTGTACTCCTTCCTCTTGTTATGTCTTGCGGAAGTTCCACTCTAGCACGTCTGTCATGACAGGATGGCGACAGGGCGTGGCTTTTGGCTCTTGCCGCAGCTGCTTTTTGTGACCTCGGCGCAACGCCGGGAGGGGGCGGTTCACTCGCTGCGCAAGGCTTCGACCGGGTCGAGGCGGGCGGCACGGCGAGCCGGCAGGACGCCGGCGGCGAGCCCGATCAGCAGCGCCAGGCTCTCGGCGAGGACGATGAAGGAAAGCGGGGTGTTCACCGGCAGGGCGGGCAGCACCCAGTGCAGGAGTTGCGCCAGAGTGATGCCGAGTGCCAGCCCGATCAGCCCGCCGAGTGCCGACAGCGCCACCGCCTCGCCGAGAAAGAGCAGCAGGATGTTGCGTCGGCGGGCGCCGAGCGCGACCAGCAGGCCGATTTCGCCGGTGCGTTCGGACACTGCAATGGTCATGATGGTGACGATGCCGACGCCGCCGACCAGCAGCGAGATGCCGCCGAGGGCGCCGACGGCCAGGGTCAGGACGTTGAGGATGTTGGACAGCGTGCCGAGCATCTCTTCCTGGGTGACGACGGTGAAGTCCTCGCGTCCGTGGCGTTCGCGCAGCACCTGGCGGATCGCGCGGGCGACGCCGGCGGCCGGCACGCCTTCGGCAACGGTGAGATTGATTTCGTCGAGCCCGGCGCGGTTGAACAACTCCTGCGCCCGGGCCGTCGGGATGAAGGCGGTGTCGTCGAGGTCGATGCCGAGGAATTGCCCCTTGGGCGCCATCACTCCGATGATGCGGAACTGCAGGCCGCCGATGCGCAGCCGCTGGCCGAGCGGGTTGGCGGCGCCGAACAGCTCCTGCTTGAGCTTGGCGCCGAGAACGACCAGCGCGCGGGCGCCTTCCTGGTCGTCTTCCGGCAGCAGGAACTGGCCGCTTTGCAGTTGTGAGCGAAAAACCACGGTCGACCGTGAATTCAGGCCATAAATCAGCGTCCGCCGGGTGCGGCCGTTGCCCTGCACCTCGGCGTTGCCGCGCACGTTGGGGGTCAGCGCGACCACCTGCGGCAGGCGTTCGAGCGCCCGCGCGTCGTCGCTGCTCAAGGGCCGGGCGCTCGACGGCAGGCCCGAGGGCGCGCCGCCGGTGCGCGTCTTGCCCGGGACCACGGTGATGTTGTTGGTGCCGAACTGGGTGAATTCGCCGAGCACGAAGCGGTGGATGCCTTCGCCGATCGAGGTGAGCAGGATCACCGCCGCAATCCCGACGGCGATCCCGAGCAGGGTCAGGAAGCTGCGCAGCCGCTGCGCGCGGATGGCGCGGAAGGAGAGCTGGACGAGGTCGGCGCTGCGCATGTTCTTCCTCGCCGTTCAGTGCTTCATCAGCGCTTCGACCGGGTCGAGGCGGGCGGCGCGGCGGGCCGGCAGGACGCCGAAGAGCAGGCCGGTGAGCAGGGCCGTGGCGAGTGCCGCGAAGACGGCCCAGTCCGGCGCGTAGGCGGGAAAGACCGGGAACAACTGGCGCAGCAGGAAGGCGCCGGCCTGGCCGAGCAGGTAGCCGAGCAGGGCACCAAGCGCCGAGAGCATCGCCGCTTCGCTCAGGAACAGCCGGCGAATGGTCCGCGCCGGCGCGCCGAGCGCCTTGAGCAGGCCGATTTCACCGGTGCGCTGGGTGACGGCGACCAGCATCACGTTCATCACCAGGATCCCGGCCACCGCCAGGCTGATCGCGGCGATCCCGCCGACCGCCAGGGTCAGCGCGCCGAGCAGGCGGTCGAAGGTGGCCAGCACTGCGTCCTGGGTGATCACGGTGACATCCTCCTCGCCGCGATGGCGTTCCTTCAGCCGCTGCAGCACGCGCTCGCGCACCTCGGGGATGGCCGGCCGGCTGTTGGCCTCGATCAGTACCCGGAACAGGGTGTTGCTGTTGAACAAGGCCTGAGCCAGCGCCACCGGCACGATCACCAGTTCGTCGGTATTCATCCCCAGGCCCTGGCCGACCGGCTTGAGGACGCCGATGATCCGTACCCGGCGGTCGCCGACCCGGACCAGCTGGCCGAGCGCCGGGGTGGGGCCGAACAGTTCCTCGCGGATCTTGTCGCCGATGAGCGCGACCGGCGCGGCGCGGTTCCAGTCGTCGTCGGGCAGGTTTTGCCCCTGCGCCAGTTCAAAGTTGCGCATCGGCACATAACTGCTGCTGACGCCGGCCACCATCACTTCGCGCAGCCGGCCGTTGGCGGCGATTTCCGACGTGCCGACGGCAAGCGGCGCGACGCGGCGGACGCCGGGCAGGCGGAGCAGGCTGGCGGCGTCGTCTACGCTCAGGTCGCGCGGCGTGCTGGTGATCGCGGTTGCCGGGTTGAAGCCGCCGGTGCCGGTGCGTCCGGGCAGCGCGATGACCAGGTTGGTGCCGATTGCCGAGAACTGGCCGACGACGTAACGGCGGGCGCCGTCGCCGAGCGCGGTGAGGACGACCACGGCGGCGACGCCGATGCTCATTGCCAGCACCGACAAGGCGCTGCGCCAGGGCGCGCCGGTGACTGCGGCGCGGGCGAAGTGCAGGCGGTCAGCGAGGCGCATCGCCGGCGTCGCTGGCCAGACTGTCGTACTTGAGGCGGCCGTCTTCCATCACCAGCTGGCGGCGGGCACGGGCGCCCATGGCCGGGTCGTGGGTGACGACGACCAGGGTGACGCCCTGCACGTTGAGGCCTTCGAGCAAGTCGACCACTTCCTCGCCGGTATGGCGGTCGAGGTTGCCGGTCGGCTCGTCGGCGAGCAGCAGCGCCGGGCGCATGATCGTCGCCCGTGCAATCGCCACCCGCTGGCGCTGGCCGCCGGAGAGCTGGTCCGGCCGGTGGTCGGCGCGCTGGCTCAGGCCGAAGGCCGCCAGCGCCTCGGCGACGCGGGCCTTGCGTTCGGCCGGGGCGATCCCGGCCAGGGTCATCGGCAAGGCGATGTTTTCGGCTGCCGAGAGCCGTGGCACCAGGTGGAAACTCTGGAAAACGAAACCGATCCGGGCGCTGCGCACGGCCGCCTGTTCATCCACGGTCAACGTCGTGACATCGCGATTTTCCAGCCGGTAGGTGCCGGATTGCGGCCGGTCGAGCAGGCCGAGCAGGTTGAGCAGGGTGGACTTGCCCGAGCCGGACGGGCCCATCACCGCGACGTATTCGCCGGCGTCGATGCGCAGATTCAGTCCGGCCAGCGCGTTGACCGTGGTATCGCCCAGCTGGAAGCGGCGTTCGATCTGCTGCAACTCGATCAGTGGCATCGGCGGCGACCTAGCGGCTGGCGGTTTCGGCGACGGCGGCGGCACCGGCCTTGACGCCGGGGCGTTCGAGCGAGGTCACCAGCAGCTCGCCGGCTTGCAGCCCTGCACTGACCTCGGTGAACTCCCAGTTGGCGAGGCCGCTCTTGATCCGGCGCTCCTCCAGCTTGCCGGCGGCGTTGAGCAGCAGCACGCGGCCGCCTTCCTGGATCGCGGCGGTGGGGATGCGCAGCACGTCGGCACGGCGGTCGAGCACGATCTCGACATCGGCGCTGTAGCCGACCAGCAGCTTGCCGGCGGCGGCCGGATCGCTGAAATCGGCTTCGATATCGACCGTGCGCGCCTGCTTTTCCACCGCCGAGACATAGGGTGCGACGCGCCGGACGGTGCCTGCCAGCGTCTGGCCGGGCAGCGCGTCGAGGCGGATGCGCACGCTCTGGCCGGCGGCGATGCGCGGCGCGTCGACCTCGTCCATCGGCGCCTTGACGTAAAGGCAGGAGTCGTCGATCAGGTCGATTGCCGGCGGCGTCGGCACGCCCGGTGGCGACGGGGTCGAGTATTCGCCGAGTTCGCCGACGATCTTGGCGACGGTGCCGGCAAACGGCGCATACAGCGCGACGCGGCCTTGTTCGATCCGGGTTGCCTTGAACTTGGCTTCGGCAGCGGCGACGTCGGCGCGGCTGGTGACGCAGGCGGCGCGGCGGACCTCGGCGTCGGTGCGGGCAGCCTCTTCCTTGCTCGGAGAAACGAAACCGCGTTCGCGCAGCTCGCCCTGGCGTTTTGCCTCTTTTTCGGCGTTGACCGCAGCAATGCAGACTTCGTCGCTGCGGCGGGCGGCCAGCGCGATCTGCGCCTGCGCCAGCGCGGCGTTGGCCTGCTGGTCGTCGTTCCACAGCTTGAGCAGCAACTGCCCCTTGGCCACCCGGTCACCTTCCTTGACCCCGAGGTACTCGATGCGGCCGCCGATGATGGTCGACAGCTTGGTTCGCTGGCAGGCTTCGACGGTGCCGGCGCGGGTGTTGGCGATGCTCGCCTCGACCGCGCCGCGCGCGACTTCGCTGACGACGATGGTGACGGGTTTGGGGCGGTTGATCCAGAACAGGCTGCCGGCGATCAGGGCGGCGGCGGTGATGCTCAGTACGACGGTCTTGGCGGCGGGCATGCAGAATCCTGGTTGAAGCCGGGCAGCCAGCCCGACTGGTAAAAATCAGCGAGTGTCGGTTCCGGCGCGGCGGCCAGCGAACCCTGGAACAAGGCCTCGATCACCGGCGTATCGTGCCAGGCCTGATCCATGAAGCTGAGGCCGACATCCTCGACGGTCTTGCCCGACCAGTAGTAATTGGCGACTTCGTCGAGCGCGTCCAGCGACAGGCTGTGCGGCAGGCGTAAATAATCGAGCCAGCTGGCATCGTGGAAGGAGACGGTGTACGCCCCTTCGCTGCGCGCCCGGTTGAGTTGCTTGCCGAAAACCCGGTTGCCGTGTTTTTCCCTGAAGATTTCGGCATCGACCCGGGTGGCGAACAGCAGCAGCGCGTGCAGGCGGCTGGGGAAGTGGTTGTAGCGGCGCTGCCGGAAGTACTCGAGATGATATTCAGCAAAGTAATTCTGTACCGACAGGAACTGGATGTCCGGCGTCGGTGGGCCGCCATTGGGGGATGCCAGCGTGGCACCGAAAGGGCCGCCCTTGAGGATGTCCCAGCCCGGCAGCTCGGCTGCCGGATCGAGCCAGCAGTAGAGTTCGAGCGGAGCAATATCCTTGATCAGGTTGTCCATGGACCAGGCGTCGGAGCGGCAATGCCGGTATTCTGAGGCATGCGCCGACGTCCGCCAAGACCGGGTGGCAACAGTTTCTGTCGCCTCCGGAAAAAAGAAAGCCGCACCGATGCAAACTGGCGCGGCAGGCAAGGTGCCGGCAGGCCGGCACCGAGGAGGAGCAGGTTCAGGCCACCTGCCGGGCTGCGGCAAAGGATTCGGGTGACCAGCAGGGCAGAACGGCATCGCCGCGATGCAGGCGTTCGCCGAAAGGCACGTCTTCATCGTGAATGTGGCGTTCAAACCAGTATTCGAGATAGCGGATCAGGCTGAAAGCGTCGTTCTTGCCGATCAGCACCTGCTCGATCGCATGTCCGATGCAGCGCAGCATCGCCTGGTGCTTGGTGGCATGTTCGGCAAAGTCGAGTCCGGCTTCGGCGGCCAGGCGCTCTTCGGTCGCGCAGTGATCGCGCAGGGCTTCGAGCAGCGCACAGCCCTCGCCTGGCGGCAGACCATTCGCTGCAATGCAATGTTCCTTGAGGTGGGCCAGGCGGGCAAACAGCCCGGCGTGCTGATCGTCGATCTCGTCGATGTCCAGAATCAGGGCTTCAGGCAGAAAAGCGGCGCTCTCATGATCCATGGTCGGTCTCCTGTCTACTGGGGTTTTGTCGGCGTTGTTATATTTTGAATATAGCGGGGCCGGATGAATTTTCCAGCTTTTTCTGCGTCGCGTACCATAGCCTTTTTGGAGTGATCAAAAAGGAATACAGAGATGCAGATGACCACCACCCCTTCAATTGAAGGCAAGCGCATCGTGGCGTATCGCGGGGTGATCGCCGGCGAGGCGATTCTCGGCGCCAACCTGTTCAAGGACCTCTTTGCCGGGATTCGCGACCTGGTCGGCGGCCGCTCCGGGACTTACGAAAAGGAATTGCGCAAGGCGCGCGAGATTGCGCTGCGCGAACTCGAGGCGCAGGCGCAGGAGCTCGGTGCCAACGCGGTGGTCGGGATCGACATCGACTACGAAGTGCTGGGCGAAAAGAACGGCATGTTGATGGTTTCGGCCAGCGGCACGGCCGTGGTCATCGAGTGAGGTGCGGGTGATGAACATTCAGCGCTTTGGCGTGACCCCGCGCTTTGCCGACAGCGTCGTGCATCAGGGGACGGTCTATCTGGTCGAGGTGCCAGCCAATCTCGACGCCGATGCGGCGGCCCAGACCGCCAACCTGCTGGCCTCGGTCGAACGTCTGCTGGCGCAGGCCGGCAGCGACAAGTCGCGCTTGCTGATGGTCACCATCTATCTTGCCGAGATGGCCGACTACGATGCAATGAATGCGGTCTGGGAAGCCTGGCTGCCGGCCGGCTGCGCCCCGGCGCGGGCCTGCGTGCAAGCTCGTCTGGCCAAGCCGGAGTACCGGGTCGAGATGGTCCTGACCGCCGCCACGGTCGACCGGGAAAAAGCATGAATTTGCCGCTGGCTGGGGTGGCCCGGCTGCAGTTGCTCGTCGATAGCCATCGACGCTTGACCGGCCGGCCCTTGCTTGAAGCTCCCGGGGGCGATCTGGCTGAAGCCGTGTGGCAGGCGCCGCAGGTGATCGTCGCGCACGGAACCGAAGTTGATCCGGTGTTTTTTTACGGCAATGCGCTGGCGCTGCAGGTATTCGCGATGGATTTTGCTGCCTTTACCCGCCTGCCTTCGCGTTACTCGGCCGAGCCCTTGGCGCGCGAGGAACGGGCGCAGTTGCTGGCACGGGTCAGCCGCGATGGCTTTATCGACGACTACGCCGGTGTCCGGATCGCCGCCGATGGCCGGCGCTTCCGCATCGAGCAGGCGGTGGTGTGGAATCTGGTCGATGCCGCCGGACAGTGCCATGGACAGGCGGCGAGCTTTGCCCGCTGGGTCGATTTGCATATGTAACTTTAGTTATATTCCTTTGGTCTAGTGGTTGTGTGAATATCTGTCTTTTAACCAAAAATCCTAGGGGGGATGAAATGGTAGGAGCAGAGAAAACCAGGGGGTATCGTGGTGTTGCTATGGCCTTGTCGCTTGCTTTCGGCGGGCTGTTGACCGGCTGTGTCAGTAATCCGCAGCAGCAGGCCTTGACCAATGCCGCCTTGCAGACTGCAATGGGCCAGGGCACCAGTCCGCAGCTTGCGGCTGG
>ERZ1066115.250-NODE-250-length-17012-cov-19.984549_pt1 | contig 17012 bp, 16 predicted proteins | sample MGYA00382762_ERZ1066115 | MGnify/ENA primary metagenome ERZ1066115 (study PRJEB33369, sample SAMEA5778345) | biofilm metagenome | biome: Industrial cooling water; feature: Water cooling tower basin; material: Biofilm | place: United Arab Emirates | collected... | reverse complement strand
AGAAAAAAGGCTACAGCGGCGTCGGAATCTGGTCGCGGCAGGCACCGGATCGTGTTGTTGCCGGGTTTGATGGCGGCGAATTCGACGCTGAAGGTCGCTACCTGCGTGCCGACTTCGGCAATCTGTCGGTAATTTCGCTGTATCTGCCTTCCGGCTCGTCGTCGCCCGAGCGGCAGGAGGCGAAGTTCCGCTTTCTCGACGTATTCTTCCCGCATCTGCAGCAATTGCGGGCCGAAGGGCGCGAGGTCGTGCTCTGCGGCGACTGGAACATCGCCCACCAGGAAATCGACCTGAAAAACTGGAAATCGAACCAGAAGAACTCGGGTTTCCTGCCCGAGGAGCGGGCCTGGCTCAGCCGCCTGTTCGCCGAACAGGGCTGGGTCGATGTCTATCGCCGCCTCCATCCCGAGACTACCGACGCTTGCTATACCTGGTGGAGCAATCGGGGGCAGGCCTGGGCAAAGAACGTCGGCTGGCGGATCGACTACCAGATCGCGACGCCGGGGATCGCGGCTGCTGCGCAGGCGTCGACAGTCTACAAGGAGCAGCGTTTTTCCGATCACGCGCCGTTGACCGTGGATTACACCTTCCCGGTCTGAGTTGCCGATTGCTTTCACCGCAGAGAGCGGATAACCTGTTATTCCTGCTTTTCACTGTCATCAACGAGGTCAAAAATGTCCCAAGAAATGAGCGCCGCCAACAAGGAAAAACTGGTTTCCGATCTCAAGGTCGTGGTTGCCGACGCTGAAGAAATCCTGCGTGCCACTGCGGGTACTGCCGGTGAGAAGGTGGCCGAACTGCGCGAACGGATTGGCGTGCGCCTGCGCGATGCCAAGGAGCGTCTGCAGGATGCCGAAGCCGCGCTGGTCGACAAGACCAAGGCCTGTGCCCGGGCAACCGACGATTTCGTCCATGAGCAACCGTGGAAGGCGGTTGGCGTGGCTGCCGCGCTGGGTCTGGCCCTGGGCGTGCTGATCGGTCGCCGTTAAGCTTTCATGACCGAGAACCCAGGCGGCGACGGGGCCCGCACCGGCTTGTTTGCTGCACTGAAAAACACGCTCGCGACCTTGCTGGCAATCGGCAAGACGCGGGCGGAGTTGCTCGTCACCGAGCTGGAAGAGGAAAAATACCGGCTGATCTCGCTGTGGGCCAAGGCCATCGGTGCGGCTTTCCTGCTCGCGATCGGCCTGATCCTCGGCGTTTTCTGCCTGGCGCTGGCGTTCTGGGAACAGCGGGTGATCCTCTTCGGCCTCTTTGCCAGTCTGTTTATTGGCGGCGGATTGTTGCTGGTCTTCGCCCTGAAACGTCAGGTGGCGCAGCCGAGCAAGCTGTTCCGCGCCAGCTTGGCCGAACTCGAGAGTGATATGGCGCAATTGCGGCGGCGCTCGGGGAGTGCGGAGTGAACGAGCGGCTACTGCAGCTGGCGACGCGCCACGGCGCGTTGCGGGCGCGGATCGACGAGCAGCGGCGCCAATTGGCGCAACAGCTGGTCCCGGTCGAGGCCGCGCTGGCCAAAGGCGACCTGGTGCTGGATGGCGTCGATTGGCTGAAACAGCATCCGGGTGCCGTCGGCGCGGCCGTTGCCATGGCTGTGGTCGCCAAGCCTGCGCGCCTGTGGCGCTGGGGGCGACGTGCCTTCGTGGTTTGGCGGGGCTGGCAGTCCTTGCGCAGCAGTCTGCTGAAAAAATTCGCCGGCGGCAATTGACCGTGGGCATGGGACCATTAGCCTCTGCTTTGCCCGTCTGGTGGCGGCAGTTGCTGTCGTCGCAGCGCCGCGAGGTCCGGCGCATACTCGGCGAACTGATGGCGACCCGAGGCATGATGCCCTTGCTGATGAAGGCTCGTAACGGCGGGCAATGGACGGCAGCGGAAAAAGAGGCTTTGCTCGGCCATCTGCGCCGGATGGCGCATCTTTCCCCTTATCTGTTGTTCCTGCTGCTGCCCGGCTCGATGCTGTTGTTGCCGATTTATGCCTGGTGGCTGGATCGTCGTCGCCAGCAGCGTCAGGACTGAAATGCCGGCTTGCCGTCGCCGTGCCACGGGGCGACTTTGAACAATAGCAGCATGCCCGGTACCGCCAGCGCGGCGCATAACCAGAAAAAGTTGAGCCAGCCAAGCTGCTCGACCAGCCAGCCGGCCGAAGCGTTGATAAAGGTTCGGGGCACCGCCGAAAGACTGGTGAAGAGCGCCATTTGTGTTGCGGTATAGGCCGGATGCGTGCTGCGGGCAATGAAGGCAACGAAAGCTGCCGTGCCCAGGCCAACGCCCAGTGCTTCGAGGCCGATCACCAGCGCCAGCGCGATCCGTTCCTGGCTGCCGATTTCGGTGAACTGGCCATGGGCGGCCAGCCAGGCAAAACCGAAGATCGACACCAGTTGCACCACGCCGAATAGCCACAGGGCGCGGTTGATGCCCAGGCGGACCATCCACAGACCGCCAAGCAGGGCGCCGACTACCGCCGGCCAGAGTCCGGCGTGCTTGGCAATCAGGCCAATGTCGGTTTTGGTGAAACCCATGTCGAGGTAGAAAGGCGTGGCCAGTGCGGTGCACAGGCTGTCGCCGAGCTTGTACAGGAAAATGAAGCCGAGCACCGTGGCGGCGCCCTGCCAGCCCTGGCGTTGCCAGAATTCACGGAAGGGTTCGCTGACTGCCTCGCGCAAGGTCTTGGGCTGACCGCCGACGGCCGGTTCCTTGACCAGCCAGGCCATCACCATGCCCGGCAACATGAAGGCGCCGGTGATCCAGAAAACTTCGTTCCACGGCAGGCGGTCGGCCAAAATCAGCGACAGCGAGCCGGGTATCAGGCCGGCGATGCGGTAAGCGTTGACATGCACGGCGTTGCCCAGGCCCAGTTCAGCATCCTGCAGGATTTCACGGCGAAAGGCATCGACCGCGATGTCCTGGGTCGCCGACAGAAAGGCCAGCAGGGCCGAGAGCCAGAGGATTGGCCAGATGTTGGCGCGAGGGTCGAGGCCGCCGAGCGAGCCGATCACCAGCAGCAAGGCCATCTGGGTCAGCAGCATCCAACCCCGCCGGCGTCCGAAACCAGGCAGGGCATAGCGGTCGAGCAGTGGTGCCCAGAGGAATTTCCAGGTGTAGGGGAACTGGATCAGCGCGAAAAAGCCGATGGTCTTGAGGTCCACCCCTTCGCTGCGCAACCAGGCCGGCAGCAGGTTGAGCAGCAGGTAGAGCGGCAGGCCCGAGGAAAAACCGGTGAAGATGCAGATCAGCATCTTCCGCGTCAGCAGCGCAGCGAGCCAGGCCGGCATCAGGCGTTCTGGCTCAGGCGGAAGACGGCGAGGCTGCCGAGGAAATTGAGTTCGCGTTCGTCCTCGGACTCAACCGGCTGCCCCTGTTCGTCGAGTACCCGCCGCTCACGCACGGTCAGGCCCATTTGCCCGCAGAGTGCTTCAAAATCCAGCAGGGTGAAGAAGCGGACATTCGGCGAGTCGTACCACTGGTAGGGCAGATCTTCGGAAACCGGCATGCGGCCATCGAGCACCGAGCGCAGGTTCCTCCAGTAGGCGAAATTGGGGAAGGAAACCACGGCTTCGCGGCCGACTCGCAGCATTTCGCGCAGGATGCCTTCGGTGTGGCGCACCGTTTGCAGGGTGCGCGAGAGCACGACGTGGTCGAAGGCCTGGTCGGCAAAATCGGTGAGGCCGTTTTCCAGGTTGCCCTGGATCACATTGACTCCGTTGCGCAGCGCAGCCAGCACGTTGGCCGGTTCAAAATCGACGCCGACGCCCTGGATGCCACGGCTTTCGAACAGGTGCTTGAGCAAGGCGCCGTCGCCGCAACCCAGGTCGAGGACGCGGTGGCCGGGTTCGATCCAGCCGGCGATCACATCAAAATCGGGGCGTCCGAGCGTGTGCGTGGTCATGCTTTTACGTTCCGCAGGAAGGCGTCGACAATCCCGTGGTAGTGGGCGTCTTCCATCAGGAAGGAGTCGTGGCCGAAGTTCAGGTCGATTTCCGCGTAGGAAACGCGGCGCTTGTTGGCCAGTAGTGCGGCGACGATCTCGCGCGAACGGGCCGGCGAAAAGCGCCAGTCGGTGGTGAATGAGGCGATCAGGAAGCCGGTATCGGGATGGCTGCGGCCGATGGCCTGGGTCAGGTCGCCGCCGTCAAGGCGCGCCGGATCAAAGTAATCGAGCGCCTTGGTCATCAGCAGGTAAGTATTGGCGTCGAAATAGCCGGCAAATTTGTCGCCCTGATAGCGCAGGTAGGATTCAACTTCGAATTCGACGTCGTAATCGAACGAGAACGAACCATTGCGCAATTCGCGACCGAATTTTTCACCCATTTGGTCATCGGACAAATAAGTGATGTGGCCGAGCATGCGCGCCAGACGCAGGCCGCGTACCGGCCGGGTGTCGTGCTCGTAATAGTGGCCGCCGTGAAAGTCCGGATCGGTCAGGATGGCCTGGCGGGCGACGTCATTGAAGGCGATGTTCTGCGCTGTCAGCTTCGGGGCCGAAGCGATGATCACCGCGTTGCGCACGCGTTCGGGTTGGCTGATCGTCCAACGCAGTGCCTGCATGCCGCCCAGGCTACCGCCAACTACTGCCGCCCAGCTGTCGATGCCGAGCCGGTCGGCCAGCCGGGCCTGGGCCTCGACCCAGTCGCTGACGGCAACGATGGGGAAATCCGCGCCCCAGGGTTTGCCAGTGGCCGGGTTGATCGAAGAGGGGCCGGTCGAGCCATGGCAGCCCCCCAGGTTGTTTACGCCGACAACAAAGAAACGGTCGGTGTCCAGCGGGCGGCCGGGGCCGACGATGTTGTCCCACCAGCCGATATTGTTCGGCGCATCGGCGTAGTGGCCGGCGACGTGATGATGACCGGAGAGCGCGTGGCAGACGAGGATGGCGTTCGACTTGGCGGCATTGAGCGTACCGTAGGTCTCGTAGACCAGATCGTAGGCCGGCAGAATACCGCCGCTGCGGAGTTGCAGTGCGTGGTCGAAATGAGCGCGTTGCGATTGCACGACGCCGACGGATTGTCCTGGCATGCTGTTCCTGCAAACAAAAAACCCAGTTGGCCTTTGAACTCGCGGGCGAACTGGGGGTTCCCGTTTTAGCGGTATTTGTACGCGCCCGCAATCAGAGCTCAAATCGGCGCGGCCATGAACTGGCTAGCGGAGGACAATAGCGAGCGGTATCCGAAAAGTCAATCGGCGAAAACGTCAGTGAAAACGCGAGAATACAGTGTTGTTGTTGATTGTCATTTTAATATATTACTTTGGTTGTAGATTTTGCTGCCAATAGCGGTCAACCCTGAAGCCTTAATTTGCTAATATTGCGAAGCAGCGACGGGTGTTCGGCTGGGCATGTCGTCGGGAATAACCAAGATAAATATTGTGTTTGAGGGGAACATGGCGACCGACCGGATGTGCGTGAGATTGAGAGCAGTGGCGGCTGCTGTGCTGTCTGCTTTTGCGGTATCGGCTAACGCTGGCGACGAGGATCTTTACTTCAGCGAGTTGCCGATTGTCGCTTCGGTCAGCCGCTTGCCGCAGCGACTGGCAGATGCGCCAGGTGCGGTGACGGTTATCGACCGGACCCTGATCAAGGCCTCCGGTGCCCGCAATTTTGTCGATCTGTTGCGACTGGTGCCTGGGTTCCAGGTTACCCCGCACAATCAGGAAGGGGGGATCGTCGCTTACCATGGGTTAAGCAACGAGGAGTACACCCCGCGTGTGCAGGTGCTGCTCGATGGTCGCTCCCTGTATTCGCCGCTGTTCAAGAGTGGTGTCAATTGGAACCTGATCCCGGTGGCCCTGGAGAATATCGAGCGGATTGAGGTGATGCGCGGGGCCAATGGAGTTTCCTATGGTTCGAACGCGCTGCTGGGGGTGATCAACATCATTACCCAGGATGCATCGCAGACGCATGGCTGGATGCTGGCCGCCAATCATGGCAACAACTCGGTGCGTGACCAGACCATGCGCTGGGGGGGGCGGGTCAGCGGGGCCGATCTGCGGATGACGGCGAGGCTGACCGGTGACGGCGGCTTCCAGAAAATGTTTGATGGTTCGCTGGGCTGGTTCGATCCGCACGATGCACGGCATGCCGGCCTGTTTGATCTGCGGGCCGATATTCCTCTCGGTAACCGCGATGAACTGCGAGTCGGCCTGAGCCATGCCGAGGATGTCTCCCAATACGGGCGCCCGGCCAGCTTGAGCGATCCTTTCCGCGATCTGAGCCAGCAGTCGACCTCACTGAGCCTGGAGTGGTCGCGGGTGATTGCCCCGGGCGAGGAATTCAAGCTCCGCTACGCGCATGTCGATGACTGGTTTTCCGGGGCCTACAACGAGCGTGTTTCCTTCGGGATCGAGAGCGGACAGAACGTCAGTTTCACCAACCGGAATCGGGCTGGGGGGCGTTCAACCGTTGATGAACTGGAGTTCCAGTACCTGCTGTCGCCCTGGCACAAGACCCGTCTGGCATGGGGCGGGGCGCTGAAATATGTCACCTTGCAGTCGGCCGACCAGTTTTACCTGGCACCGCGTCAGACCCGGGCAACCGAGCGGGTTTTCGGCAACCTGGAGTGGAACGCCGGGGCTGCGTGGTTGCTGAACTTCGGGGCCAGCATCGAGAACGACAGTGTCGCGGGCAGCTTTGTCGATCCGCGCGTCAGCGTCAGTTACCGTTTGCAGCCTGACCATACCTTGCGCTTCATCGCTTCGCGCGCCCACCGGACCCCGAGTCTTTACGAGGCTAACGGTAGCCAGCGCAAGTTGCCGGACGGCGCTTCTTCGCCGGTGGATATGACCTATCTGGCACAGGGCGTATTGCGCCCGGAGCGGGTTGATACGCTCGAAATCGGCTATCTCGGCGAGTGGAAATCCTTGCGGGCGAGCCTGGATGTCCGGGCGTTCCGCGAGAAAATCCCGAACCGCATCCAGATTGTTCCCACTGCGCTGCCGGCGGGTTCCGCCGATAACCGTGATAGCGAAAAGGATCGTGTCTTTGACCGTAGTGTTTTCCTCGGTGGCATTCCTTACCCCTACGGCCGGGCCGATGCGGCGATGAATCTTGAGAACGTGGTGGTGCGCGGCTATGAATACCAGTTCCGCTGGCAGCCCTTCGAAACCACCCGCCTGCTTTACAACCACGCCTTGATCCAGACTGAGGCCGTACTCAACGATCTGGCACCGATTGCCGAAAAATACGCCGAAAACATCGACAAGATTTCGGCCCAGACCCGTCGCTCGGCGCCGCGCAACAGCCAGTCGGCGATGCTGATCCAGCAATTGCCTTACGATTTCGATTTGTCGGTGATGTATTACAAGAGCGGCGTGATGCAGTGGTTGCGGAATTCCTATACCAACCCTTACGAGCGCATCGATTGGCGTCTCGCCCGCAGCTTCAAGCTGGCCGGTGTGCGCGCTGAATTGGCCTATACCGCACAAATGGCGAATCACGACATGGAAGGGCGGCGCAACACCCGGATCGCCAAGGAACTGCACTGGCTGTCCTTGCGTCTCGACTTCTGAGTCGGGTGCCGAAGCCGTTGCTGGCCGGGCCTGGGCGAGGCCCGGCGACGGCTCGCTTGCTGCTTTACCCGTTGCGGATCACCGCGCCTTCAAGCCAGACTTCGAGCGGTTCGCAGGGGGCTACTGCGTAGCCCTGTCCATACTCCAGGCCAAGCGACTTCAGTGCGCCGAGGCTGTCAATGTCGCCGATCTCGGTGGCTACCGAATGGATGCCCAAGTCGGCGGCGATTTCCTTGATTGCGCGCAGCAGGGCGGTTGAAGTCTTGTTGCTGCCGGCTTGCAGGGTCAGGCTCGGGCTGATCTTGATGAAGGCCGGGGCCAGTGTCCGCAAATGGCCAAACGAGGATAGTCCGCCACCGAACTCCTGCAATCCGATCGTGCAGCCCAGCTTGCCGACCTCGCGGGCAAAGCTGGTCAGCTGCGAGGCATGGTGGGTCGACAACTCCTCCGGGAACAGCAGGCAGAGGCCACTGCCGTCGAGACGATGCTGGTTGAGCAATCCGGTGAGGTACTTGAGGGTGCCCGGCCGGTCGATTGCCGACGCCGACAAGGGCACCAGGCAGCATAGATTGCGGGCATGGTCGCGGGCGTGGGCCAGTGCCTGGGCGGTGGCACTCAGCAGGTAGTGGTCGACTGCTTCAGAGAGTTCGTAGCGCTCGGCCGCATCGATCAGCGCCGGCAGCAGGATAGGGGGGCGCCCCGGTTCGTGCAGCCGGGCGCCGATTTCGACCACATGCCGGGCCGGTAGCCCGGTTTGCAGCGCGCGCAAGGGCAGGGCGTCAATCTGCAAGCGCTGCTCGGCCAGCGCTTCGGGAATCCGGATTGCCCAATGACCATCGTGCAGGCGCTGGCCGTGGTCGTTTTCCGGCTGGTGGGCGCAGACCCGGTTGCGTCCGGCTTCCTTGGCCTGGTAGCAGGCCTGGTCGCCGGCGGCGAGAATGTCCTTGATTCTGCGTACATGCCGGTCGACTGCCGTGGCCCCGATACTGGCGCCAACGGCAAAGACCTTGTCCTGCCAGATGAAACGATAATCGCTGGCCAGCATGCAGATATCGTTGGCGATCTGCAGTGCGTTGGGTAGCTTGCATTCGTGCAGAATGATCCCGAACTCGTCGCCGCCGAGGCGACCGAGCGTGTCCTCGTCACGCAGGCGGGTCTGGAACAGCTGGGTGATCTGGCGCAGGAGTTCGTCGCCGGCGAGGTGGCCGCAGGCATCGTTGACCGGCTTGAAGCGGTCGAGGTCGATGAACAGCACGCTGAATTCGGCACCTCCGGCCTGCACCGAGCGTAGCGCCTTTTCCAGCCGGGCCTCGAATTCGCGCCGGTTGATCAGTCCGGTCAGCGCGTCGTGGCGGGCCTGGTAGGCGAGTTGGGCGGTTGCTTCCTCAATCCGCAACTGCATCGAATGATGGACTTCCTCAATGTGCTCCGCCATTTCGTTGAAGCCGCGCTCGAGAATCCCGATTTCGCCGCTGGCTTTTTCCGGTACGCGGGTATTGAAATGTGCCGCCGACATTTGCCTGACCGCTTCCGCCAGGCGGCGCACCGGGGCCGACATCCCATCGGCAACCAGAATGGCCAGAATGCCGAGCGCGATCAGACCGATGGTCATGATCAGGGTGGCTTGTTCAAGCAACTCGCGGCGTTTGCCGGAGAGTTCGCGCTTGTCGAATTCGACGAACACATGTCCGATCACTTCCGTGCTGCTGCTCTCCTGGCCAGGGGGGGAGAATTCGAACAAGACGTCACTTTCGCTGGCGGAACGTTTGACCGGGGCGCCGTAGGCAATCCAGCCCTCGCTTTCAGCAATCAGGCCCGGACTCTGGACCGGTGTCCGCAGCAGGTCGCTGGTCAGCGAGACGCGGCCGCTGACGGCAATCGCGCGCCCTTTCTGATTGACGATGACGGCTGCCTTGACGCCGGGTTCCTGCAGTGTGGCGTGGGCCAGGCTGTGCAGGCTGTCGATGTGGCCGGCGATGATTCCGTACTCGCTGATCGGTGCCAGATAGCGAACGGTCGACAAGGCCTTGGCCCTGAGTTCATTTTCCAGGCTGCGGATGCCGCTGGCGGTGAAGAAGGCGACCAGGACGACGGAAATCAGCGTGCTGGGCAGCAGGGTCAGCAACAACAGGCGGTAACGCAGGGTCAGTCCCTTCATCGTGCCTCCCTATCCTGCAGCAGGGCGCGGCGCAGCGTGCCTTCGTCGGGCAGGGAGAGGCCGAGGGACTCGGCAACATTCTGATTGATTGAAATCGCGAACTGGTTGGGGGGCATCGGGGGCGGCAGGTTGGCGCCGGACTGGGTGAGCAATTCGGCGGTCTGGCGGGCAATCTGGGCCGGCGTCGAATACAGACCGGCGAGGGCGCCAGCCTGAACGAAGGCCGAGGAAAAGGCAATCACCGGCTTTTGATAACGAAAGCTGGTGACCAGGATGCTGCGGATGTTCTCCCGCTTGTAAATGCTGCCGTCAGGGATGGCCAGCAGGATGTTGTTGCGTGCGAACAGATTATTAAGTGCTGGCAGCAGGTTGGTGTCGCTGTCGCTGTCCTCGCTGTCGGCATGCAGCCCTTGTTGTCCCAGCGCCTGGCGCAGCGCGGCGAACTGCGGGCGGGTATCCTGGCTGAGCAGCAGGCCGACCCGCTTTTGTTGCGGCAGCAGCAGACGGACGAAAGCGGCCAGACGCCCTGGCGGCTGGTCGAGATAGATCGCCGAAATCCGGATTCTGAGTTTGCTGTGCTCGGCCAGGACCCGCTCGTAATTCTGGCGTGGCAGCAGTACCGCAAGAATTGGCGTGTTGCCATGGCGGGCCAGGGCCTGGCGCAGGGCTTCGGTACCGGCGGCGATGATCAGTTCGGTGCCCGGCGCCGGGCCCGGGAATTGTTCCGGGCTGGCGTGCAGGCTCAGCGGGAAACGCGCCGGATCAAGCTGCTCGCCCAGGGTACGTGCATACTCCGCATAGGGGCCGCCTGGCTGGTTCAGCACAAGCGCCACCGGGCCGCCGTAAGCCGGAGGCAACAGCAGCAGCAACAGCAGGGCGCGGAAAAGGGCGGAGCGCAGCATGGGCGGGACTATAGCGCCAGCGCCTATGCCGGGCAATTGATCCAAAGGTAATAACGTAAAGCAGCGGAGCGAGTCCTCGCTTTTATTTTTTTCGCGGCAGGTTCAGGAGCCGCTTTGGCGGCGACGGATCAAAGCAGCAAGGTGTTCGGCGATATCCTGCGGTGCGGTGCCGTAGGCATATTTTTTGGCGACCCGGCCGTCGGGGCCGAGCAAAATCATCCCCGCAGCGTGGTCGACCGCGTAATTGCCCTCGCTGCCGGGAACCTTGGCGTAGCGGATGCGGAAATTGTCGGCGGCGCGGCGGACCAGCTGCGCCGAGCCGGTCAGCCCGAGGATGCGGCGGTCGAAAAACTCGGTGTAGGTCTTGAGCACCCGGCCGCTGTCGCGCTCCGGGTCGACGGTGATGAAGATCGGCTGCAGGTGGCTGGCATCGTCGGCCAGCAACTTGAGGACTTCGGCCATTTCGACCAGCGTGGTCGGGCAAATGTCGGGGCAGTAGGTGTAGCCGAAAGCGATCAACTGGAAGCGCCCGCGAAAATCCTCGTTGCTGACGGCGCGTCCCAGCGGATCCTGCAGCAGGTAGCGGGGCACGATCTGTTCGTCGTCCGCGTCGTTACCGCTCAGTGCATTGCGCTGGCCGGCTTGCTGCAGCAGTTCCAGGCTGTGCTGGGCCTGGCCCAGGGCCAGCGGGCTGACCAGGCTGAGTACGAGCAGCCAGCGCCGGCTCATGGCCGCTGACTGAAGGCGCGGGCGAGTTCGCCTTCGGCGGCGTTGAGGCGGTCGACCAGCTGCATCGCTTCCGGGCAGCGGCCGCCCTGGCCTTGGGCGAGGAAGGCGGCATTGGTCGCGTGTTCGAAAATTTCGCCGTTTTCGCGGGTCTTGGGGGCGGTGGTCGCCACGGCATTGCGGGCGCGGCTGACGATTGCCAGTTGCTGGCAGGCGAGGGCGGTGCCGTTGATCTCGCCGAGTACGCTCAGCGCTGCCTTGGCGGCGGCGTCAGCGGACGACCCGGTGGCGCGGACGGGGGCGGCGGCGAGGGTGAGCAGCGCGAGGCAGGGCAGCAGAAGACGGAGTTTCATGAGCGGGCGCCAAATAAAAAGGGATGCGCCGATTATAGACAGCCGCCTCGGGCAAATTTTTCTCACAGATCAAAGAGCGCGCGCAGTTGTGGCAAACCTTCGCTGATCGCGACCGGGCCGGGGGTCAGGATCACCGCCGACTTGAGTTCGTGCAGGCGGCCGTTCCTGACCGCCGGGATCTCCTGCCAGCCGGGGCGGGCGGCCACCCGCTCGGGGCGGAAATGCTTGCCGCACCACGAACCGATGATGATCTCGGGGGCGGCGGCGATGACCTCGGCCGAACTCGGTTGGCGGTCGGCGGCCAGCGGCGAATATGAACGGGTCGCAAAGACATCCTCGCCGCCGGCGATTTCGATCAGTTCCGAGGCCCAGCGCAGGCCGCAGATCAGCGGCTCGTCCCATTCCTCGAAATAGACGCGTGGCCGGCGACCATTGCGGGCGATGCGTTCAGCGGCAAGTTGCCGGGTTTTGGCGATTTCCGCCTCCAGTTCGGCGACCAGCGCCATCGCCCTGGCTTCGGCGCCGACCAGTCGGCCGACGGTCTCGACCATCGCCAGAATGTCCTCGACGCTGCGCATGTTGAGCGCGTAGACCGGAATCCCGGCCTTGATCAGGTCGCGCGCAATATCGGCTTGCAGGTCGGAGAAGGTCAGCACCAGGTCGGGCTGCACGGCAAGAATTTTTCCGATGTCGCCGGTGGTGAAGGCAAACACCTTGGGTTTTTCCTTGCGCGCCTGCGGCGGGCGCACGGTATAGCCGGAAATGCCGACGATCCGCTCCTGTTCGCCCAGCGCGTAGAGGACTTCGACGGTTTCGGTGGTCAGGCAGACGATGCGTTGGGGCAGACGGGGCATGGTGGTGATGAAATGGACGAGGAAGGCTTGCGACCGGCGGGGCGGCACAAAGTTTCCGCCGGCCCGCAGCGTCGGTCGCTATTCACGGTCGACTGCGGTTTTGCGGCAAAAAGCCGGTCGACCGTGGTTGCGGCCTTACTCGGCGCGCCAGGCCGCCAGCGCCGCCCCCAGGCGTTGCCAGCCGGCCTCGTCTGCCGGCAGGCCGCAGCGCAGCAGCGGCTGTTCGGGAAAGCTGCGGACCAGGATGCCGCGTCCGGCGAGGAACTCGGCCAGTTCGCCGGCGCTCTCGCTGTGCAGCGTCGCAAACAGCGGCGTATGGCGAACCTCGCCGCAACTGCCGAGCAGCTCTGCCAGGCGTTCGCCCGCCGCCAGCAGGCGGGGGCGGGTCGCTTCCTGCCAGGCGCAGTCGGCCAGTGCCTGTCGCGCCACCTCGCGGGCCGGGCCGGAAATGGCCCAGGGGCCGAGCGCCTCGCGCAGCCGGTGACGAATTTCCTCGGGTGCAAAGAGAAAGCCGACGCGGGCGCCGGCCAGGCCGAAGAACTTGCCCAGCGAGCGGAAAACGATCAGGTTGGGCGCCGCCGCGCTGGCGGCCTCCGGGGTCACGCTCAGTTCCGGCGTGCAGTCGATGAAGGCCTCGTCGACGAACAGCCAGCCGCCGCGTTTTTTCAACTGCGCGGCGGCTTCAAGCAGGCCAGCCCGTGATTGGGTGACGGCGGTCGGATTGTTCGGGTGGCAGCACAGCACGTAGGGTGTCACCGCACTCAGTGCGCGCGTCAGCGGTGCGTTGGCGAGCAGGCGCAGCTTGTGTCCGGCCTGCTGCCAGGCCTGCGGATGCTCGGCGTAGAGCGGGCCAAGGCAGGCTATCGCGGCGCGTGGGAAAAGCGCCGGCAGCATCTGGATCGCCGCTTGCGAGCCGGCCAGCGGTAACAATTCGCTGTTGCCGTAATACGCGGCGGCGGCGGCTTCGAGGCCGTCGTCGTCTTCCGGCAAGCGGTTCCAGACCTCGGCCGGCAGTGCCGGCACCGGCCACCCCTGCGGGTTGATGCCGGTCGACAGGTCGAGCCAGTCGGCCAGCGGAATGCCGTGGCGGGCAGCGGCAGCGCGCAGGCGGCCTCCGTGTTCAAGCATGGATCACTCCGGTAAAAAGCAGCAGCCATCGCCCCAGCCCCAGGAGCAGCAGTGCTGCCAGCCAGCAGCGCAGTGTGTGCCGGACCAGGGCGATGGCGCGCGCCAGGTCGGCCGCTGTCGGCGCCGGGCCGCAGCCGAGCGGCGGGCGGATTTCTTCGTGGCCGTGGTAGATCGCGGCACCGCCCAATTGCACGCCGAGGCTGCCGGCGCCGGCAGCCATCACCGGGCCGGCGTTCGGGCTGTCCCAGCCCGGTGCCTGCCGGCGCCAGCAGGCCAGCGCCTGGCGGGTCTGGCCGAGCAGTGCGTAGCTGAGCGCGGTAAGCCGGGCGGCCGGCCAGTTGAGCAGGTCGTCGATTTTCGCGGCGGCCCAGCCGAAGGCGTTGAAGCGCTCGTTGCGGTAGCCCCACATCGCATCCAGCGTATTGGCCAGGCGGAACAGGATGACGGCGGGCGCACCGCCGACGGCGAACCAGAACAGGGTCGCGAAAATCGCGTCGTTGCCATTTTCCAGCACCGATTCGACGCCGGCCTTGGCGACGCCGGTGGCATCCAGTTGCGTGGTGTCGCGCGAGACGATCCAGCCGACCCGTTGCCGCGCCGCCGCCAGGTCGCCGGCGGCGAGCGGGCGGGCAATCGCCTCGGCGTGTTCGATCAGGCTTTGGGCGCCGAGAGCGAAATACAGCGCAATCACGTCGACCAGCCAGGCCAGCGGCGTCGGCAAGATCTGGCGCAGCAACAGCGCGAAGACCGCGAACGGGAGCACCGCCAGCCCCCAGGCGAGCACGCCGGGGCCGCGCTGGCGTCGGTTGAGCAAGCCTTCGAGAAAATTGGCGTAGGCGCCGAAGCCGACCAGCGGATGGTAGCGGCTGACTTCGCCAAAACGCCGGTCGAGCCCGACGCCCGCCAGCGCCGCCAACGGCATGGCCAGCGCCGGCCAGGCGGTGGCCAAGATTGCGGCGGTGACGGGCGTGGAACTCATCGCGGGAAGCGGCCCCGCGTCTGGACGTCGTCCTGCAACTGAGCGACGGTAGCGGTCAGCGGGTCGCGATGCTCGGGGTCGCTGCTGCCCCAGCGCTCGTAGTAGAGCAGGTCGGCAACCGGCAGCCGGGGCAGCCAGCCGGCTTTTTCCAGCTCCGGCTTGTCATGGAAATGGCTGACGTAGCCGATGCACAGATAGGCAATCGGCACGATCTCGGGCGGGATGCCGAGTGCCGCCTGCAGCTCCGGTTCGTTGAAAATGCTCACCCAGCCGACCCCGAGGCCTTCGGCACGCGCCGCCAGCCACAAGTTCTGCACCGCGCAGACGCTGCTGTAGAGGTCCATGGTCGGGATATGGGTGCGCCCGATCACGACCGGGCCGGTGCGCTGGCGGTCGCAGGTGATGCACAGGTTGATCGGGGCTTCGACGATGCCTTCGAGCTTGAGCTTGCTGTAGGTCGCACGCTTCTCGTCGGGAAACATCGCGGCCGCCTCGGCATGAGCCTTGGCGAACACCCCGCGCACTTGCTGCTTGACCTCGGGCGAGCGGACGACGAGAAAATTCCACGGCTGCATGAAGCCGACCGACGGTGCATGATGCGCCGCCAGCAGCACGCGGGCGAGCACCTCGTCGGGCACGGCTTGCGGCAGGAACTGGCCGCGCACGTCGCGGCGGCTGAAGATGGTTTCGTAGACGGCGGCGCGGGCAGCGTCGGCGAAAGGCTGCGCCATCGGCGTGTCGGGTCGGGTCGCTTGCGGCGATAGGTTTTCCATGGATTCCCCTTCTGGAAAATGGCGGCTGCCTGGCCTTGCAGTCGTGGTGCCAGCAGTTGGCATCTCCCGGCCGGTCTTCTGACTCGGGTTCTGCCGGCGGCTGCGCCTTCCCGGCTGGGCGCCAGTGGCATTTGCAGCAGCCGTCCCCCTCACAGCGTTGGGCACGTGGCGGAATCGCACCGCCTTCCCGATTCTCCATTCGTCGATGGCACCGAGAGACTTGCCTGAACCATTCAGGCGGGGGCGATGGTGCCATAATTACGGACTTTTTTCACATCGTCGTTGCCATGTCCGCTGCTCAGCCCGCCGCCGTTTCCTGTTCGACCCTGATGGTGCAGGGCACTACTTCCGATGCCGGCAAATCGACGCTGGTCGCCGCGCTGTGCCGGATTCTCAAACGCAACGGCGTTGCCGTCGCGCCGTTCAAGCCGCAGAACATGGCGCTCAACTCGGCGGTCACCGTCGACGGCGGCGAGATCGGCCGGGCGCAGGCGCTGCAGGCGCTGGCCTGCGGCCTGGAGGCGCATACCGACTTCAATCCGGTGCTGTTGAAGCCGACCACCGACAAGAAGGCGCAGGTGGTGATCCACGGCCGGGTCGCCGCCGACCTCAATGCCCGCGATTACCAGGAATACAAGCCGCGTGCGATGCAGGCGGTGCTGCAGTCGTGGGGGCGGCTGACCGCGACCTACGACGCGGTATTGGTCGAAGGCGCCGGCTCGCCGGCCGAAATCAACCTGCGCGCCCGCGACATCGCCAACATGGGCTTTGCCGAGACCGTCGATTGCCCGGTGATTCTGGTTGCCGACATCGACCGGGGCGGCGTCTTCGCCCATCTGGTCGGGACCCTCGAACTGCTCTCACCGTCCGAGCAGGCGCGGGTCAAGGGTTTCGTGATCAACCGTTTTCGCGGCGACATTTCGCTGCTCGAATCCGGCCTGCGCTGGCTCGAAGAACGTACCGGCAAGCCGGTGCTCGGAGTTTTGCCCTATCTGCACGGGCTGATGCTCGACGCCGAGGACGCGATTGCGACGGCCACGGTCGACGGCAAGAAAACGGCAAAATTGCGCGCCATCGCGCTTGCCTATCCGCGCACCTCCAACCACAACGACCTCGATCCGCTGCGCCTGCATCCGCAGGTCGATTTTTCCTGGGTCAAGCCCGGCGAGCCCTTGCCGCCGGCCGACCTGATCGTGCTCCCCGGCTCCAAGGCGGTGCGCGGCGATCTCGACTGGCTGCGCGTGCAAGGCTGGGATGCGGCGGTGGCGCGCCACCTGCGCTACGGCGGCAAGGTGATCGGCCTGTGCGGCGGCTACCAGATGCTCGGCCGCGCAGTGCACGACCCGGACGGCCGCGAAGGCGCTGCCGGCTCGACTGCCGGCCTCGGTTTTCTCGACGTCGACACCACGCTGGAGGCCGAAAAGCAGTTGCGCAACGTCGAGGGCCGGCTGGCGGCTACGCTGGCCGGGGCGGCGGCGGAGGCGCCCATGCGCGGCTACGAAATCCATCTCGGCGTCACCCGTGGCAGCGGCCTGGCGCGGCCGGCGGTGCAGCTGGCCGACGCCGGCGGCGAGCGCCCTGATGGCGCGGTGTCGGCCGACGGGCAGGTGCTCGGCACCTATTGCCACGGCCTTTTCGATCA
>ERZ1066115.247-NODE-247-length-17081-cov-11.785387_pt1 | contig 17081 bp, 16 predicted proteins | sample MGYA00382762_ERZ1066115 | MGnify/ENA primary metagenome ERZ1066115 (study PRJEB33369, sample SAMEA5778345) | biofilm metagenome | biome: Industrial cooling water; feature: Water cooling tower basin; material: Biofilm | place: United Arab Emirates | collected... | reverse complement strand
GTTCCTAAACTGGCATTGTTCTAACCAGCCAAGAACCCGGGCCTTTTCCAACGCCCAATTAGTCTCATCGGCCCACACCAATCGCACTTGCTCGTCAAACTGAAGGCGGTCGCTCCCGGTTACAATTTGAAAGACCAACTTAACAAGGTACCAATCCATAGACAGTTATGAGTTACCCGCGGCCTAGTTATAGCTTTTAATTTCTACACCACCGAACATGACAAATCCGGTAACAATTAACTTCTTGCCTGAATTCAAAACCTGGGGTGTACTGCGCTTATCATCAAACCCGCCTAAGATGGCGGTAATGTCAGACTTGATCTCCCAATTAGCCGGAACCACCAACTTCACCCCGCCAAACAATTGAACCACATCAATCACCACGGTGCCCTCAATATCGGCTTGCGTTAAGTCAAGATCGGTACCGCCAAAGATGCAGGTGGTTTCGCCACCTCTGAATTTTTTAGAAAACACTTTCTTTTTGGTGCCGCCAAATACGGTGGTAATATCAAAATAATCTTCACCGCCTTCGTCTACATTCAGTAGCCCGTCTCCGGTCAGGGATTTGCGCGCTTCGCGGGTTGGACCCCATAGCGCCCGACCCACAATAAAGGCACCAACTATGATGATCCCCACAGGAAAGGCATACCGATCAATGTCATACGGAAATCCGGGTATGTCATCGATCAGAAAGAAACCCCCGATTAACACCATCACCAACCAGCCAATACCTTCAAACTTGCGGTTGATGCCAATGATAAGACCAATGGCGATCAATAAAGTCTTCCAGGAAAATAACCAATGCGGAAAATATAAAAGATCGGCCCGATCCAATAAGAGAATACTGCCGATTACCAGGATAATGGCACCCACCCAAAGGCTGCTGCTCATTTTCTTTTTGTCGTTGCTCATACGTGTATTTTTACTCGAAATAACGGCCTGCAACGGTTTTTAGGCATTCATTTCAAGCGGATGAACAACAAAAGTCGGTGAAACCGGGAGTTGACGGGGGTGAAACCGGATGGGAACTACCTTCTTGACATGATACAGATTCCTTTTTGAACCTTATTCCACAATTTGTACTGGAACCTGACTTACTGAAGTTACCTGGCCAGTAATAACCCTTACCTCATGAATGTCCTCGATCGTAAAACCAGTAGCCGGAGCAAAGGAAAGGGTGTAGGTTCCCGCAGGCACACCTTTAATGAGAAATTTTCCTTGATCATTTGCAAAGGTGGTGGCCACGGTATCGGATTCATGAATAGCATAAACAGCTGGCTTTGCTTCGGCAATTTCAACAGTCCCTGCTATCGCACCACTTGTAGCTTGTGTGATAGTCCGAATAACCGGCTTCAACAAGAATGGGCTATTGCCTCTTTTTACAATAGAACGGGCCACATCAAAATCCAGCAAAATACTATAGGTAATTCCTTCGGTTAGCGTGGTTTGCACGTTCACTTTTAACCCAGATTGTTGACCACTCGGGACAAACAAATCAAATTCCTGATTATCGGTTTGCAGGGTATTGTTGCTTCCGAGTACCAATCGGATCTGAGAGATCCGCCCTGGAGGAAGCTCGATGGACCCCAATAACGTATCAAGGCCATTGGTCAATTTGAGCAGATTATAAACCCCTTTATTAATTTCCAGGGACTGCCAACCTTCTGTTTGATTACCCTCACTTACATGAATTTGAACATCCTGAATATCCACATTCACAGCCTGGTAATCTCCAGGGGCATCGGTAAGTCGAATCTCGAGTTTTGCTGGCTGCTCGGTATCTGAACAAGAAGCCATTAATCCAGCGACCATTACCCCTACGGCAAGTACAATTCGCATTTGGGTTTTCATATCTGCCAATTTTCAACAGGCAATTTAGGTTATGGCTTTTACTAGCTAAATGAACATAAGCTAAATGGCTGATTTAAGCTGTGACTTACCAATAGCCACTACGAGAGCCTTGACTATTGATCCCCGAAATCGCGATCCCAAAAAGCGGGTGGCTCAATACCTAAAGCCCGTAAATAGACATACATCTGCCCCCGATGATGAATTTCATTGTCAATAAAATAGAAAATGGATGACCATACGCTACCCTCGTACTGGCCAAAGGTGAGGATCCGTTCATGAAAGCGTTCGGCTGAAATAGCGAACCACAGCCTTTCAATCTCCTGATCAGCCCGATCCCAAAGTTCAAGCACTTTTGCCTTGCTTTCGTTGAATTCAAAATGCTCGGAAAGCGCTTCAGATCCTCCTGATACGATTTGGCGAAGCCCGGGACCAGCAATCGCGAGCAACTCGCTGACCAAGACAGCAGGACTACGCATCCCGCCAATAGAAAATGAAAAAAACTCGCTCTCGGGAAAGGCCTCAATTACTTTTCGGGTTAATTGACGGTGCCCCATCCAATGCCTGAATAATTCCTGCGCGGTAATGATCTGGTGCTGTGTGGCTGTCTGTTCCATAACGTTGTTTGATTTTAGTTAGAAACAAAGTAGAAACACCGAACTGACAGCCTTATGTCAGCAGGAAATTATCATCAATAATTTGTATTGATTTCTCTAAAGCTGCGAAACCAGCTTTTGATCCAACGGTTCTATGCTGGAGCTAAAATAGGTAACCGTTTGGCCATCTTCACTGATCAGATATTTAGCAAAATTCCAGTCGGGCTTTTTGCCGGTTTTAGCTTCTAACCATTGATACAAGGGGTGTTGGTCGCCACCCTTCACAGAAATTTTCTCAAACATCTGAAACTTGACACCGTAATTGCGTTCACAGAAAGCAGCAATCTCCTCATTGCTTCCAGGCTCTTGCCATAGGAAATTATTGGCCGGAAAGCCTAATACTTTCACCCGCTCACCAAACTGCTCGTGCAATTTTTCAAGCCCCGCATACTGTGGGGTTTTGCCACACTTTGAAGCAGTGTTCACAATCAACAACTTCTTACCCTTATACTGACTGAAGTCAATTTCTTTTCCATCTAAACTTCTAATCTTAAAATCATAAATAGAACCGATAGCCTGCTTCGGTTCTGATTTAGAAAGTTTTGCCGACAGAAATGCGGATAAGCCCATAATGCCAAGTATTGATATTAATATAAGGAGGTTTCGTTTCATTGAAAAAATAACGGTCAACCTAAACGGTTGACCGTTACGATTAAATTATTAAAGAGAATCCACGATTTGTGGATCCAGTGGCTTCACCTTTGAGCTGAAGAACTTAACCGTTCCATCCGGCTTTACCAGATATTTGCAAAAGTTCCAGGTCGGCTCTTGCCCGGTCTTTTCTTTCAGAAATGCATACAACGGATGTTGGTCAGCACCCAACACAGAAATTTTCTCAAACATCTGGAAGGTTACCCCATAGTTGGCTTTGCAGAACTCAGCAATTTCGGCATTGGTGCCGGGCTCCTGCCCTTTGAAATTGTTGGCCGGAAATCCCAACACCTTAACTTTATCACCATACAATTCATGTAATTTTTGGAGTTCTTCGTATTGCGGGGTGTAACCGCATTTGGATGCTGTGTTTACAATTAACAAGGTTTTTCCCTTGTAAGCCGAAAAATCAACCTGTTTTCCATCCAGAGCATTAACCTTAAAGTCATAAATCGAATTCGCACTCAGGGCAAAGGCGAAAAGCAGCGTAATGGCAAGTTTCATGTTATTCAGGGTATTATGGTGTCAATAACAAATTAGTTAGTCCTAATGTTCACGTTGGGAAGTTACACTTTTTCCGGGCCATTCTGGTTGATTCTATAAATGTAGACCGGGTTTCCCCGATACACGGTTTGCTTATCCATTATGAGGCCGTTTTTAACGGCTACTTTTTGTGACGGAAGGTTGGTTACGCTGATTATCGAAATAAGTGAATTGGCAAAATTATTTTCAAACGCACTGATTTTGCACTTATGGGCCGCCTCAATCGCGTAGCCCCGGTTCCAGAACTCTGGCAATAGTGAATAGGCAATTTCCAATTCCTCTACCCCATCAACCACCTGCACCAATAGGCCGGCATGCCCTACCAACCGGCCGCTTACTTTTTCAATCAAGGCATTCATTCCTCCCCGATTCTGGTCATACCGTAACCGTTGTTTTTCATACCAGTTATCGCACTCTACCTTGGGTGTACTCCGGTTTTCGATCCAATGCTGATGGGAACGAGGATCTTCAAAAAATTTCAACCACTCGGAATAATAACGCAGATCGACTTCCTGAAATAATAGCCTCTCTGTTTCCTCGCCTGATAACAGGTATTGCATGGCATCACATCCGCTCCGGTACTCGAATACCCAACAGCAGCATAGCCTTTTTTAGGGTATCGGCTGTAGCTTGCGAAAAGGCAATCCGGAACTTCAATTTTTCGGTATCACTTTCATTGAAGATAGGAATAACCTGGTAAAACTGGTTGTATTCTTTTGCTAATTCATACGCATAGTTGGCGATAACAGCGGGTGAATATTCGCGTGCTGCTTCCTGCACTTTGGTTGGATATTGATTGATTTTAAAAATTACTTCGCGCTCAGCTGGCTCCAGCGCATTTACGTTTCGTAAGGAAGTTAAGTCTGGAATAATACTTAAAGACGCGGCCTTTCGAAGGATGGCCCGGATACGCGCGTGGGTGTATTGGATGAACGGACCTGTATGCCCTTGCAGTTGGATCGATTCGTTCGGGTCAAAAAGCATTCGCTTTTTAGGATCCACTTTCAGCAGAAAGAACTTCAACGCACTCAAGCCAATCATTTCAGCCAGGTCGTCAATTTCTGCTTTACTCATATCTTCAATCTTGCCCAACTCCTGGGTTTGTGCCCGTGCGGCCGCTACCATTTCCTCCATCAGGTCATCGGCATCGACTACGGTACCTTCTCGACTTTTCATTTTGCCGGTTGGCAAATCCACCATTCCATATGAAAGGTGATAGCACTTCTTAGCCCACTCATAGCCCAGTTTACCCAGAATCAGAAACAATACTTTAAAATGATATTCCTGCTCGTTTCCCACCGTATAAATCTGCCCTTCAATTTTCGGGAAATCACGAAAACGCAGAATAGCCGTACCAATATCCTGGGTCATGTATACGGAAGTACCATCCGAGCGCAGCAATACTTTTTGGTCGAGTCCATCCGCAGTGAGGTCAACCCATATAGAGCCATCTTCCTTTTTAAAGAAAATGCCCTTCTCCACTCCTTTCAGTACCTCATCTTTGCCCAACAGGTAGGTGCTCGATTCATAATATAACTTCTCGAAATCGACCCCCATTCTTTTATAGGTAGTATCAAAGCCAGCATACACCCAACCATTCATGGTTTGCCAGAGTTGAACGACTGCAGGATCTTTGGCTTCCCACTGTTGAAGCATTTCTACCGCCAGCTTCATGATGGGTGCTTGCTTTTCAGCCTCCGCTTCGCTTAGTCCTTGTGCGATAAGTTCTTTAACCTGGGCTTTATAGTTTTTGTCAAACTCGACATAATATTTCCCTACCAGTTTATCACCCTTTAGTCCACTGCTTTCCGGAGTTTCGCCATGGCCATACAGTTTCCAGGCGGCCATACTCTTGCAGATGTGAATGCCGCGGTCGTTAATGATCTGCACCTTGTGTACCTGATAACCAATTGCCTTATAAATTTCGGCCACGGAGTAACCTAAAAAATTATTGCGCAAATGACCCAGGTGCAACGGCTTGTTGGTGTTGGGTGAAGAATACTCCACCATAATCTCCTTGCCATGGGCCGCCACCTGACCATAGTTAGGATCAGAGTAAATCGAAGCAAAAACTTCAGCCCATACCTGATCAGAAATCACGAGATTCAGAAAGCCCTTCACCACATTGAATCGGGTAACGATTCCCGTTTTTTCGACCAGGTAATTGCCAATGGCGGTAGCGGTTTCCTCGGGCTTTAATTTTGAGATTCGGGTAAGCGGAAAACACACGAGCGTATGAGAACCCTCAAACTCGGCATTGGTAGGTTGGAGTTGCAGTTGATCAACCGATTGATTGAATAAAGCCGTAATGGCCTTTTGAATTTCAGTGCGAAGAGAATGGTCTAAATTCATTAGAATTAAGTCGTTCGTATTGAGTCATTAGTTTTTAGACCGGTTTCACTCAATACTAAAGACTAACGACTCATTACTATTATATTTTACATATCCAGAATATAGGCAAACATCAAAGGCGCTACGATTGTCGCATCGCTCTCCACAATAAATTTCGGAGTATCAATACTCAATTTGCCCCACGTAATTTTTTCGTTAGGTACCGCACCAGAATAGGAACCATAGGAAGTGGTACTATCACTGATCTGGCAGAAGTAACTCCAAAAGGGAACACCATCACGCTCAAGGTCTTGATGTAACATGGGCACAACACAAATCGGGAAATCACCGGCTATTCCGCCACCGATCTGGAAAAATCCAATCCCTTCCGTACCCGCATTTTCCGTATACCAATCGGCCAGCCATACCATGTACTCAATACCGCTCTTCATCGTACTGGCCTTTAGTTCGCCTGTCAGTACATAGGAAGCAAAGATGTTCCCCATGGTGCTGTCTTCCCAACCGGGTACTACCATGGGCATGTTGCGTTCAGCGGCCGCAATCATCCAACTGTTTTTTGGGTCGATCTCATAATATTGTTTCAAAACTCCGCTATTAATCATACGGAACATAAACTCATGCGGAAACAATCGCTCGCCCTTGTCTTCGGCATCTTTCCACACCTTAAATAAATGTGCCTGCAATCTCCGAAACGCTTCTTCTTCCGGAATGCACGTGTCGGTAACGCGGTTCAGGTGATTCTCAAGCAGGCCCCACTCGTCTTGTGGGGTAAGGTCGCGGTAGTTTGGAATTCGCTTATAATGGGAATGAGCCACCAGGTTCATAATATCCTCTTCGAGGTTGGCACCCGTGCATGAGATAATATGGACTTTATCCTGGCGGATCATCTCGGCAAAGCTGATGCCCAGTTCGCCCGTACTCATAGCCCCAGCCAACGTCACCATCATTTTCTTCCCTTCGGCAATATGCTTTTTGTAGGCTTTGGCGGCATCCACCAAGGCCGCAGCATTAAAATGAAGGAAATTCTTTTCGATAAATGCTGAAATCGGTCTGTTTTGGCTCATGGTTGTTGAAAATTTGGGGCGAAAATACAAACCTGTTTACTGGTTGACAACCTTTTATTCATCCGTAAAAAAACTAGTCCGGCACAAGGCGATCAGGCATGAGCTCATAGTTTGACCCAACTCTGCCCCCTATCTCTTGCCAGGTGGGTTGGCTGAAGTGGTGATTAATTTCTTATCCGTGAATTAGTATCTTACAATCATGAAAATAATAACTCTCCTCATACTTCATTTCCTGGTATTGTCTGTTTCCGCCCAGCAACCGGAGCAACTTAAAAAAATCGATCAGCTTTTCAGTGCCTGGAATAATGCCACACCTGGGGTAGCGGTGGCGGTTCAGCAAGGCGATCGAATTATCTACAACAAGGCATTCGGACTGGCTGATCTGGAGCATCACGTACCCAACACCACGGAAACTATTTTTGAAAGTGGATCGGTAGCCAAACAGTTTACCGCAATGAGCATTTTATTGTTAGCCGCGGAGGGAAAACTGAAGCTTACCGATGATATCCGGAAATACGTGCCCGAAATTCCAACCTATAACATCCCGATAACGATTCAGATGTTGCTTAACCACACCAGCGGATTAAAGGACTGGGGTAGCGTTGGTGCACTTACGGGTTGGCCCCGAACAACGCGTGTTTATACCCAAGATCTGGCTCTGCACATCATGAGTCAACAAAAGAGTACGAACTATACACCCGGCACTGAATATTCGTACAGCAATGCGAATTATTCCTTGTTGGTTACCATTGTCGAGCGTGTTTCCGGTAAATCCCTGGCTGACTTTACCGAAGAGAATTTCTTCAAACCGTTGGGAATGACCCATACCCAGTGGCGCGATAACTTTCGCGAAGTTGTTCCCGACCGCGCCATTGCCTACCACAAGAACAAGGGAGTTTATGAACAACTCATGCCATTTGAGGATATCCATGGTCATGGCGGGTTATTGACCACAACGGGTGATTTGCTAAAATGGAATTCTTTATTGGAAACACACACCATCGGAGGCGATCAGGTTTACCAATGGCGCGTAAAAAAGGGAGTGCTCACCCAGGGCCGAGAAATTTCCTATGCAGGCGGATTATTCATCGATAAATTTTATGGGTTTGATGAAATCAGTCATAGTGGGGCTACAGCCGGATATCGGGCCTGGCTTGCCTATTACCCACAGCAAAAACTTTCCATTGTTGCACTAAGTAATGATGCGGGCTTTAACCCAACCGGCATCGGCCGACAGCTTGCCGAAATTTTGTTGGATAAACCTGACCTTCAAACTGCCCGTGAAATAAAATCGTCCCGTGATGTTAGTTTAGCTGAAGTTGATTTGAAAAAATTTGAAGGAAACTGGCGCAGCATTCGACACCTGGACGTAGTAACGATTACCCGACAAGGCAATACGCTTTACCTGGATCAAAAACCGGTAACCGTTCTGCATCGCGACACCCTGTTATCAGGGCGAAAATTTGTCAGCTCTACACCGGCAAACTTACTCATGATCCAAAACCAGGATACGCTTAGCTACCGCAAAGTAGCAGCACCTGACCTTGCGCCTGCATCACTAACTGCCCTTACCGGAATCTATTCCAGTGTGGAGGCAGAAGCCACCTATTCGTTTACCCTTGAAAAAAATCAGATCGTGCTTCGAAATGGGGCCTTCCCTGCCAAGGTGCTTATACCTGTTTATAAACTGGGCTTTCGCGATGATGACAATATCTACTACGAATTTAAAACGGATGCCAAAGGAAGGGCATCCGGGTTAGAAGTGAGTGTCAGTCGGGCCACACGGGTACCGTTCCAAAAAATAAGATAAACCAGCAAGGGTAGCGGTCAATTCAGTTGTCGTATCTTATGAACATGATCTCCAGGCCTTTTGAACTTGTCATGACAATTTGGATATCTCTTATTTTACTGTTCGTCACGAGTGGGTTGATGGCTCAACAGGCAGAGCCGGCTTTCGATTTAGTGAAAGCCGATTCACCGGTGTATATCTACGAGCGATGGGTCACCTTTCCCGGTAAGCCGGATGTTCAGGCCCGCGAAGTGAAGGGTGATTTTGTGGTAGCCTCAACCATACCGAAAATTCTGGAATTGCTACGTGATGAATCCCGGATTAGTGATTGGCAAAGTCACCTGGATGAATTCAAAGTATACCCCCTCACCGATTCAACCTGGCTGGAATATTCATTACACGATATTCCATGGCCCATGAGCGACCAGGAACATTTTCTGCGCTATGAACTGAAGAAAATTGCAGCCGATCATGAGGTTGTTATTACGTTCCAGTCGCAGGAGGATTCTAAACTGGCTCCTCTCAACGACTCCTATACCCGCCTGGAGTTAGCGGGAAGTTGGCATTTGGTGCAGGTTGAACCGAACCGGGTTAACGTTAGCTATCGGATATTTTCAACCCCCAGTTCAATTCCCCGGTTTCTAACCGATCCGATCGTGCGAAGTAATCTGATGAGCACCATTAAGTCGTTGACAAAACTGGCTGAAGGAAAGTAACTATTACTTCAGAGTCATCGAGTCGATTTTGTTTTCGTAAAGAAGGTGATTATAGTAGTTTTTCAATACATGCACCTCAACACCGTCTCCAACCCGGTATTTTGAATAAATCCTCTTCTTAACCGTAATGGCTATATTTTCAATCTCAAGAAAATAGACATCAGAATCATCACTCTCAATTCGCTTATTGGTTACAATCCCACGCACAATCGTTTTCTTGCCGGCTTTAATGGCATCATCAATTTTTTTTACTGAAGCTTTTGCCCCGTAAACAAAGGCAATTACCAGTAAAATCACGGTGCCAAGCTCAAGGAATACTTTTCCGTTAATCTCAATCAGATAATGAATCGATAAAAGGCCAATGGCTCCAAATAAGAACATGACAAAAACCAAAACAAATATGTTTAATAGGCGATGCTGCTTCAACTTTTTCAAATCCTCAACCGATAAGTCATCCTCGTATTCATACACTAAATCATGTCCTGCATTTTTTATCTGGTCAATCTTTTTCCTGATTTCCATTTCCTGGACCGACAGCCTGGGTCGCATTAACCAAAGCATTCCCAAACAGACTGAAAGAGCAATACCCAAGATCAGTAATTCTTTATTCCCGGAGTCGGGGATTAGGACAAAGCCCAATACAATTGCGCCAACAAAGAAACCTGAAATGATAAAGGAACGTTTGTCCATATTCATGGAGCTAAATACATCCTATTGAAGCTAACGGTGTCTGCAATTCTACTCCACCATCACCGGCCTGCCCATAATCGATTTTGCTGAAGCTTCCAGAATTTCAAATGCACTTTCGGCCATGCGGTTTTCGGTATCGAGGGTCGGATTTACCTCCACAATTTCCCAGGCACATACTTTTGGATCCTTGCATAATTCTGCATTCAACACCTTTGCTTCCTCCACGGTAAGTCCATTGGGTACCGGAGTGCCCGTACCGGTAGAAAACCGGCTATCAATACTATCCACATCAAACGATACATAGATCAGATCGCAATGATCCAGCATTTGCAAGGCCTTGGCGGCAATCGTTACCGCTCCAGACTTCTTCACTTCCTCAACTTCTACAAAGTTGATGTTGTACTTATTGATCAGGTAGTTCTCAGGCTTCTCCAAATCGCGCACCGCAATATAGACCAGGTCTTCGGGTAGAATTTTCGGTCCCGGAATTCCAACACTCTTAATCTGTTCCCAGTATTCGAGCGTCTCCCCACGTGGGTCATTGACTTTGCATTCCAGGTTATCAAATCCACACGCCATAGCCAAAGGCATACCGTGCATATTTCCTGAAGGCGTGGTGAAGGGGGTATGGATGTCGGCATGGGCATCAATCCAAATCACGCCCAGGCGTTTTTTCGGAAATGCCTTTTTGATACCGGCAATTGTTCCATAGGCTGTCGAGTGATCTCCCGCCATGATCAACGGAAAATAATCGTCAAAAATCTGCTCGTACACTTCCAGACAAACCCGCTCCTCCATAATCAGCACGCCATCAATAAATTTGGCGTAGGCGTGCTCGGCTCCGTCAAACAACAGTTCATTTACATTTTCTACCTCAATCGAATCAAACTTCCGAAACAGATCCGAGTTCAAATCCAGGCTGGCTATTTTCATCGCTTCCACGCCCAGACTGGCGCCCCGGGTGCCGGCACCGATTTCGGACTTCACTTCGATGATCTTTATCTCTTTCACGGAAACACTAAGAATTACTGGTTGAAAATGGTTGAATCGCTAAAAGCGGCCAAAATGGCCAATTTCCGGCCCCTTAGAAATCGGGCAACGCATGTAGCCCGATGGGTACGGGGATAAAAATCATGCGGGAAATGTGCTTAACCATGTGGGTTTTGATCTGTTGCAAAGATGGCAAAATTATATCAATATTGCACCTCTCATTTGGTTGAAGGTAACCGTTGATCGTTGTTAGTGAAAGATCAAACCAACAACCAAGAACAACAACGAACAACCATTTGTAGTGAATGAAGAGTTACCGTGAGCTGATTGAACAAACCTTTGAGTTTCCACAAAAAGAATTTAAGGTTCGTGATCATGAATTGTTGTTCAATGATGTTCCGTTGATGGACATCATCAAGCAATACGGAACCCCCTTAAAGATTACCTACCTCCCCCGCATCAGCGAAAATATCCGGTTTGCCCAAGCCACCTTCAATAATGCGATGGAGCGGTTTAAATACAACGGTAAATACACGTATTGCTATTGCACCAAGTCTTCGCATTACGACTTTGTGCTGGAGGAGGCCTTGAAAAACGATGTCCACATCGAAACCTCTTCTGCCTTTGATATTCCGATTGTTCGCTCGCTTTACGAACGTGGAAAAATTTCAAAACAGACCTACGTCATTTGCAACGGCTTTAAAATGCCGCAGTACAAGCAATATATTACCGAATTGCTCAATGATGATTTTAACTGCATTCCCATACTGGACAACCTGAGCGAAATTGATACCTACGAGAACAATGTGGTTAAACCCTATCAGGTAGGTATCCGGGTGGCCGCGGATGAAGAGCCCAAGTTTGAATTTTATACGTCCCGGCTTGGCATTCGCTACAGTGACATCGTTCCCTTGTACAAGGAAAAGATTCAGCCTAGCAGTAAGGCCTCCTTAAAGATGCTTCACTTTTTCATCAACACAGGCATTAAAGATACCGCCTATTATTGGAGTGAGCTTAGCCGTTTCATCTTTAAGTACTGCGAGATGAAAAAAATCTGCCCCACCCTGGATTCCATTGATATTGGGGGCGGGTTTCCGATCAAGACTTCCCTGACCTTCCATTACGACTACAAGTACATGATTGAACAAATCGTGGAAAATATCAAATGGATTTGTGAAAAGAATAATGTACCCGTACCCAACATCTTTACCGAGTTCGGAAGTTTTACCGTAGGTGAAAGTGGGGCTGTCTTGTATTCGATGGTGGATCAGAAACTCCAGAACGATAAAGAGCTTTGGTACATGATTGATGGGTCATTCATTACCCACCTGCCGGATGTTTGGGGCCTCAATCAAAAATACATCCTGTTATCGATCAACAAGTGGGACGATCCTTATCACAAAGTGAACATTGGCGGCCTTACCTGCGATAGTCACGATTATTATAATTCCGAAGCCCATACCGGTGAAGTGTTTTTACCCATGATTACCGATGAAGAACCCTTATACATTGGCTTCTTTCATACGGGTGCTTATCAGGAGTCATTGGGCGGCTATGGCGGCATCCAACATTGTTTGATTCCGGCACCCAAACATGTGTTGATCAATCGGAACGAAGATGGTGAAATCGTTACCGAGTTATTTGCTAAAGAGCAGTCCAGCGACAGCATGATGAAGCTGTTGGGCTATCAAAATGAAGAAACCGTAAAGGTTAAGTAACCCGTTACTTTTTCGTTGCTTTTTCACAGTTCCAGCACCCCTGGCGTTTTCTTCCTTACCGCTGTTCACCAGTTGGCTCATTAAAAATCCTAAAACTGATCTAAAACCGAGATCATGCGCAGGCATGACATAAATCATTTTTATCTCTTCTGCTGAAAAAGTATCTTCATTTCAGCAATTCCCACCTATGTTTCACCATTAACCCCACGTGCTATGAAAATCTACGATGACAAGCATATTAAAAATATTGCCCTGCTGGGGGCGCCCAAGTCCGGCAAGACATTGCTCGCAGAAGACATGTTGTTTGAAGCCGGAATTACCCATCGAAGAGGTACCATTGAAGGAAAAAATACGGTTAGTGATTATCACGAAATAGAACAGGAACGCGGTAACTCGGTATTTGCCACTACTCTGCACACCGAATGGAAAGACTATAAAATCAACATTATTGACACCCCCGGTTTTGATGACTTTGCCGGAGAGATGATTGCCTCCTTGCGCGTGGCCGATACCTGCGTGGTGGTGATTAACGCCAGCCAGGGTGTTGAAGTAGGAACAGAGCTTATCTGGAATTACGCTGAGCAATTCAACAAGCCGGTGATCTTCGCCATCAATCAAATGGATCACCCGAAAGCGGACTTTGAAAATTCTCTTGCCTCGCTCAAAGAACATTACGGCTCCAAGGTTACACAAATGCAGTATCCCTTGAACCAGGGCCCGGACTTTCACGAGATTATTGACTTATTAAAGATGGTCTTGTATCGCTTTCCGGCTGATGGTGGCAAGCCTGAAAAGTTACCCATTCCGGCTTCTGAAAAAGAAAAGGCCGATCGCTTACACAACGAGTTGGTTGAGAAAGCAGCTGAGAATGATGAGAAGTTGATGGAAAAATATTTTGCCCAAGGCACATTGGATGAAGATGAAATGCGGCAAGGCCTGAAAGAAGGCATGATTCATCATGATGTTTTTCCGGTGTTCGTGATGTCGGCCAAAAAGAACATGGGTACTGGTCGAATGATGGGCTTTATTGATAACGTTGCTCCTACTCCACGCGAAGCAAAACCAGAACTCAGTACCACCGGTAAAGAAATTCCCTGCGACCCAACCGCCCCTACAGCCTTGTTTGTTTTCAAGTCACACCTCGAGCCCAACCTGGGCAAGCTTTCATTCTTTAAAGTAGTCTCCGGTGAGGTCACGACCAACTCCGAGCTAATCAACAGTCAGACCGGTGCCCTTGAGCGTATCCACCAACTGTTCATTATGGACGGCAAAACCCGAAACTCAGTAGATAAACTCGTAGCGGGAGATATCGGTGCCACCTTGAAGTTGAAAGACACCTATACCAATCAAACCCTGCATGCGAAAGGATATGATGTTGCCTTAAAACCCATCGACTTTCCGGAACCTCGGGTGCGGGTTGCGGTTGTGGCCAAGAGTAAAAATGACAATGAAAAAATAGGTGAAGTCTTGAATAAAATTCACCAGGAAGACCCGACCCTGGAAGTTGCTTTTTCAAAAGAATTAAAACAACTCATTTTATCTGCACAAGGCGAGCTTCATCTAACGGTATGCAAGTGGTTTCTCGAGAACCTGTATAAAGTAAGTGTTGATTTTATCACCCCGCGCATCTCTTATCGTGAAACCATTCGCAAACCGGCTAGTTCGAGCTATCGTCATAAGAAGCAATCGGGCGGGGCAGGTCAATTCGGAGAAGTATACCTGAAAATAGAACCGTATGTGGAGGGGATGCCGGAGCCTGATGAATTTCCGATTCGTGGTAAAGAAGTGATTGACCTGGAGTGGGGTGGTAAACTGGTGTTTTATAATTGTATTGTGGGTGGGGTTATTGATACCCGGTTCATCCCTTCTATTTTAAAAGGGGTTATGGAAAAAATGGAAGAGGGTCCGATCACCGGATCATATGTACGCGATGTTCGCGTGATGGTGCACGATGGGAAAATGCACCCCGTTGATTCAAACGATATTTCATTCAAGATTGCAGGCATGATGGCATTCAAGGATGCCTTTATGAAGGCGGAGCCCCAGTTGCTGGAACCCATCTATGACCTGGAGGTACGGGTGCCGGAAGAAATCATGGGCGATGTCATGGGTGATTTGCAAACCCGCAGATCGTTGATTATGGGCATCGATTCCAATGGAAATTACCAGGTAATAAAAGCCCGAACCCCGCTGGCAGAACTGGAAAAATATTCCAACGCGTTGCGTTCATTATCGCAAGGCCGGGCCAGTTTTAGTCAAAAATTTTATGAATACGTACCCGTACCGTATGATTTGCAACTAAAACTATCCAAAGAATTAGCCGAAGCAGAAGCCGTATAAGGTTTAACTTTTTCTTAACTCCCGGGTTAAGGATTGATTTCCTTCCCGGGAGTTTCTATCTTAACGGAATGAAGTTTCGATATCCCCTAATCTTTCTTCTCCTCATCCTGTGTTATCACATGGGAAACTCGCAAGAACTTTACACTGCGCGCGGGTATTGGACTGAGCTCAACAAAGACACGTACAAAAAGATCCGTGAAAAAAAAGAGAAGGGGCAAACCCTGACCGATCAGGAAAGTTTCTACTTGCAAGATTACGAACAATATCTGGCCACCTATTACCAACGGATGTCAGATGACGAGAGACGCATGTTCGAAACCATGAAAACCCAATGGGCCAGCGAGGACGCTTTGAAACCAGCAGCACAACCCACCGAGCCAGTTGATTTTGAATTACGCACCCGCGATCGTCTGCTAAACGGATTATATGGCGCTTATTATGGAGCCTCGATCGTAGCTATTGGAGAAATTGATAATGAGGCTGCCATCGGTATCCCCTTAATCATGGCCGGCCTTTGGCAATTGGGGCCCGTGATGAATCCCAAGAAATATGACAATATCAGGCTAAGCACCATTCGAGCCGGTAACACCGGTAAATTGTTGGGATTGGGATATGGTCTTGCGCTAGGATTGGCCATTGGAGGTGACTCCGATGAAACGGGTAAATTGGCATTGGCGCTTTCCACTATTGGCAGTATCTCGTTGGGTGAACTGGCCTTTCAAAAGAGTAAGAAGAAAGAATACTCGGAGGGCTATATTGAAATGATGCGCTTGTATGGATTTCTGGGACCTGCCGTAACAGGATTAGGCGTGGCATCTTTTAATGTTGATCAACCTAATTTGATCGGGGCTGCCTTACTGGGTGGTGGCATAGGCGGCCTGCTGATCGGGAGTAAACAAGCAAAAAAATATGATTATTCATCAGGCGATGTGGATGCCATCAGTTCACTAACCTGGATTACTACCGGTATCGGGATGACCATTGCGGCCGAATCCGTAGTTAACAATAATGAGAACTACGGTTTACTATTAATTCCGGCCTCCACGGCAATCCTCGGTACTATGTGGGGTCAACGCTCGGTACGAAATGTGCATCTCACCAAAAAGCAAGGTAGTGCTATCAGTCTTTCCAGTGGAGGCGCTGCTCTGATTGGATTAGGTATCGTAGCCATGATCGGTACCGATTCTCCAGCGGTAGCGATCGGGGTACCCTCGGCCGCGGCTCTATTGACGCATCAACTTGTATTTGCCAACTACCGATCTAAAAATTTAGGCAACCTTAAATTGGGCAGGATGAATCAGAAAAACAGGCCCCAGCTTTCGTTACGCGTCATGCCCGAGAATTTAATGATCAACCGACAGACTTCTGAAAGAGTGTTTCAAACGACAGGCCAATTAGCTAATCCCATTGTAAAATTAAAGCTGGCTTTATAACGAGTTGCCGGTAAGGATCAAGTCGGCTGCTTCCAGCAAATTCTCTACAATAAACTCACCCCGGTTCTCCGGTTCGACTTCGTGTCCAATTTGAATCGTACGTATCCCCAAAGCGCGGGCCGGAATAAGATCACGACCCCGATCACCAATCATCCAGGAAGTTTTGACATCGATGGCAAAACGTGCAATTGCCTTTTCAAATAGTAAGGTTCCGGGTTTGCGGGCCAGTGATGCCGTTACTGAGGGATGGTAGGGGCTAAAGTAAAAGTGGTCAATCTGATGGCCACAGGC
>ERZ1066115.246-NODE-246-length-17098-cov-16.297307_pt1 | contig 17098 bp, 16 predicted proteins | sample MGYA00382762_ERZ1066115 | MGnify/ENA primary metagenome ERZ1066115 (study PRJEB33369, sample SAMEA5778345) | biofilm metagenome | biome: Industrial cooling water; feature: Water cooling tower basin; material: Biofilm | place: United Arab Emirates | collected... | reverse complement strand
TTTTTAATGGCAATTTATGCCGAATCCGGGCACGGCAATTCTTGCCGCAATTCTCGGCAAGCCCGGATTTAAGCCTGCCGGAACAGCACCTTGCGCCAACCTGACTACTTCAGGAACGCGCCACCAGCCCGAAAACCAAGCCTCTACGCGGGAAAAGCAGCGACTCAACAATATCTGGCACCGGTTTTGCTTATACAGCGTCAGCAAAGCACTTGCTGCCGAGCAAGCATAAACCCAAACCCGGCTCCGAGCCGGAAATCCAGGATTGAGGAGTTACGCCATGCAAGTCATCAACACCAATATCCCGTCGCTCAATTCGCAACGGCACCTTAGCCAGACCGGCGCCGCGCTGGGTTCTGCGCTGCAGCGCCTGAGTTCCGGCCTGCGCATCAACTCCGCCAAGGACGATGCCGCCGGCCTGGCCATTTCCGAGCGGATGACCGGACAGATTCGCGGCCAGGACCAGGCCCGCCGCAACGCCAACGACGGCGTTTCCCTCGCTCAGACGGCGGAAGGCGCACTGAACCAGATGAGCAGCATCCTGCAACGGATCCGCGAACTCTCGGTGCAGTCGGTCAACGCCTCCAACACCTCGTCCGACCGCCAGGCACTGAACGCCGAAGTATCTCAACTGGTATCCGAACTCGACCGCTTCGCGACGACAGCCGAATTCAACGGCATGAAGCTGTTTGACGGCACCTTCGGCAGCGCGGTCTATCAGGTTGGCGCCAACGCCAACCAGACGATCACCTCGACCACGTCCAACTACCGGACTACGCAATACGGTACCTACCAGGTCGCCAACGCCGGCTCCACCGGAAAAACCTACGCCACCTCCGGTCAATCGACCACCGGCACCAGCGCGGGCGTCGGCAACCTGTCCGGGGTCGTCGTATCGGGTAGCAACGGCGCCAACTCCAAGCTTTTGGTCAACGGCGCCGGTGGCTCGGCAACCATTGCGGTTACCAGCGGCAGCTCGGCAAAAGATATTGCAGCAGCGGTCAACGCGGTCAGCTTCACCGGCGTCAAGGCAACCGCCAGCACCAACACCACGCTGCAACTGTCCGGCACGACCGGCTCCACGGCGACCAACTTTGTCTTCAACTTGACCGGCACCAATTCCGCCCAGGTCCAGGTCAGTTTCACCTACGGCGGCAATACCGCCTCCGGCCTCAGCGCTGCCGTCAGCGCCTTCAATGACGTATCTTCAAAAACCGGGATCACTGCCAAGCTGAATTCGACTGCTGACGGGATCGAACTGACCGCCTCGGACGGCAGCACCATCTTCCTGGACAACCAGAGCACCACCAGTTCCGGCTCGATGACCATCTCCGGAACCGCCAATTCGGGTGCCGGCACCTTCGCCTCCAGCATCACTGGCGGCATGGCGACAGCCATTGGCGGCCAGCTGGTATTTGACTCGGACAAGTCTTACAACATCGGCACCTCGGGCGCCAATCTGGTTTCTGGCGCAGCCGGCGCCCAGATCACCTCCGGCACCTCGCAAATCGGCTCGCTGCAAGCGGTTGCCCTGCTCGACATCAGCACCGCCGATGGCGCCACGGCCGCGATCCGGATTGCCGACTCGGCGATTCAGTCGATCAACAACCAGCGCGCCGTTTTCGGCGCACTGCAAAGTCGCTTCGAAAACACGATTGCCAACCTGCAAAGCTCCTCCGAAAATCTTTCTGCTGCGCGCAGCCGGATTCGCGACGCAGACTTTGCTGCAGAAACTGCCGCCCTGTCACGCGCCCAGATCCTGCAACAAGCCGGGACCGCGATGCTGGCTCAAGCCAACCAGATTCCGCAAAACGTACTCAGCCTGCTCAAGTAAGCCCACGCGGGCAGCAACACTCCAATCCTTTAACCCGGCCACTTGGCCGGGCTTTTTTTTGCGTAGCCGGCAGCAAGCTGCCCATCGAAAAAAACTTCCCAAAAGCCTAAAGTATTTTACGCCTGCGCCGTTGATGCTCCTGAGAGCGTGAGATTGTCCCGCTTCGCATGCTGATCAAAACATTTCAAGGAGTACATCATGCAAGTCATCAACACCAACGTCGCATCACTCAATGCGCAACGTAACCTGTCCCAGAGCGGCAACGGCCTGGCAGTTTCCCTGCAACGTCTCTCCTCCGGCATGCGCATCAACTCTGCCAAGGACGACGCTGCCGGCTTGGCCATTTCCGAACGGATGACTGGTCAGATTCGCGGCCTGGATCAAGCCCGCCGCAACTCCAACGACGGTATTTCCCTGGCCCAGACGGCTGAAGGCGCCCTGAATCAGATGGGCAGCATCATGCAGCGGATTCGCGAACTGTCCGTGCAGTCTGCCAACGCCACCAACAGCTCTTCCGACCGCCAGGCACTGAACGCCGAAGTCGGCCAACTGGTTTCCGAACTCGACCGCTTCGCCCAAACCACTGAATTCAACGGCCAGGCACTGTTCAACGGCACCTTTGGCTCGGCCACCTTCCAGGTCGGCGCTAACGCCAACCAGACCATCACCACCAGCAACAACAACTACCGCACCACCCAGTACGGTACCTTCCAGGTCTCCAACGCCACTGCCAACGGCACCACTTACGCCACCTCCGGCCAGGCTGCAACTGGCGCCAGCGCCAGTGTTGGCAGCATTTCCGGGACGGTCATTTCCGGATCGAATTCCGCCAACTCCAAGCTGGTCGTAAACGGTGCCGGCGGCTCGGCCACCATTGGCGTCAGCAGCGGCTCTTCGGCCAAGGACATCGCCACCGCCGTCAATGCCGTCGGTTTCACTGGTGTCAAGGCCACCGCAACCACCAATACCACGCTGCAACTGTCCGGCACGACCGGCTCTAGCGCCACCAACTTCACCTTCAACCTGACCGGCACCAACTCGTCGCAGGTTCAGGTCAGCTTCACCTACGGTGGCAACACTGCAGCCGGCCTCAGCGCCGCTGTCACCGCCTTCAACGACGTCTCGTCCAAGACTGGCATTACCGCCAAGCTGAACGGGACCGCCGACGGCATCGAATTGACCGCAGCCGATGGCAGCACCATTTACCTCGACAACCAGAGCTCCGCCAGTTCCGGTTCGGTCACCGTATCCGGCACCGCCACCTCCGGCACAGGCACCTTCGCCAGCAGCATCACCGGCGGCATGGCTGTTGCTGTCGGTGGTCAGCTCTCATTTGACTCCGACAAGTCGTACAACGTCGGCGCCTCTGGCGCAGCCCTTGCCTCGGGGACAGTTGGTACGTTCGTCCAGTCCGGTAGCGCCCTGATCGGCTCCCTGCAATCAGTTGCCACCCTGGATATTTCGACGGTCGAAGGCGCCACCCGCGCACTGCGTATTGCCGACTCGGCGATTCAGTCGATCAACAGCCAGCGCGCCGTTTATGGCGCCCTGCAGAGCCGCTTCGAAAACACCGTTGCCAACCTGCAGACTGCAGCAGAAAATCTCTCCTCTGCCCGCAGCCGCATCCGTGACACCGACTTTGCCGCCGAAACCGCCTCCCTGACCCGTTCGCAAATTCTGCAACAAGCAGGCACCGCGATGCTGGCCCAGGCCAACCAACTCCCGCAAGGCGTACTCTCCCTGCTCCGCGGCTAATGACGAAGTAGCTCCGGACTAAAATCCGGAGAAAGGCGGAAGGGGAAACCCTTCCGCCTCTGCACATCAAAACCCGGAAAGGAATGGACATGAACATCACCCAACCCGGTGCCATCGCTGCAAGCAGCCAACCCCAGGCGCTCGCTTCGCGCGGCAATGCAGCAAACTCTGGCAAAGAAACTCAAGCCAACCCACAAAGCATCGAGAACAATTTCCAGCTGAAGCTTTCAACACAAGAACTGAAGGCTCAACAGGAAAATCAAAGAAAACTCGACGAGCAGGAAGCAAAATCAGTGACCGAGGCCGCCAACACTGAGTTGGCCAGCCTGACCACCGCTTTGGCCTTTAGCATCGACCGTGACATTGATCGCTTCATCGTCAAACTGGTCGACACAAGCTCCCAGGAAACGCTTCGGCAATATCCTGCAGAGGAAATGATCGAAGTCTTCAAGGCACTCAAGCGGGTCAATGAATTAATGACCCCGGAGCACCCACAGAGCAACCGCAGCCTTGGCGGCGAGCTCAGCAGTGGCTTATTATTTAGAAGCAAAGCCTAATCAGGCACGACCCTTGCTTTTAGCAGGGATCGCGCATGTAGCAAGGAGTAACGATCATGTCTGGCCTATCATCTCCCGGTATTGGCTCCAACCTCGACGTCAACGGTATCGTCAGCAAGTTGATGAAGATCGAGCAGCAGCCGCTCAATCGCCTGACCCGGCTGGAGGCCAGCGCCCAGGCCCGGCTATCGGCTTACGGCATGATCAAAGGGGCACTCTCTGCGTTCCAGGGAACAATGGCGGGCCTCGCCTCGGCTTCAAAGTACACCTCACTCAGCGCCTCATCATCCGAAAGCACCGTGATGACCGCCAGCGCTTCGTCAATCGCCACTCCGGGCACCTATTCACTGGAAGTCACCAAGATTGCCAAGGAACAGAAGCTGCGCTCTGACGTGTTGTCCACCACCTCGATCAACGACGCCATTGGCACCGGCACCCTGACCATTCAGCTAGGCACTTACAGCGGCGGCGTTTTCACCGCAAACAGTGACAAGCCCGCAACGTCGATCACGATCGACAGTTCAAAGCAGACGATAGGCGGCATTCGCGATGCGATCAACGCTGCCAATGCCGGCGTGACTGCGACCATCATCAACGATGGCACGGGTTTCCGACTTTCCCTGACCTCGAACAGCACCGGCGCCTCGAACAGCCTCAAAGTATCCGTCAGCGGCGACAGCGGCGGCACCGACACCGATACCACCGGCCTGTCAAAAATTGCCTACGACCCGGCAGCCGTCGCCGGCAGCGGCAAAAACTTGACCGAAAGCCAGGCTGCCCAGGATGCTCAGCTGACGGTGGATGGGATTGCCGTTACCAAGCCCAGCAACACCCTGACCGACGTCATCCAGGGCGTTACACTCAACCTGCTCAAGGAATCCACCGTCGGCACCCCGGTCAAGGTTTCCGTCAGCCGCTCCAACACCGCCCTTACCAGCGCCGCCCAGGATTTTGCCAAGGCCTACAATGAAGTCGCTGGCACCATTGCGGAATTGACCAAATACACCCCGAAGAAAGAAGGTGCCTCTGCACAAGCCGGGGTTTTGCTGGGAGAAGCTGCTCCGCGCAGCATCCTTTCGCAACTACGCAACAGTCTGACCCAATCCGTCGCCACGCTTGACGGAAAGAAAATGACTCTCTCCGATCTGGGCATCGCCTTCCAGAAAGACGGAACGATGGCCGTCGACACTGCCAAGCTCAACAAAGTGGCGGAAGCCAACCCCGAACTGGTTGCCGGCTTTTTTGCCACTGCCGGCCGGGCATCAGATACCGGCGTCAAATACATCAGCGCCGGCAGCAACACTCCGGTCGGCACCTACAACCTTTCGGTCAGCCAGATGGCCACCAAAGGCAGCTTGGTGGCCAGCGGCGCCGCCAATCTGACCATCACCGACGCCAACAAAACCCTTAGCGTCAATATCGACGGCGCTTCAGCCACCGTCACCCTGGGCACCGGGACCTACACCGCCGCCTCACTGGCAGCGGAAGTCCAGTCCCGAATCAACGGCACCAGCGCTTTCAAGCAATCAGGCTTGGCCGTCGGCGTCACCGAATCGGCCGGCACCCTCTCCTTTACCTCGGCCAGTTACGGCAGCAGTTCCAAAATCTCGATCAGTGGCGCCGGCGCAGCAGATTTACTAGGGGGCACCGGCACCGAAACCGTGGGCACCAATGTCGCAGGCACCATTAATGGCAACAATGCGACGGGCTCAGGGCAAACGCTGACTGGAGAAAACGGCATCAAACTCTCGGTGATCGCCGGATCCACCGGCGACCGAGGCAATGTTTATTTCACCCGAGGTTTTGGCGCGATAATGGAAGAAGTCGCCAAGTCGCTCACCAACACCAAGACTGGCGGTCTGGCCGGCGCCACCGGCGGCATCGACAGCGAACTCAAGGACATTGCCAGCCGCCGGGAAGTCATGAATCGCCGCCTGGCTGATACCGAAACACGCCTACGCGCTCAGTACACATCACTCGACGTAATGATTGGAAAAATGTCGACCACCAGCTCCTACCTCTCCCAACAATTAGCCGCACTGGCTCGTTCAAACGGTTAAAATTCCCGCGCGGATAACAGTCACCTCTGGATACGGACTGACCACACCAATTGGATAGTTTCAAGGAATAGCCATGTTTAGCCAGGCACGCGGAGTCAACCAGTACCAACAAGTCGAGATCGAGACTTCGGTCAGCAGCGCGTCTCCCCACAGCCTCATTCTGTTGCTCATGGAAGGCTCGCTGGTCGCCATCAACATCGCCAAAGCCAAAATGGTCGAAGCAGACATTCCCGGCAAAGGAGAAGCCATCTCCAAAGCCATCGCGCTGATCGACGAAGGCCTGCGCACTAGCCTTGACCTGAATGCCGGTGGCGATATTGCACAAAATCTTGACGCCCTCTATGAATACATGTGCCACCAGTTGCTGATGGCCAACATGAAGAACGACCCGGCAAGACTGGATGAGGTTACCCGGCTGATGAGCGAAATCCGCGATGCCTGGAAAGCCATTGGCGAACAGCCCAGCGCCAGTGAATTCAAACCCACCGCCCAAAATCCCAGCCCCCAGGCGGAAGCCGCCCCGCGCAGCTACGGTGCCGCATGACCCCCACGCCAGCTGCCGGAGGCATCACAGAATTAAATCGCCTGGTTGACGCCAGCCGACGCCTTGAGCACTTGCTGGCCATTCAGGCATGGGACGAGATCGTCGAACTAAGCCCAGAAATCGGCCAGCTTTGCGAGATATTAAGCAGACTGGACCTGACCGGCCACCCCGACCTCCTGCAACAAGCAGATAATTTTGTCGTACTTGAACAAAAAATTCGCCCCTTCCTGCAGGAAAGACTGGCCGACCTCCGACATGAGCTGTCCAGCCAGCAGAATTCAAGCCGCCTGAACAATATTTACTCGCCTTGATGCGTTCAAGCAAACGAAATTCCGTTTCTGCGCACTAATTTATCAGGAGGATAGCCGCACATGCTGCCCGACCTGCTGACACCAAGGCTACGCCCAGGGCTTGACACCGGCATTACAGCCACCGCGCCCGTAAAAAACATCGCAGATGCGCTGGCTGACTTTACCCCCGGGCAAAAAATCATGGCAGAAATCCAGGCCATGCTGCCTAACGGCGCTTATCGCGCACTGGTCGGACAACGCGAACTGACCCTGGCCCTACCGTTTTCAGCCAAGGCAGGGGACACCCTGGAACTCGAAGTCCAGGAGAACGACGGCAGACTGGTGCTTGCCGTTATCCGCGACAAGAGTACTGGCGATGGCCAGGCCATGCCGCGCAATGACTCGGCATCGACCACGCTCAGCACCACCGGACGCCTGATCGGCGACCTGCTCGGAGAAGTCACCCGTGACAGCAAGCGCCCCCCGCCGATCACGCTGAATGGCAACCAGCCCCTGATCACTAGCGGGCCTATTGACGCTCCGGCACTCGCCTCCTCACTCAAACAAGCCCTGGGGCAAAGCGGGATGTTTTACGAAGCCCACCAGGCCAAGTGGGTGCACGGAACCCTCCCCGAAGCACATTTACGCCAGGAACCCCAGGGCAAGCTACTTTCCCCGGCAAGCAATGCGGAAGAAGCCAGCACCCCTGCCTCGCCCCTGACCAGCACAAAAGACAGCCCCTCGGCCTCGCCGGCAAACCCCATAACCCTTGCCGGTGGCGGTGAAATACACCGCGACGCCATCCCCCTGGTTCAGCATCAACTCGATGCACTGGCGACACAGCAATTCGTCTGGCAGGGACAAGCCTGGCCCGGACAAGCCATGCACTGGGAAATTTCCGAGGAAGAAGGCCGCAACCGTGATCAAGACAACGATGACAACAGCCGCTGGCGAACCCGCCTGCAACTGCAACTGCCACAACTCGGCGGTATTGATGCCACCCTGCAATTATTGCCGGGTGGCGAAATACGCATCCGCATGAAGGCCGACTCCGAACACGGAGAACAAAGCCTGCGCCAAGCCAGTGGCAAATTGCAAGAGCAATACCAGAATGCCGGCCTCACCTTGAGCCAGCTGCAAATTGAGCATGAACTCCCCGAAACCCTCCCCACTACGTGAAGCGGTAGCGCTCGCCTACGGCCAGACCGACCCGGCCCCGCGCGTAGTGGCCAGAGGCAAGGGCTTGATCGCCGAGCAAATCATCGCCAAGGCCAAGGAGCACGGCGTTTACGTGCATGAATCGGTAGAACTGGTTGCCCTGCTGACGCAAGTGGACATCGACGAGCACATTCCTGCTCAGCTGTACATGGCCGTCGCCGAACTACTTGCCTGGCTCTACCAACTGGAACAAAGCGGGCAACAAAAAACCGCTACGAGCAAGACGTAGCGGTTTTTAGACTCAGCAGCTTTTTTACCAGCCAACAAGCCGCCTGCGACAGGCCTTAGACCTGAATATTCATCACATCCTGGTAAGCAGAAACCAGCTTGTTACGAACCTGGACCATTTCCTGGAAAGAAACACTGGCGGTTTGCAAGGCGATCATGACTTCGTGCAGGTTTTGCGAGGAATCGCCAGCGGCAAGTTTTTCCGCCATCTGGGTAGCCTGCTGCTGCGTCTGATTGACCTTGTCGATGGACGATTGCAACACCTGTGCGAAATCCGGCCCGCCGGATGCCGGCTGAACCTCGGCCGTCGGCTTGCCAGAAGCCTGCGCTGCGGTGGTCCGCAGCACATTCAGCATTTGTTCGATACCTTTCGTGTCCATCTTCGACTCCTTTGACCCCTGTTTAAAAGCAACAATCGGGCCAACTTAATCCTGCAGGTAACCTTCTTCACGATACTGCTGCAACTTGTAACGCAGAGTCCTTTCCGAGATTCCCAAGCGCTCAACCGCTAGACGACGGGAACCACCGACCTCGGCCAGCGTGCGCAGAATGTGCTCGCGCTCCAAGTCCTTCATATTATCGACCTTTTTCGGGATTTCATGAGCATTATCAGCATTTTCCGGGTCTGACCGCAGCGGCGGCTCAAACTCAATCCCTTTGGCACCGCCACCACCCGGAAGTTTCAGGTCCTTGGCCACAATTTCCGAACCGGCCGCAAGAATCAATGCGCGCTGCACCACATTTTCCAGTTCGCGGACATTTCCCGGCCACTCGTAATCCTGCAGCGCGTCTTCTGCGGCGCGGGAAAAATGAACGCCGGCGCGCCCAAAACGTTGTCCGTGCTCCTGCAGGAAATGCCGGGCCAGCGGCAAGACATCCTGCGGCCGCTCACGTAGCGAAGGAATATCAACCGGAAAAACATTGAGGCGGTAAAACAAATCCTCACGGAACACGCCTTTGGCTACCGCTTCGGCCATATTCCGGTTGGAGGTTGCCACCACCCGGATATTGAGCGCCACCGGTTTCTTGCCGCCGACCCGCTCAACCTCGCGCTCCTGAAGCACCCGCAGCAGCTTGGCCTGCAGCCCCATCGGCATCTCCGTCACTTCGTCAAGCAACAGCGTGCCGTCCTGAGCCTGTTCGAACTTTCCGGCCTGTGCCTGCTGAGCCCCGGTAAACGCCCCCTTTTCATAGCCGAACAAGGTCGCTTCGAGCAGACTGTCGGGAATCGCCGCGCAGTTGATCGCGACAAAAGGCCCCTCGACACGAGCCGAATGGCGATGAATGTAGCGTGCCACCACTTCCTTGCCGACCCCCGACTCGCCGGTCAGCAAGACCGTGGCATCGGTCTGCGCAACCCGCCGGGCCATGGCAAACATTTCCTGCGTGGCCGGGTCGTTGGCAACCGGGCCGGTTTCGCCCGACTGCGGCTGCAGTTCGTATTTTCCGATATGCGCAAGCAAGGCCCCGGGCTCGAAAGGCTTGAGCAGGAAATCGCAGGCCCCCGAGCGCATGGCATCGACGGCCTTCTCAACTTCGGCATAGGCAGTCATCAAGACGACCGGCAGGTGCGGCAACCGGCTACGGATTTCCTTGAGCAGGGTGATGCCGTCCATCGGCATCATCCGTACGTCACTGACGACAATCGAAAAGGCCTGCTCGGCCAGTACCTTGAGCGCCTGTTCACCGCCATCGACGGCGACGTAGGCGCGCCCGGCCAGTTCCAGGGTATCGCCAATCGCTTCGCGCAATCCCGGGTCATCCTCAACCACCAGCACCGGCAAATTATGTTCCGCCATGTTCTACCATTTCCTGCTCAGCCGGCATCGCCGGCAAAGTCATCACAAACTCGGCCCCGTGACCGGGCTCCGACACCGCTTCAATCAATCCCCCATGGGCCCGGGCCACTCCGAGCGCAATCGCCAGCCCCAAACCAGTCCCTTGCCCCTTGGTGGTGAAAAAAGGCTCGAAGATACGCTGCAAGGCCTCCTTGGCAATGCCAGGCCCATCATCCTTGACCGACCAGGCCAGCACATCACCAACCTGGGTAGCAGTCAGAGTCACCCGTCCACCTTGCGGCACGATGGCCTGCATCGCATTCTCCAGCAAACTGACCAAAGCCCCGAGCAAGGCCTTGCGGCTCCCGACCAAAACCGTGCCATTACTACGGTCGACCGTGGAAAAAGCGATATTTTGCTGTCGCATCAGGGGTTCAACAGTTTGCGCCGCCTCCTGCAGCAAATCCGGCGCCGGAATCAGGTCGCGACCGATGCTTTCGCCCCGGGCAAACAACAGGACGTCCTGGATCAGACGTTCAAGGCGGCGCAATTGCGTTCCCGCCTTTTCCGAAAAACGCGCCCGGGCCTCATCAGCGATTCCAGGCTGCGCGAGGTTCGAAGTATAGAGCAAGGCAGTTGCCAGCGGCGTTCGCAACTGGTGGGCCAGCGAAGCCGCCATTTCCCCCATCGCCGCCAGGCGCTGATTGCGCTCCAGCTCGGCTTTCATCTGATGGGCCGTGGTCACATCGTGAACCAGCAGAATCTTGCCGCCGGTCGAAGGCAGCATGCTTTCGGCAATCGACACCCGCCGCCCCCGCAGAATCCATTCACCGACCGTCACCGTCGGCTCCAGGAAGGTACTGACCACGTCGCCCCAGTGACTGCCCACCACCCCGGTCCCGAACATCGCTGCCGCCGCAGGGTTCAGCGCCGAGACGACGGCCCCGTACTCGAGCAAGACGACCCCAGCCGGCAAGGCATCAAGCAAGGACGACAAACGCTCGGATAAAGCCTCTTTCTCGCGATACTGGCGGCGCAACTCGCCGTTGGCCACGGCCAGTTCCTCAGTCAGCGAACTGACCTTGGCCTGCAAGGCATCGTAGGCATGCGTCAGTTCCTGCGAAACCTGGTTGAAAACCGCGAAAGCCTTTTGCAGTTCCAGCGTCCGCGCATCGGGTTCACTGGCTGGCACAATGGCCTGGAGGACAGGGGAAGAATCGGGCATTGAAAAGAAGGGGAGCGAATTCAGCGCGGGTAATAGTAGAATATTTCTAGGAAAATTTCGCTTCCTGTTTGATTCTTCAATTTTTTCCCCCCAGAAACCTTCGCCAACGAGCCCGATGGACGCAGCAACAGAGACCACCGCAGACGCCCCGCCCGAGCAAAACCAGCTCCTGCGCCTGCGCGAAGCCTTCAACCGGCTCGGTAACCAGCAAAAAGTCATGTTGATGGTGGCGCTTGCCGCCATCGTCACCCTGATTGTCGGCGCCATTCTTTGGAGCAAACAGCCCGAATGGAAGGTACTGTTTTCCAATCTGGGTGAAAAGGACGGCGGCGCCATCGTTGCCATCCTTGAGCAGCAGAACATTCCGCATCGTTACGCCGACAACGGCTCTCTGATGATCCACGCCAACCGGGTGCATGAGGTGCGCCTGAAGCTGGCGTCACAAGGCCTGCCTCGGGGGGGCCTGGTCGGTTTCGAGTTGATGGAAAACCAGAAATTCGGCACCAGTCAGTTTGCCGAGCAGGTTAACTATCAGCGCGGACTGGAGGGCGAACTGGCCCGCACCATCCAGTCAATTGCCGCCGTCCAGAATGCTCGCGTACACCTTGCGATGCCCAAGCCCTCGGTCTTTGTGCGCGAAGATCAGAAGCCGACCGCATCGATCATGCTCAACCTGCACCCCGGCCGCAGCCTTGACCAGACGCAGATTGCCGGCATCAAGCACCTTGTCGCATCGAGCGTCCCGCAACTGACGGCAGCCAACGTCACCATCATCGACCAGAACGGCACCCTGAATCAGCAAGTCAAAAGCAAGCTGATGGAAGCGGGTCTCGACCCGGTGCAAATTCAGTACGTACGCGAAGTCGAGGACGGGATCGTCAAGCGGATCGAGGAAATTCTCAAACCCGTCTTCGGAACCGATAACTTCAAGGTACAGGTTGCTGCCGACCTCGATTTTTCACAGAACGAGCAAACCGCAGAAACTTACCGCCCGAATAGTGCCCCCGAGGCGAGTTCAATCCGCAGCCAGCAGAACAACGAGACCGCAGGGGTAAACTCCTTTACCGGCGGGGTTCCCGGCGCCCTGACCAACCAGCCCCCGGTTCCCGCCACCGCCCCCATCACCCAGCCGCAGGTCGGCGGCACACCGACGCCAACCCAGCCCAAACCGGGAGACCCGCAAGGGCGGATTGAGGCCGCCGGGATCAACGCCCCCCTGAATACCGTCGGCCAACCTTTGAACGCCAGCAAAACCGCCACCATCAACTACGAGGTGGACAAGACCATCCGCCATACCAAGCACGCGATCGGCTCGATCCGCCGACTGACCACCGCCGTCGTCGTCAATCATCGCAAGGATACCGACAAGAACGGCAAGCCGCTAACCCGGCCACTCAGCGAAAACGAAATCAAGCAAGTCAGCGATTTGGTCCGCGAAGCCATGGGATACAGCCGCGAGCGAGGCGACAGCCTGTCGGTGGTCAGCGCCCCCTTCACCGAAAGCGACAAGGCCGATGTCTCGCCACCGCTGTGGAAGGACCCGGAGAACATTGCCTACCTGCGCGAGTTGCTCAAGTACCTGATCATTGCAGGCATCATCTTTGCGCTCTACGCAAAGGTAATCAAACCATCGCTGGACACGATGTTCCCACCGCCGCCCGAGCCCGAAGAAGCGACCTCGCCGGAAGAAATTGCCGCGCGCATGCCGGGCGTCGAAGGTTACGATGGCGAAGAAGACGAAGAAGGGACCGAAGTACGCATCGACCACTATGCGATCAAGCTGCAAAAGGCGCGCGACTTTGCCCACGCCGATCCCAAAGCAGTGGCGAACATTATCAAGGACTGGATGGGTGTAAATGCCGGCTAGCAACAACCCTGAAGAAGGCCTGGAAAAAAGCGCGACCCTGCTGATCGCGCTGGGCGAGGAAGGTGCAGCCGAGGTTCTCAAAAACCTCGGCCCGCGCGAAGTACAACGGCTCGGCCATGCGATGGCCACGCTGAAGTCGGTACCGCGGGCAAAGATCGAAGCCGTCCTTGATGAGTTTAACCTGATTGCCGAAGAGCAGACAGCGGTGCATGTCGACACCGACAGCTACATCCGCTCGGTGCTGACCAAGGCCCTTGGCGACGACAAGGCCTCGAACCTCATCTCGCGCATTCTCAACAGCAGCGAAACCTCGGGCATCGACAGCCTGAAGTGGATGGACGCCTCGACCGTTGCCGACCTGATCAAGAACGAACACCCACAGATCATCGCCACCATCCTGGTGCATCTGGAACACGACCACGCCAGCGAAATCCTCGCCCAGTTCACCGAACGCCTGCGTAACGACGTCGTCTTGCGGATTGCCACCCTGGAAGGCATTCAGCCCATCGCCTTGCGCGAACTCAACGAAGCGATGACGCGGATCATGGCCGGCTCGACCAATATCAAGCGGGCGGCCATGGGCGGGGTGCGCACGGTGGCTGAAATCCTCAACTTCATCGGCACAGCCAACGAGACCTCGGTGATTGACGCCATCCGCGAATACGACCCCGATCTTGCACAGAAAATCATTGACGAGATGTTCGTATTCGAAAACCTGATGGATATCGACGATCGCTCGATCCAGTTGATCCTGCGCGAAATTCAGTCCGACTCGCTGATTCTTGCACTCAAGGGGGCGTCGCCCGAACTGCGCGAGAAAGTATTCAAGAACATGTCGCAACGGGCAGCAGAAATGCTGCGGGAAGACCTGGAATCGCGCGGCCCGGTCCGCGTCTCCGAAGTCGAAGCCGAACAGAAGGAAATTCTCAAAGTGGTCCGACGCCTGGCCGACGAAGGGCAAATCGTTCTCGGCGGCGCCGGTGGCGAACAGATGCTGTAATTGCGACCGTGATTATCCCGAAGGAAAAACTCACCTCTTTCGAACGCTGGCAGATCGCCTCCTTCGACAAGCCCGTCGAGCCTCCCCCGCAGCCCAGCCCTCAGCCAGAAGCCAGCCCCCCCCCGGTCTCCGAGGCTGAACCCGAACCGCCCCTGACCAGCGAAGAATCCCCTCCGCCACCGCCGGCCCCGAGCGCGGAAGAGATTCAGCAGATTTTCGAGGAAACCCGCACGGCAGCTCACCAGCAGGGTTACAGTGAAGGCTACGCCGCCGGCCATGCCGAAGGCTTGGCCGCCGCCCAGGCTGAACAACAGGCTGCGGCAGCGGCACAGGCAACACAACTGGGCGCACTGGTACACAACCTGCAGCAGGCGATCGGCTCACTCGAACAGGAGATTGCCGATCAACTGCTGGACACTGCTCTAGCCATCGCCAATGAAGTGCTGCGCGGCAGCATTGCAGTACACAAGGAAGCACTCCTGCCGCTGATCCGCGAAGCGATTACCAGCCTGCCGGGACACCACAGTCACCTGCAAGTCCATGTCAACCCGGAGGATGCGCAGGTCTTGCGCCCCCTACTCGAAGAACAACTGGCGCAAACCGGCGGACAATTGATCGAGAACAGCGAGATTTCACCCGGAGGCTGCCGAGTCACCGCAGGCGCCGGCGAAATTGACGCCAGCATCGAAACCCGTTGGCGCCGCGTACTTGAAGCCATCGGTGTGGAACCGCAAGCATGGCTGACAAACTGACCCCACCAGCCCATGTGCAACGCTGGCGCAGCTTTCTGTGCAGTTGCGGCGAAGCGGCCGGGACCGCCCACCCGCTCTGGCCGGTTGGGCGCCTGACCCGAATCAACGGACTGGTGATGGAAGCCGCTGGGCTCAAGCTGCCACTGGGGAGCGCCGCTCTGGTCTATCCACTCGGCGGTCACCCGGTCGAAGCCGAAGTGGTCGGCTTCGCTGGAGACAAGCTTTTCCTGATGCCCTCGGATGAAGTCTATGGACTAGCCCCCGGCTCCAAGGTCGTCGCTTATGACAGTCCGGCGCCCCCGCCGTTACTCGACAGCCCCACCGGGCTGCGCCGCAGGGCAATTGACCGGGCCAAGCAAGTCCCCGTCGGCAATGAATTGCTCGGCCGCGTGGTCGACGGGGTCGGACGTCCGCTTGACAACAAGGGGCCGCTGCATACCGAACACACCCGTTCGCTACAATCACGCCCGATCAATCCGATGACCCGGGCACCGATCGAGCAACCTCTGGATGTCGGCATTCGGGCAATCAATGGCTTGTTGACCGTGGGACGCGGCCAACGGATGGGCTTGTTTGCCGGCTCCGGTGTCGGGAAGTCAGTACTACTGGGCATGATGGCTCGCTATACCGAGGCTGAGATCATCGTCGTCGGGCTGATTGGCGAACGCGGCCGCGAGGTCAAGGAATTCATCGAACACATCTTGGGCGAAGAGGGCATCCGCCGCTCCGTTGTCGTTGCAGCCCCTGCCGATACCGGTCCATTGATGCGCCTGCAGGGGGCAGCCTATGCCACCACCATCGCCGAATATTTTCGCGACCAGGGCAAGCAAGTGCTGCTGATCATGGACTCACTGACCCGCTACGCCATGGCACAGCGGGAAATAGCCCTGGCCATCGGCGAACCTCCAGCCACCCGTGGCTACCCGCCATCGGTCTTTGCCAAACTCCCGGCCCTGGTTGAGCGAACCGGCAACGGTCCCGAAGGTGGCGGATCAATCACTGCTTTTTATACGGTTCTGGCCGAAGGCGACGACCAGCAGGATCCGATTGCCGACTCGGCCCGTGCCATCCTTGACGGCCATATTGTCCTGTCGCGCACCCTGGCTGACTCCGGGCACTATCCGGCAATCGACATCGAACAATCAATCAGCCGGGCGATGGTCAACCTGATCAGCCCCACCCACCTTGATCTGATCCGGAAATTCAAGGTGATGTTCTCGCGCTACCAGCGTTCCCGCGACCTGATCTCTGTCGGCGCCTACGCGCCCGGCTCAGACCCGGTGCTGGATCAGGCAATTGGCCTCTATCCCCGGATGGAGGGCTTCCTCCAACAAAAACTCACCGAGCAGTCGGCTTTTCAGGCGACGCTAGCCGACCTGCAAGCCTTGTTCTAATCGCAAAAAATGGCCAAAGCATTCACCCTGCAGCCTTTGCTCGACATCATGCAGGAGCGCAGCGACGAAGCAACCCGCCGCCTCGGGCAATTAATCGCGGCCGAGCAAAACCAGAAGAGCCGACTGCAACTCCTTGAGAATTACCGCGCCGAGTATGCCCAGAAGATGCATGATGCAGTACAGGCAGGAATCAGCCCTCTGGTTCTGAACAATTACCGCCATTTTCTCGGAAGAATTGATGAGGCGATTGAGCAACAAAGACAGGCCGTCAACAAATCTGAACACGACACCCGGACCGGCCAGGAAAACTGGCGCCAGCAGAATCGCCAACTGAAAGCGCTGGACACGCTGGCTCAGCGGCATGATGCACGCGAGCGCCACGCGGAAGGCAAACGGGACCAGAAGACACAGGACGAGTTCTCATCCCGCAAATATTCCAAACCCGAGCACAACTGAGCCCTTCTTCTCGAACCATCGCCCGAGAAGGAGATTGACTCACCAGGCATGGAACCTGCTTGAACTCGGCAGCTTGATTTCACTTCGAGGTTGCCATGAGCCTGAGCGTCATTTCCTCCCCACTAGCAGCGATTGCCCCC
>ERZ1066115.245-NODE-245-length-17113-cov-17.956384_pt1 | contig 17113 bp, 13 predicted proteins | sample MGYA00382762_ERZ1066115 | MGnify/ENA primary metagenome ERZ1066115 (study PRJEB33369, sample SAMEA5778345) | biofilm metagenome | biome: Industrial cooling water; feature: Water cooling tower basin; material: Biofilm | place: United Arab Emirates | collected... | reverse complement strand
GTAAATTCTGGACTTTCAAATTAACATCATATAGTTAGCAATGCAAGCTCATTTAATTTCTTCGCCAGACAGCAAGCTGCGCCCAGCTAGCGGACAAGAATGACATTTTTCCGGCGGATCAATACGATCCCGGTAATCCGGCCACGCCGATCAGTATCGACACCGGTAAAAATACTGCGGGCACCAACCTGCCAGCCGGCGCCCGCCCTGTTTCGGGTGATGAAGGACTCAGGCAGCTTTTTCGACGTGCGCCTGCTTTTCGTAGAGGAACTCCAGAACCGCCGCCCGGCATTCGATATAAGCCGGGTCGTGGGCCAGGGTCAGGCGATTTCGCGGGCGCGGCAGGTTGACCGTGAGAATCTCGCCGATGGTCGCTGCCGGCCCGTTGGTCAGCATCACGATGCGGTCGGCCAGCAACACCGCCTCATCGACGTCGTGGGTGACCATCACCGTCGTCGCCTGGGTCGCTTCGCAAATCTTCATCAACTCATCCTGAAGCTTGGCCCGGGTCAGCGCATCGAGGGCGCCGAAAGGCTCATCCATCAGCAAGACCTTGGGTTCCATCGACAGCGCCCGGGCAATCCCCACCCGCTGCTTCATGCCGCCCGAGATTTCGTGCGGATACTTCTGCGCCGCGTGCGCCAGGCCGACGAGTTCGATGGCTGCCTGCGTCCGCGCCTTGAGCTTGGGCTTACCCTCCTTCTGTGAGAACACCCGCTCAACCGCGAGATAGATGTTTTCAAAGCAGGTGAGCCAGGGCAGCAGGCTGTGGTTCTGGAAGACCACCGCCCGTTCCGGGCCAGGACCGGCGATTTCCCGGCCGTCGCAGAGCAGGACACCGGAAGTCGGCCGGGTCAGGCCGGCAATCAGGTTGAGCAGGGTCGATTTGCCGCAACCGGAGTGCCCGATCAGGGCAATGAACTCGCCTTTGCGGATATTGAGATCGACCTCGCGCAGGGCGACAAACTTGCCCTTCTTGGTCTCGAAGGTCTGCCCGACACGTTCAATGCTGACAAATTTTTCCATGATTTCTCTCCCTTAGCTTCCTGCCGATTCCTTGGTCAGTTTCTTGGCCATCAGGATCAAGGCCTGTTCGAGAATCAGGCCGACAATGCCGATCACGAAAATTGCGATGATGATGTGCTCGACCTTGAGGTTGTTCCATTCGTCCCAGACCCAGAAGCCGATGCCGACGCCGCCGGTGAGCATTTCAGCTGCAACGATGACCAGCCAGGCGGTGCCGATCGAGAGGCGGATCCCGGTCAGCATGTAGGGCAGCACCGCCGGGAACAGGATCTTGGTCACCACTTTCCACTCGGACAGCGCCAGCACCCGGGCGACGTTGAGATAGTCCTGCGGCACCCGCTGCACGCCCTGGGCGGTATTCATGATCATTGGCCAGATCGAGCAGATGAAGATGGTCCAGGTCGCTGCCGGATCGGCCTTCTTGAACACCAGCAGGCCAATCGGCAGCCAGGCCAGCGGCGATACCGGACGCAACAGGCTGATCAGCGGATTGATCATCGCCGAGAGGAAGGCGAAGCGGCCGAGAATGAAGCCCAGCGGAATCCCGACCAGCGCCGCCAGACCAAAGCCGATGCCCACCCGCTGCAGCGAAGACAACACGTTCCAGCCTATGCCCTGATCATTGGGACCGTTGCGGTAGAAGGGATCGGAAAACAGCGCGACCGCTGCCTGCCAGACTTGCGCCGGCCCGGGAATGCTGCCGCCCTTGAAGGTCGCGACATGCCAGATGCCAAGCACGATCAGCAGACCAAGCACCGGCGGCAGCATGGTGCGTAGCTGAGCGCCCAGGCGCTCACTGAAGGGGGTGCCGGAGTTCACCGCAATCGTCTTTTCCATGGTTTTTTCCTTGGCCTGTTCGTGATTCACACTGCTTGCCGGCGCAGCTGCGGCCGGTTCACGGTCAACTGCCTTTTCCGGGCAAAAACCGCCATCCATCGTCGTTGCACTCATTGCACTCTCCCGCCGCCGCCAATCCTGGCGGCGGCACAGCGGGCCTCAGCCCTTGACCTTGAAACCATCGGCATACTTGGCCGGATCCTTGCCGTCCCAGACCACGCCGTCGACCAGCTTGCTGCTGCGCATCTCGCTCTTGGGTAGCGCAACGCCGGCGGCAGTCGCACCCTGCTTGTAGATGTCGATGCGGTTCACCTGCCTGGCCACCTCGAGGTACTTCGGGTGATCCTTGAGCAAACCCCAGCGCTTGTGCTGGGTCATGAACCACATGCCATCACTCAGATAGGGGAAGTTCACCGCCCCGTCGTTGAAGAACTTCATGTGGTTCTTGTCGTCCCAGCTCTTGCCCAGGCCGTTCTGGTAGCGGCCGAGCATGCGGGCGACGATGACCTCGGTATCGGTATTGACGTAGGACTTCTGGGCGATGGTCTCGGCCGTCTTCTGCTTGTTGGCCAGCGAGGCGTCGATCCACTTACCGGCATCGAGGATCGCAGCGACCACGGCACGCGCCGTGTTCGGGTTCTTCTGCACCCACTCGGCGGTGGTGCCGAGCACCTTTTCCGGATGGTCGGTCCAGATGTCCTGCGTTGTCGTTGCCGTGAAGCCGATGTTGTCCATGATCGCGCGGTTGTTCCACGGCTCGCCGACACAGAAGCCGTCCATGTTGCCGACGCGCATGTTGGCGACCATCTGCGGCGGCGGCACGGTGATCGTCTTGACGTCCTTGAGCGGGTTGATGCCCTGCGCTGCCAGCCAGTAGTACAGCCACATGGCGTGGGTACCGGTCGGGAAGGTCTGGGCGAAGGTATATTCGCGCTCCTTCTTGGCGACCAGCTTGGCCAGACTCGGGCCGTCGATGGCACCCTTGTCCTTCAGCTGGTTGGACAGGGTGATCGCCTGGCCGTTATGGTTCAGCGCCATCAGCGTGGCCATATCCTTCTTCGGACCGCCGATGCCGAGTTGCACGCCATAGATCAGGCCGTAGAGCACATGGGCGGCATCGAGTTCGCCATTGACCAGCTTGTCGCGTACCGAGGCCCAGGAGGCCTCCTTGGTCGGAATGATCTTGATCCCGTACTTTTCGTCAAACTTCATGACCGACGCCATCACGACCGAGGCACAGTCAGTCAGCGGAATGAAGCCGATCCGGACTTCCTTCTTTTCGGGGGCATCCGAACCGGCGGCCCAGGCCGCGCTGCGGACACCGGGCGGAACCATGCTCATCAAAGAAGCTCCCAGGGCGGCAGAAACAAAATCACGACGGGAAAAAGTCTTTTTTTCCGGCGCAGCTACAGTTGCAGGAACGAGTTCTTTCATTACGTGCTCCTTGAATGACCAAACACAAAACCAAAAAAATGGGCGCCGCATTCCGCAAGCCGCCAGCGCTGGCAACGGAATGGACGCCCTTGTCCTTGCAGCCGGTACGACCCGGCTCGCTCCCGGCCGCCGTTGGCCAGGTTTTCAATGTCTAGTCAGCAACCTTTGTGCCAGATCAAAAACAAAAAACAAAACAATTTAAAATCAAACAATTAAATACAAAAAAAGAAAACAATGGGAGGGCAGGACAGAGCACCCGATTAGTGCCAAAACAAGTAGTCATGCACAAACAAAGTGTGTAGGCAGAAAAATCAAACCAAACCGAAGTAACTACACCCAAGGACATATATGACTTAAGTCATAGTGGCGATATAAAGCCTCCCATCTGCCCCGCCACCATAAAGCGACGTCCAACCGTTGGCAGATCGGCCCGAAGCCGTCGCACGGGACCCCCAATGACCCCAACCCCCGCCCCCCTATCGATCCGGCAGCGGCTGCTCTTCCTGATCGCCCTACCCTTGCTGGCCCTGGCCCTCGCGGCCGGTTACCTGCTTCAAGGCGCACGCACCAACCTGCAGCACGCGGAAGACACCGCTCAGATCCTGCGCCTGTCGCTCACTGCCGGCGACCTGATCCACCACCTGCAAAGCGAACGCGGCGCAACCGCCGGCTTGATTCAGTCGGGTGGAAAACGCTTTGCCGATACCCTGCCCGGCCTCCGCCAAGAAACCGATCAACTGGCCCGGCGCTGGCAGGAAGAAGGAGGGCAAATCGCCGGCAGCAGCATGCCGCTGCTGCAAAACGCCATCTCTACCGCCAATGCGCAGCTCGAACAACTGGCCGGACTACGCGACCAGGCCAACCGTCAGGCGATTCCTGCCGCCGAATCGACGGCTTACTTCATCCGGGCAATTGCCGCGCTGGTCGACGCCATGAATGCAGTCGCCGAATACAACAGCGATGCGCTCATCGGCAAGCAGGCCAGCGCCTATATCGCCTTTGTCCGGGGCAAGGAAAATGCCGGCCAGGAACGCGCGCTGAGCACCCCGGTCTTTGTCGCCGACCAGGTCACTGCGGCACAACTGCGCGCAATCGTTGAGCGGAACGGCCGCCAGGATGCTTACTTCAGCACTTTTCTCGGCCTCGCCAGCCCGGCCCAGGCAAACGCCTTTCGCAGCTTGGCCGAACAGCCGGCCAGCCAGGAGGTGCTGCGCATGCGCAGCCTGCTCAACGAACGCGCCCACAGTGGCGGCTTCGGGGTCGATCCGGGGCAGTGGTTCAAGGCCAGCAGCCAGGTCATCGACGCCCTGCACCAGCTGGAAAAGCAACTCGCCGAAGACATCCGTCAGACTACCGCCGCTGAAGTCGCAGCTGATCGACGCCTGCTCTGGCTGAGCGGCAGTCTGACCGTACTTGCAATCGGGGCCAGCCTGCTGTGTGCCATCCTGATCGGGCGCAGCATCAGCCAGCCCTTGGCAGACCTGGTCGAAGCCGCCGAGTTCGCAGTCGAGCACAATGACTTTACGCAGCAGGCGCCGGCCCGGGGTGCCAGCGAAGTCGTCCGGACCGCCCAGGCGTTCAACCAACTGGTTGAAAAGCTGCGCGAAATCCTTGCCGACACGGCGGCGTCGAGCACCCAGATCGCCACCTCGGCCAAGCAACTCGCCGACTCGGCCGGAGAGATCAAGCTCAGTGCCGCCCAGTCAGCCGATTCGGCGGCTAGTGCCGCCGCCGCAATGGAGCAGATTTCGGTAAGTGTCAGCGAGACGGCCAGCAGCGCCGGCACCGTCAGCCAGCTGGTCAGCCAGTCCGGCGAGGAAACCCGCCAAGCCTTGCAAGTGATGACCACGGCCGTCACCAATATTGACCGGATTGGCGCCCTGATTGGCCGCTCCGCCGAACAAGTCAGTGCGCTGGAACAAAGTTCGGAGCAGATTGGCGGCATCATCCAGGTGATCAAGGAAATCGCCGAGCAGACCAACCTGCTGGCCCTCAATGCCGCGATTGAAGCCGCGCGTGCCGGCGAAGCCGGGCGTGGTTTCGCGGTCGTCGCCGATGAAGTGCGCAAGCTGGCCGAACGCACCGGCACCTCGACCGGTGAAATCACCACCCTGGTCGCGGGTATCCGCGAGCAGATCAGCGCAGCCACCACTTCGATGCAGGCAGCCAACCACGAAGCCGCCAAGAACAAGGAACTGGTCGCCGCATCGGAAGCCGCCCTGCACGGAATCGGCGCCGGCTCGACCCAGGTGGTCACCCATGTGCGCGGGATTGCCGATGCAGTGCGCGAACAGGACGGTGCCATCCAGCAGGTGGCGGGAAACATCGAACGAATTGCCCAGATGACCGACGAAAGCCGTCGCGCCGCCCTGGCCAACGGCGACACGGCCAACAGCCTGGAAGCCCTGGCCGAACGCCTGCAGCAGGCGGTCAGCCGCTACCGCATCTGAGCAATTGCCGGTAAACGGATCGCGCTCGGCGGTGACAGAGCTTGCCGCCGGCGCCTCAATCTGGTGCCAAACACCGCACCGACGCACCAAACCAGCCCGCCGGCCGCTGCTTCAGAGCAGCATCTTGGCCATCTCGATCACATCACGCGCGACCTTGACCAGCGGCTGGCCACGCTCCATCGCCAACCGTCGCATCGCGTGATAAGCCGCATCCTCGTCCAGCCCCCGTGCCTTCATCAGGATACCCTTGGCCTGTTCAACCAGCTTCCGGTCGGTCAGCTTGCGCGACATCGCCTCGATTTCCCGGCGCAAGGCCAGAGATTCCTCAAAGCGCGCCCGCGCCACCTCGACGATGGGCTTGATCCGCTTGGGGTCCAGACCATCGACCACATAGGCGGAAACCCCGGCCTTGACGGCGTCGCGGATGGTTTCCTGACCGTCCTCATGGGTAAACATCACGACCGGCCTCGGCATGTCGCGATGCATGGTGGCCAGATGCTCCAGCGTGTCGCGGCTGGGGCTATCGCTGTCGATCAGGATCACGTCCGGCTGCAGCCGCTCAACCTCCTGCGACAGATTGTCCGCGCCAGCCAGGATGGCCGCGACCTGATACCCGGCAAGCGCCAGTCCGGCACAGATTTCTCCGGCCCGGCTGCGGGATTCATCGATGATCAGTACGGTAAGCATGGCCGCTACCGTGCAAACTACGTGCCAGCCATCTCCCGCACCGCTCCGGCCATCGCCTGGATCACCAGCGCATGCTCGCCGACCGGCCCGGTCAAGGTGAATTCGGCCTGCGGCCAGGTGCTCCGCAACTGCGCCAGCATTTCCGGCAACTCGCGCTTCAAATGCCCGCCCTGGGCAATGAACAAGGGCACCACGACAATCCGTGTCGCCCCGGCAGCGATGCACTCGGCAGCGGCTTGCTGCAGGTCTGGCGACATGAACTCAAGGAAACACAGGGCATAGTGGGTGGCAGGTTGCGCCTCGCTGAGGACGGCCTGAACCTGGCGCAAAGGGCGCGCCCATTCGGGATCGCGAGCGCCGTGGGCGAAGAGGATGACGGCAGTGGTCATGGCAGTTTTCCGGAAAATGAACGGGGCCGGCTTTCGGCCCCGGGCGATGGACAGGCATCTTAGCCGGCGGGTTCCGTAGCGAATGCGATTTCGATCAGTTTTTACCGGTTTTCACGGTCGACCGTGAAAACCGGTAAAAACCCGCCACTACGCGTTCAGGCTGAGAGCAGCTTGCGCTCGCTCAGGCTGTCGATCAGCGCATACACCTGCTGCACATCGAGCGGCTTGGTCAGATAATCATCAAACCCGGCACGCCGGCCACGCTCGACCTCGCTGCTCATCGCATTGGCCGTCGCGGCAACGATGCAGGCCTTGGCCGTCGAAGCATTGGCACGGAGAATCTGCAGCACCTCGTATCCATCCATTTCAGGCATGTTGATGTCGAGCAGGATCAGGTCCGGACACTCCGCCATCGCCAGCTCAATCCCTTCGCCCGGTGTGCCAGCCAGTGCCACGCGGACGCCTTTGCGGCGCTCAAGCAAGCGCTCCAGGAATTTGAGATTGGCCGGATTGTCATCGACACACAACACGTACAGCTGCCCGGCCAACTCGACATCGCCATCCTCGGCCACCAACAGGCTATCGTGCGGCGCATCGGTCGGTACAATCGACTGATCACTGGCCAGCGGCACCTCGAACCAGAAGGTTGAGCCCTCGCCGACCACGCTCTCGACGCCGACCTGGCCGTTCATTTCTTCAATCAAGCGCTTGCAGATGGTCAACCCGATGCCGGTCCCCTCGACCTTGCTGTTGGCACCGACCAAGCGCTGGAACGGCTGGAACAACTCACTGATCTTCCCGGCCGGAATCCCGGTCCCGGTATCACTGACCGAGACCCTGAACATCCCGGCCGCCGTGATTTCTCCGCTGACGTGCACCGACCCCGCATCGCGGTTGTACTTGATCGCATTGCTGAGCAGGTTGAGCAGCACCTGCTTCAGACGCAGCGCATCGCCGCGAACGAACCCCCCTGGCAAGACATCACAACACAGGACAATGCTGCGCTTGTCAGCAAGGGTGGAAGTCAATTGCACGCATTCGCCGATCAGGGCCGCAATCGCCACCGGCTCAAGCGACAGTTCAAGTTTCCCGGATTCGATCCGGGCGAGGTCCAGTACCTCATTGATCAGGTGCAGCAAATGCCGGCCAGCACGCAGGATTTCCCCAACATTGTCGCGCTGATCGGCATTCAGGTCGCCGTCGAGTTCAAGCATCTGGGCAAAACCGATGATCGCGTTCATCGGCGTGCGCAGTTCGTGGCTCATGCTCGACAGAAAATCCGACTTGGCCTGATTGGCCCGGTTGGCCTCGCTGACCGCCAGATTCAGTTGGGCCGCCCGGTCGTGGCGCTGGAAGACAAAGCCCAGTTGCTGCCCGACATTGCGCAAGGTTTCGAGGAATTCATCATCGACCTCGCTGCCGCCATCGCTGAAGAACTCGATCACACCGAGAATCTGGTAACCGGCAAAAACCGGAATCGCCAGGCCGCTATTGAAGCCAGCGGCAATCGCCTCGCGATAGCGGCGCGAGCTTTTCTCGTTCCACTGGCTCAACCAGGTGAAGACAGGTGCCTGCTGCAACCAGACCAAGCCTGGCAAGCCCTGCCCCGGCTGGTAGTCAAGCTCGCGCGAACGGGCGATGAACTCCCGGTATTTCTCCTCGTCGGCAGTAAACCATACATCCAGCGTCCGCAGACGGGCTTCTCCGGCCTCATTCTCGACCAGTTCGTATGCATGACCGATCCGCCAGTTCATGAACAGGCAAATTTCCTGCAGGCAGCGGTACAAGGCATCCTTGCGATCAAAGGCCTCGTTGGCAGTGGCCGTGATCTTGCTGAGCAAGGTCAGCAGAGTCCCCTGTCGCAGCAGATCGCGGTTCAGGCGTTCCAGCGACTGCTGCATTTCCATCAATTCGGTGATGTCGGTACGCACCGAAACATAGGCATGGGGCGACCCAGAATCCTGGCTGCCAGGTGCAATCACGCTTTTGACCCAATACAACTGGCCGTCCTTATGGCGGTTGGCAATAATTCCCGACCAGGTTCGTCCCGCTTTGAGGGTCTGCCACATTTCCCGGTAGAACGATTCGGGATGGACCCCAGACTTGACGATGCGGTGATTCTGACCAAGCACTTCCTCACGGACATACCCACTGATTTCGCAGAACAGGTCGTTGCAATAGGTGATGTCACCCCGGCTATCTGCCATCGTCACCAGCGTGTGGTTATTCAAAGCGCTCAGCAAGTGATCGAACTCGGCCATCCGCGCCCGTACTTCGGCTTCAACCAGATCTTTCTGCTGCAACAAGCGCCCGGTCATTTGCACCAGGCTGTTGCGCAACTCATAGACCTCCGCCCAGCCGGTCACCTCGGGGATCACATGACCATCTCGTGCCGCTGCATTGATCGCTTCGATCGGGCGAGCCAGATAACGACCGAGCAGGCCGACCAACGCCAGAAATGCCAGCAAAATCGGCACCACCGCCCACCAGAAGCGGTTGCGCATGCTTTCGCCCAGTCCGAGCAGGTCGTCGCGACTCTCGCGGACGACCAACACCCAGCCCGGCGGACTGTAGTACTCGTTGCCATGAATCAGGGTCGCCGCACTGCGCCAGCGACCATCCGACCAGTAGCGCGGCCCGCCATCCTCGTAAGCCAGTTCAGGCAGGCCAGCGAGCTGCTCGCCCTGCATCCCGGCCGGTCCATGCAAAACCCGCCCCTCGCGGGTCAACAGCAGGATTTCCCGCTTCACTCCGCGTAAGGTGTTTTGCTCGAATTCACCGAGCAATCCGACCACCCAGTCCCAGTTGAGATGGACGGCCAATACGCTGCTCACCTGACCATCCGTCTGCACCGGCACAGCAATGTCAACCAGTCGAGGCGGCAGGCCATCCGGCCCTTTGGGAAGCACCTCGGCAAGCAGCAGTGCAGGGTGGACATCTCCGAGATAGGGGCCACGCATGCCCTGCACAAACCATGGCCGTGCCGCCACATCGGCCCCCAGCAAATGCCCGCGTCCGGCTGCCAGCACGCGCCCGTGACGGTCTGCCAAACCCAACCAGGCATAACCTTGATAACGATTCTGCATCTGGTCGAACAGTTCCTGGATGCCTTCCGGCCGCAACCGACCATGCTCAACCAGCCGACGCACCATCACATCAAGATCGAGAAAACGTTCCAGAATCCCCTGGCTCAAGCGCCGGGACGCCTGAATCACGGCTTGCTCGGTACGCTCCTGCGAGTGCGCCTCCAGAGACTCCTGCTGCAAATGCTGGCCAACCAGAACCACCAGAAAAACCGACAACAGCAGTAATAATGAAATCGAAAAAACCAGCAGGTGGCGCAGCCGAAAAATCATCACTCAACTCAGAATCTGTTGCAGGTCACTGGCAACCTGCTCGACATAGCGGTCTCGTACCTCGACGACCTCGGGCAATACCTGCATGAACGCAGCCACCACGGCCGGATCGAAGTGCAAACCGGCCTGTTGCTCGATATGAGCGACCGCCTCGGCAACCGGCCAGGCACGCTTGTAGGGGCGGATCGAGGTCAGCGCATCGAAGACGTCGGCCACGGCAACGATGCGTCCGGACAAGGGGATGGCCTCGCCAGCGAGCCCCGCCGGATAACCGCTGCCATCCCATTTTTCGTGATGGCTGAGCGCAATTTCGCGTGCCGTGCGCAGTAATTCGGAATCGTCGCCGTCGAGCAGGCGCCCGCCAATCGTCGCGTGTGTCTGCATTACCGCCCATTCTGCCGGATCGAGCTTGCCAGGCTTGAGCAGCACCGCATCGGGAATCCCGATCTTGCCGATGTCGTGCATCGGGCTGGCATTCAGCATCAGGTCGCAGGCAGCCGCATCCCAGCCAAGGGCGCGGGCGATCAGCGCCGAAATCTGGCTCATCCGCAGGATGTGGTAGCCGGTTTCGTTGTCACGGTATTCGGCGGCCTGACCAAGCCGGCGGATGACCTGGAGACGGGTCGAGTTGAGCGCCTCGGTCCGCACCCTCACCATTTCCTCAAGCACCACGTTCTGCTGGTGCAACAGGCGCTTGCCCTGCTGCGCTTCGAGCAGGTTGCGCACCCGCATCAGCAATTCGACCCGGTCGAAAGGTTTGGTGATGAAATCGCGCGCGCCTTCGGCCAGCGCCCGCAAAAGATAGGCCTGACCATGCTGCGCGGTGAGGATCACGACCGGCGGCGCCAGCGGGTCATCCAGCGCATGCAGTTGCTGCATCACTGCAAAACCGTCCATCTCGGGCATGTTGATGTCGAGCAGGATCAGGTCCGGCGGAGCTTCCCGATATTTTTCAAGCACCTGCAACGGCGACTGGATCAACACGACTTGGGTATATCCCTGCCCCCGGAGCATCTTGTCCAGCAATTTGAGGTTGGCCGGCTCGTCGTCAACGACGAGAATCCGGGCATTCTGGTTGGGTAGCTTGTCCATGGCGGCGGCAAGGATATCACTATTGGTTGGCCAATTTCACTCGGACCACCGATGCGAGCCCCGGGTTCATTCGACCGAGACCGTGATCAGCGCAGGAGCAAGAGCAAAAACAGCAGGTTGGCGACCAGGGAGCAGGCGGCAATCAGCTTCCAGGCACGCACGGGATGTCGTTCCAGCAATGGCCGCCGGGCTGGTGCCGCCAACGGTCGCTGCGGCCCGCGCTCAAGCGCCAGCAAAAACTCCTCGGCGGTCTCGAAACGAGCACCCGGTTCACGGTCGACCGCCTTCAACAGGATATTTTCAAGCCAGCCGGGGATTTCCGGCCGCCAGCGTGTCGGCGCTTGCGCCTCGCCAAAGCGGGGGTGCTGAAAAGGCTCGATTTCTCCGTAGGGATATTTCCGGGTCAGCAGGTAATACAGGCTCACCCCCGCTGCGTAAAGATCATGCCCCTTATCCGGCTGCGCCCCGGCAAACAGGTCGGGCGCCATGAAAGACGGCGTCCCCGCCGGCGGAATTGCCAGGCCCGGCGTGGTCTCGGCCAGACTGAAGGCAACGCCGAGATCAAGCAAGCGCAGCACGCCATCCTGGCCCAGATGGAGATTATCGGGCTTGATGTCGCGGTGCACGATATCGAGCCGGTGCAGCAAAGCCAGTGCCTTGAGCAGCGATGAGGCAAGACGGGCGACTTCAGCCACCGGAAAATGCTGTCCGGCCTCAAGCCGCGCCTGCAGGCTGGCACCAGCATGCCAGGTCATCAGGTAATAAAGACAGGAACGTTCAGCAGCCGGCAGAACCTGCGGAAAATGCGCCGAGACCACCCGCCGTGCCCGCCATTCCTCCTGCAACAAGGCATTCAGCGCCACCGTATCGTCAGCCATTCCCGGTTGCAGGGTCTTGAGCACCAGGCTCTGACCACTGCGCAACTGGCGAACCCGGTAGAGCACGGTTTCACGGGCATCGTGCAGGATTTCTTCAACCTCCATTCCGTCCAGCTGCTGCCCCGGCTTCAGGCGTGGCGGCAAAGGCAGGCCGGCGCCCGCCTCAAGTCGGTCCAGCAGACCTGCAGGCGGCAGCCTCAGCACATCGATAACCACTGCGGTGGCATTATCCTGGCCTCCATGCGCCAAGGCCAGGCTGGTCAACGCCGCTGCCGCCGCCTGCGGTTCCGGATGATCGAGCAAGACCTCGGCGAGTAGCGGATCGGGCAGCACACCCCAGACGCCGTCCGAGACCAGCAGAAAACGGTCGCCGACCGCCAGTTCGCCATCGGCGAAATCAGGTAAAACCCGGGCATCAAGCCCGATTGCCCGGGCCAGGACGTTGTTCAATTCCGGGTGCTCCCACAGGTGATCAACGGTCAGCAGGTCCAGGCCACCATCACGCCAGCGGTAAATCCGGCTATCGCCGACGTGGGCAAGATAGTAACGACAGCCACGCAAGACCAGGGCCGACAAGGTGGTCGCCATCCCGGACAACTCGGGATTGCGGCCGCTTTCGGCCAGCACCCAGCGGTTCAGCGCCGTGGTTACGGTTTCGATACTGCGCTGGACACTCCAGGTATCCGGCGTCGCGTAATAGTCTGCGAGCAGCCCGCGGACCGAATATTCGGCCGCCTCACGCCCGCCGCGATGACCGCCGATACCATCGGCAACCGCCGCCAATGCCCCCTTGTCAGCGAGGACCGCAGCTTCAGGAGTGACCACCCCGGCAAAATCCTCGTTGCGTTCGCGCGGGCCGGTCAGCGACGACTGCCCTGCTGCCAGCAACAACTCTCCACTCCCGGCTCGCTGCATCACGCCCTCGCTCCTCAATCATCGCCAAGGGAAAAACGGCCCACGGTCACGGTCAGGTCTTGCGCCAGGGACTTGATCTGTTGTGCCTGCTCACTATTGGCCCCGGCATTCGCCGCCAAGTGCTCGGCCTGCTGCGACAACTGCTCCACCTGGACAGCGATGTCCCGGCTCGCCCCTCCCTGCTCCTGCAAGGCAAGACTCATTTCGTTCATCGCCTCGACCAAGGTCGCGGTCATCTGCCGAATTGCCGTAATCGACTCACCGGCCTGCACGCCCAGGTCAGCCACGGCATCGGATTGAACCACCGCACCATGAATACAACGTGCCACATCGTCGGTGTCTTTCTGGATGGCGGCGACGGTGATTGCAATTTCCCGGGTTGAGCAGGTAGTTCTCTCCGCCAGTTTGCGCACTTCATCGGCAACGACCGCGAAACCCCGGCCGCTTTCTCCCGCGCGGGCCGCCTCGATCGCCGCATTCAAAGCCAGCAGATTGGTCTGATCGGCGATTTCCTGGATGACCTGGGTCACGGCGGAAATTTCCCCGGAGCGACGCCCCAGCGACTCGACCTCGCTGGACGTCGCCCTAACCAGTTCGGTGATCCGCCCCATCTCCTGCACACTCCGCCCAATATGTTCCCCACCGGAGTCGGTCAGCATCTGCCCGTGGTCAATCTGCTGCTTCGAATCCACCGCCACCGATGATGACTCGGCAATGCTGACATTCAGTTCCTCGGTTGCTGCCGCCATTCGTTGTGCTGCGTCTGACTGACCATGGGCAACCTGGCTGACGGTGTCTGCAATGCGGATCAGTTCGGGTACGGTCGTCTCAAGGCGTGCCGCCGACGCCCGGATGCTGCGGACCATCGTCACCAGCCCGGCACGCATCCGCTCGATTTCGAGCAACAGTCCCCGATCAGCCGCAACCGCAGGCAGCCGGGCCAGATTCCCGGCGGCAATTCGCTGCACCAACTGCAAGGCCAACAGTGGCTCGCCCCCCAGCAAGTTCAGGATTTTCCGGCTGATCAGGACGGCCACCCCCAAAGACAGCAGCACAATCAGCAAAGCAACCCCGGACAACAACCACTGCCGGGACGATACCAAGGAATTGGCAGTTTCCTCGGCATCCCGATTAAAAGCCGTCGCCAGCACCACCACCCGGTCGACCTCAGTCCGGTGCTGCTGATAGAAGACCCGCAGTTTATCCAGACTGGCCTGCTGGCTCGCCGTATCCCCGCGCTTCAGGGCCGGGAAGAAAACCCGCCCGGCCTCCTGATAAAACGCCTGCGCCGGTTGCCCGGAAGCCTCCAGCAAGGCCTGCTGCAGTGCCGGTTGCAGGCGAATCGCCTGCCAGTAACGCTGCCGCTCCTGATACTCCTTCTCCAGTCCGGAGAAACGCTGCTGCAATGCGTCCAGCTGCTGCCCCTCCTGGCGCATCGCAGCCTCCAGGACCAGCAAGTACGATTCGATCAAATACAGCGGCGGAGGCAAGACATCGGCAATCACGTCTTTGGAGTGAATCACCTCCTGATACGCCTCACTGCCGATCCGTACATCCTGCAAGGTCCGCATCATGAAGCCGGCACTGAGAACAAAGCCACTGCCCAGCACCAGCAACAAAACTGCAAACAAGCCCTTGATACCCAATTTATTCATTGCCCCAACCTCGTCGTTTTAATGAGCGCCGTCGGGAACCGGCGACGAATGCCGGTTCGCTGACGGGCAGCCACATCCGGCTAGATTTTTGCGGTGGTCAGATGGCTGGCGCCCCAGGTGGTGCGCCAGCGGGTCTTGACCCCGGTCAGGCCGACCAGGGCGAGGACTGCCAGCCCGGCGAAGATCAGGAAGCCGGATTGATAGCTGCCGGTCATCTGCTTGGCGTAACCGAGGCTGGAGGCCAGGTAGAAGCCGCCGACGCCGCCGGCCATGCCGACCAGGCCGGTCATCACCCCGATTTCCTTCTTGAAGCGCTGGGGCACCAACTGGAAGACGGCGCCGTTCCCCATGCCCAGCGCCAGCATCGCGCCGACGAAGACGAGCAGCGCCATCCAGGCTTCCGGCAGGCCGAAGGAGACGATGGCGAGGAAAATCGCAGCAAAGATGTACATCACGGTCAGTGACTTGACGCCGCCGATGCGGTCGGCGACGTTGCCGCCGATCGGGCGCACCAGCGAACCGGCGAAGACGCAGCCGGCGGTGAAGAAGCCGGCCATTTTGGGGTCAAGCCCGTACTGGGTGTTGAAGTAGATCACCAAGGACGAAGCCAGGCCGACGAAGCCGCCGAAGGTCACCGAGTAGAAGAACATGAACCACCAGGCATCCTTGTCCTTGAGCACCTTGAGGTACTCGCCCAGAGTCTTGGGCGGCGGCGCATCCGGTGCGTCCTTGGCCATCACCAGAAAGGCGAAGAAAACCACGATCAGCGGGATCAGCGCCAAACCAAAGACATTGTTCCAGCCATAGGCCATCGCCAGGCCGGGCGCGAACAGCGCGGCGAAAGCAGTCCCGGAGTTGCCGGCACCGGCGATCCCCATCGCCGTGCCCTGATGCTCGGGCGGATACCAGCGCGAGGCGAGCGGCAAGGCGGCGGCGAACGACGAGCCGGCGACGCCGAGGAAGATCCCGAGCACCAGCACTTCCTTGAATGAATGGACGCCGACCAGCCAGGCGTAGGCCAGCGCCCCTATCACCACCACCTGACCGATGATCGCCGCCTTCTTCGGCGACAGGCGGTCAACCAGTACCCCCATCACCATCCGCAGCAGTGCCCCGGCGAGCACCGGCGTCGCCACCATCAAACCCTTTTCGGCGTGCGACAGGCCAAGATCCTTGGCGATCCCGATCGCCAGCGGCCCGAGCAGGACCCAGACCATGAAGGCCAGGTCGAAGTAGAGGAAAGCCGCCAGGAGCGTGGGCGTATGGCCGGCTTGCAGAAAGGATTTCTTGTTCATGATCGACTCCAACGTTGCGCGCCCGGATGGGCAAAATCAGTTCAGCGCATGACGTCGTTGTCATCGGCCCGCCGGCGTTGGCAGGTGATTCGCTTGTTCGCAGAGGTATCAGCAAGGCCCATGCCAAGCGTAAAACTTCGATTTGGTGGCGTTTTCAGGGTCATTGCCGGCGTTTTGCTTCTACCCCGGCACCACGACAGTGCCCACCACCGGCCAGCCGCTTCAGCACAGTGCATCGGTGGCCGCCGGTTCGAGCAGCAGCGGCGTCGCCTGGCCGTGGCGGATCTGGTATTCGACCAGACGTACCGCACGCAGCAGGTCGGGGCGGGTTTGCTGCTGCAGGTAATCGTCGGCGATGTTGAAGGTCTTGCGCAGACGCTCGCGCATGCTCGATTCGTCAAATCCCGAACGCGAAATGTCGAGCACCAGTTGCGAGACCGCTTCGTAAAGGCGGATCGAGCGCTGGTCGTGGTGCATGTAGGCCAGTGCTGTCGCGACGTTGAAGACACCGACCACCGAAGTCAGGTGCCATGGGTTGATCGTTACGCAGTTCAGCAGCAGTTCGAGATGGATGCGCGGCGGCAGCAGCATGTCGACGTATTCGGCAGCGCTCAGGCGCTGGCCGGCAAACGGGTGCAGGCGGCGGGAGGCGGGTAGAGATCGGGTCATCGCAGACCTCCAAAAAAATGCGGGACGACCGCCCTGACGGCCGTCCCGCTAAGGAGAGATTGATTCGGTGGGGGAATTACAGCGCGAGAAATACCTGGCCAGCTTCGACCTTGACCGCGAAACGGTCGCAGCCGCCGACGTCAGGCGCCACCGCCTGGCCGTCTTCGAGGCGGATGTTCCAGCCGTGCAGCGGGCAGGTCACCTTGTGGCCGTGGACCAGGCCTTGCGACAACGGGCCGCCCTTGTGCGGACATTTGTCGTGCAGCGCAAAGACCGCGTCGTCGGCGGTGCGGAAGATGGCGATGTCGCCGCCGCGCTGTGCCCCTCCTTCCGGACGGACGATGCGCGATCCTTGGCGCGGGATGTCTTCCAGCGGGCAGATCAGTTTCCAGTTCATGTGAGGCTCCTTGCTTTTGGCCGATTTCAGGCG
>ERZ1066115.244-NODE-244-length-17118-cov-12.955987_pt1 | contig 17118 bp, 17 predicted proteins | sample MGYA00382762_ERZ1066115 | MGnify/ENA primary metagenome ERZ1066115 (study PRJEB33369, sample SAMEA5778345) | biofilm metagenome | biome: Industrial cooling water; feature: Water cooling tower basin; material: Biofilm | place: United Arab Emirates | collected... | reverse complement strand
CCGAGGAGCACCTGAGCCAGCCGACCTTCATCCTGGACTACCCGGCTGACATATCGCCCCTGACCAAGCAGAAGCCCGGCGACCCGACCATGACCGAGCGTTTCGAGGCCTTCATCTACGGCCGCGAGGTGGCCAACGCCTATTCCGAGCTCAACGACCCCATCGTGCAGCTGGAGCGATTCCAGCAGCAGGCGCGCGAGAAGGAGCTGGGCGACGACGAGGCCTACGCCCTGGACGAGGACTTCGTGGCCAGCCTGGAGGTGGGCATGCCCCCGACCGGCGGCATGGGCATCGGCATCGACCGCATCGTGATGTTCCTTACCGACGCGTACAGCATCCGCGACGTGATCTTATTCCCGACGATGAAGCCGACGAGCTAAGCGGGATTGAGGAGCTGTCGCGGGGCGCCCTTCGGGGCGCCCCGTTTTCATTTCATGAAGAAGACCGCGGAGCCGGCCACGGCCACGAGCGCGCCGAGTATCTCCACGGGCCTGACCTTCTGCTTAAAGAAGATGATGGACGGCGGGATGATGATGACCGGCGTCAGGCCGATCAGCGTGCTCACCACGCCGGCCTGGGTATGCTGCATGGCGAAGAGCGAGAGCGCCACGCCCAGGAAGGGGCCGACGATCGCGCCGGCCACGGTGAGCTTCATGCCGCGGCCGTCCCGGGGCGCGGCTTTGATCCCCTTGCCCCGATCCCAGACCAGCGCCACGATCGCGAAGCCTATGACGGCCACCGCCGCGCGTATCTGGGTGCCGGAGATGGGGTCGTAGTCGCCCAGGCCGTACTTGCTAAAGACCATGCCCACCGACTGGCCGATGGCCGAGAGGAAGGCGAAGAGATAGCCGCGCTTGTCTTCCTTGCTAAAGCGGAGCGCGGCCGCGGCGGCCGGTCCGGCCTCGGGGCCGCCGTCCTTCAAGCCGGCCGCCATTTCTTTAGCCGCGCTCCGGGCGTCGTGCCGGCCTAGGACCGTCGTCACGATGCCGCCGGCCACCATGCCCATCCCCAGCAGGCTCCGCGGCCCCATGGCCTCGCCTAAGAATAGGTAGCCTAAGAGCGCGGTCATGGGCGGCGAGAGGGCCAGGAAGAGCGTGGTCAGGCGGCTGCCTATGGTCTTGTAGGCAGAGAAGAGGAAGATATCGGTGATGACGAAGCCGATGACGCCCGACAGCGACAGGAAGATCCAGGCCCGCGGCGGCGCGTCTAGGGGCAGCGGCATGCCGCGCAACAGGGCCGCCGAGGCGCCTAGGAAGACGACCGCGAAGACGACTTTATAGAAGTTGACCGTGATGACGCCGATGCGCTTGGTCGCGCGCTCGAAGAAGATGGCCGACAGGGTCCAACAGATGGCCGTGCCGAAGGCCGCGATCTCGCCGATGTTCCGCATGATGCGGCGACTATAGCCGCGCCCGGGCGGCGTGTGAAGGGCCCCGTCCGGGGGCCGGCGGGCCGCGCGCCGTCGCTACGGCCTTTATTTGACAACGCGACGGCGGCGGCCTATGTTTAGCATAGAGGCGGGAGCCCACGAGGCTTCCGGAAGGAGGGCATATGGCCGTTATATGCGTAGCCCGCGAGCTGGCGGCTCTGGGCGATGAAACCGTCCGGGATCTCGCCAAGATGACCGGCTATCGGAGCATCGATAAGGAATACATTGAAAACAGGATGTCGGAACTAGGCGTCAAGCCCGACGTGCGCGCCAAGTACGACGAGAAGAAGCCCGGATTCTGGGCCTCCCTTTCGCAGGACCGCGACGATTACCTGCATTACCTGAAGACCGTGCTCTACGAAGAGGCCGCCAAGGGCGACTGCATCGTCGCCGGCCGCGGCGGCTTCGCCATCTTCGCCGGCGTTCCGGGGATCATCGCGGTCAAGCTCGTCGCGCCGCGGGAGACGCGCCTAGCCCGCGTGCGGGAGCGCTTCTCCTGCGACGAGCGCCAGGCCGAAGCCATGATCAAGCAGAGCGACCATGACCGTAAGGGCTTCCACGACTACTTCTTCAACGTCGACTGGGACGACGCGGCCAACTTCGACCTCGTCATCAATACCGGCCGCGAGCATCCGGCCACCATCGCGGCCATGATCGACAAGCTCAGGACCCTGGTCATCTCGGACGAGCTCGAGAAGGCTTGCCTGGGCCGCCTGGCGGAGCTCTGCCTGGGCCAGAAGGTGGTAACGGCGGTGGTGTACGACAAGCGCGTGCCGGTCCACTTCCTGGAGGCCGACGTGCGCGGCGCCAAGGCGACCCTGCACGGCGTAGCCAATACCCAGTCGGCCATCGACGCGGCCGGATCCGCGGCCATGGAGGTCTCCGGGGTGGAGGTGGTGGACAACGGCATACAGATCGTGCAGGAATTCGCCGTCATGCCCTAGGCGACGGGCTCCCGTTCGGCGCCTACGCGGGCCGCCTCGTTGCGACGGGGCGGCCTTCTCGTTAGAATAGCGCCATGGTATACCTTAGCGGCTTTCACGCCATGGAAGAGGCCGTGCGCTCCGGCCCCGGCTCGGGCAAGCAACTCCTGGTGGCGGCGCCCGGCCCGCGCGTCAAGAAGATCATGGACGAGGCCGCCAAGAAGGGCGTCCCGCTGCGCCGCGTCGGCCAGGCCGAGCTGGACCGGCTGGCCCCGGGCAACCGCGGCGCCGCCCTAGCCATGGACGCCGCGCCCGGCGCCGACGCCGTGGACCTAGACGCCTGGTGCGACGGCCTGGACGACGGGGCGACCGCCGGAAAGGCGACCGCCGGAAAGGCGACCGTCCTTATCTTGGACCATATCGAAGATCCGCATAACTACGGCGCCATCCTGCGCTCGGCCGATGTGTTCGGTTGCGACCTGGTGGTCGTGCCCGAGCGGCGCGCCGCCGGCCAGACCGACGCGGTGGCCCGGAGCTCGGCCGGCGCCCTGGCCTACGTGCCGGTGGCGCCGGTGCCCAACCTGGCCCGGGCGCTCGAGCGCTTAAAGGACGCCGGCTTTTGGAGCTACGCCGCCGATATGGGCGGCCAGGCCTTGTCGGCCGCCGAGCTCCCCGCGCGCGTCGCCCTGGTCATGGGCGCCGAGGGCTCGGGCGTCTCTCGTCTCCTCAAGGAGCGCTGCGACGGCATCCTGTCCATCCCGCAGAAGGGCCACGTCGACTCGCTCAACGTCTCGGTAGCCGCCGGCATCTTCCTGTACGAGCTGTCCAAGCGCCCCTAGCGGAGCGCGTTTAGCTTGGCTACGCGCCTGGCGTGCCGGTCGCCCTCGAAGCTCGCGCCCAGGTAGGCGTCGAGCATGGCCGCTATGGGCTCGCGGTAGTTTATGCGCCCGCCGAACGAGATGAAGTTGGCGTCGTTATGGCGCCGGCACATCGCGGCCGTGTAGCTATCGAAGACCTGGGCGCAGCGTATGCCGCTGACCTTGTTGGCGGCCATGGCGATGCCTATCCCGGAGCCGCAGCAGAGGATGCCGAAGTCGTAGCCGCCGGCCAGGTAGCGCTCGGCCGCCAACTTGGCCATGTCCGGGTAGTCCACCGACTCGGGGCCGTCTACGCCGAGGTCGTCGACCTCGTGGCCCTTGTCCCGTAAATACGAGACGATCTGGTTCTTCAGCTCCACCGCGCCGTGGTCGTTGGCTATCACGATCTTCATGCCTACCCTCCGTAGGGCATTGTATACGCGTCGGCCCGGCTGCTCAAGAAGAGCGCGGCCCGGCGCAAGCGGGAGGCTCCGTCCCGGCGTACGAGGGGAGCCGGGCGGCCGCCGCCTATGCGGCTTAGGCCTCGAAAGCCCGCGCCCGGCCGGAGGTAGACCATGCGAAAGACCCCGCGCGCTTCCCTCGCCGTCGCCCTATCGCTCGGCCTCCCGGCCGCGGCCGCCTTATCCTGCTCCTGCGCCCCGGAGCTCCTGCCCGCGCCTTTCAAGCCCGGCGACCTCAGCCCGCCGGCGGTGGTGGATTGGGGCTCCCAGGCCCCCGAAGAATACGTGATCCGTTTCGACGAGGCGGTACGCGCGGCGCCCGGAGACGTGTACGGCGTCGACGGCGTCGAGGTGCGCGAGCTCCGTGCCGCGGAGGACGGCCGCTCGCTCGTGGTGCGGCTGGGCGAGGCGCCGGCGCCCGGCGAGCGCTTCAGCCTGGCGGGCCTGGCCTGCGACCTGGCCGGCAACGCCGTCGGCTTTACCCTGCCGTTCTGGGGCCATAATACCGAACCGGCCGCGCTCCTCCTCAACGAGCTCCAATCGGTGGGCTCCAGCACCCGGCCCGACGCGGTGGAGTTCTACGCCGTCGGCGCGGGAGATTTGGCCGGCCTGAGCTTCTACGTCGGCCTGCGGGGCGACTATGAGCTGCGCTACGTCTTTCCGCCGCGGCGGGTGGAGGCGGGGGACTACGTCGTGCTGCACCTGCGCCCCCAGGGCCTGGAGGAGGAGCGCGACGAGCTGACGGCCAAGGACGAATCGGGCGGGCTCTGGGCCCTGCCCACGGCCTGGGATTTCTGGTATCGCGAAGGGGGCGGGGGCTTGCCGGATAAGAACGGGGCGCTCAGCCTGTATAGCTCGCCGGTCGGCTCGGTCATGGACGCGGTCCTCTACAGCGACAAGGAGAGCTCGCCGGGGCAAAAGTACTCCGGTTTCGGGACCTCGGCGCTGGAGGCGCGGGTCAAGGCCCTCTCGGCGCTCGGGGCCTGGGACTTCGGCCCCCAGGGGCCGCGGCCGGAGGGCTGCGTCCCGTCGGCGGGGGCCACGTCCACCCGCACGCCCGGCCGGGCGCCCGGATCCGCGGATACGAACGGCCCCGCCGACTGGTACGTTTGTACCGGCGGCGGGGCCTCGATAGGATCGGAGAATTCGCCGACGCCGTACGCGCCGTAAGGGTCGGGCTAGACGAGTTCCTTGAACATATTCTCGATCTCGTGCTTGGGCAGAGCGCCGACCTTCTGCTTATAGGGCTTGCCGTCCTTGAAGACGATCAGGGTGGGGATCGAGATGATGTTAAAGCGGCTGGCCAGGTCCGACTCGTTGTCCACGTTCACCTTGCCGACCTTGATCCGGCCGGCGTAGGTCTTGGCCAGGTCGTCGATATGGGGTCCGATCATGCGGCAGGGCATGCACCATTCGGCCCAGAAATCCACGAGCACCGGGACGCTCGACTGCTCTACCTCGGCGGCGAAATTGGCCGCGCCCAGCTCTATACCTGCGCTCATCGCATTATGCTCCTCGTATACCGTAGGCTACGGAGATAGAAAATACCGCCTGCGGCCCGACATGTCAAACGGTCGGCCGGGCTCGCCGGCGCGGCCTTGCCCAATCCGTCGGGCGGGTATACTATCGGCCCATGCTAGCCCTCTATTTCCAGATGTTCTTCACCATACTCATCGTGGTGGACCCCATCGGCATCGTGCCGCTCTTCCTATCCGCGACCTCGCACCTGGGCCAGGCCGAGCGCCGGGCCGTCATGCGCAAGGCCGTCGCCGTGGCGGGCTTCATCCTCTCGGTCTTCATCGTAGCCGGCCGCTTTATCCTGAGCTTCTTCGGCATCAGCCCCGGCGCCTTCTACATAGCCGGCGGCGTGATGTTCTTCCTTATATCGCTGGACATGCTCTTCGGGCAGCCCAAGCGCTCCAAGACCTCCAGCCAGGAGTCCGAGGAGGACACGAGCTCGGTTGCCGTCTTCCCCCTGGCCATCCCCATGATCGCCGGCCCCGGGGCGGTCACCACCATCATGCTCTACTCCACCGGCGCGGGGGATTGGCTCATGACCACGGGCCTGCTCTTCGCCGCGCTCGTCCCCATCCTGGCGGTCGAGTTCATAGCCATGCGCTCGAGCGGCTTTATCCTGAAGCTCCTGGGCAAGACCGGCGTCTCGGTGGTGGAGCGCATGATGGGCCTCGTGCTCTCGGGCCTCGCGGTGCAGTTCGTCTACGACGGCCTTGAGAAGCTGGGTATCCTGAGCGTTTAACTTCCCGTTTACAGCCGGGGCCGCGCGATAGTAGCATGGCCCATGCTCAAACGCTTCCTCCGCTACTATCGGCCGTATAAGGGCCTCCTGGCCCTGGACCTGGGCTCGGCCCTGCTCCTTTCGCTCTCGGACCTCGTCTTCCCGGCCGCCAGCAAGCAAGTGATCGACGTCATCGTGCCGGCCGGCGATTTCGCGCGCCTGGCGCGCTTCGCCCTGGTCCTGGTGGCCATGTACGCGGCGCGCGCCGGCCTGGAGTATATCGTGGGCTTCTACGGGCACGTGCTCGGGGTCAACATCCAGCGCGACCTGCGCCGCGACATCTTTAAGCACCTGCAGACCCTAGACCTGCGTTATTACGACGACACCAAGACCGGGCAGATCATGAGCCGCATCGTGGCGGACCTCTTCGACCTGGCCGAGATATCGCACCACCTGCCCGAAGACCTGCTCATGGCCTCGGTACGCCTGGTCGGCTCCCTGGCCGTCATGCTGGCCATCGAATGGCGCCTGGCGCTCGTGGTCTTCGCGGTCGTGCCGGTCCTGGCCTGGTTCTCCTACGGCTTCCGCGGCCGCTTCCGGCGCGCCTTCCGCCGCAACAAGGAGACCATGGCGGCCATCAACGAGCGCATAGAGGAGAGCATCTCGGGCGTGCGCGTCGTGCGCGCCTTCGGCAACGAAGGCTTCGAGGCGGCCCGTTTCGACGAGGGTAACGAGCGTTTCCGCGCGTCGCGCGTGGACTCGGTCAGGCATATCGGCGTCTTTAATACCGGCGTGGGCTTCCTGTCCAACCTGGGGCTCGTGGTCGTACTGGCCGGCGGCGGCTACGCGGCGGCCCGCGGGGCCATCAGCCCGGGCGCCTACGCGGCCTTCGCCCTCTACGTCACGCGCTTCTTCCAGCCCTTGGATACCCTGGTCCGCTCCATGGAGATGTTCCAGGAGGGCGCCGCCGGCTTCGGCCGTTTCATCGAGATCATGGATGCCCGACCGTCCATCAAGGACGAGCCGGGGGCCGTGCCCCTGGCCAGCGTCCGCGGCGAGGTCGAGTTCCGCGACGTAGGCTTCCGCTACGGCGAGGGGCGGGAGCGGGTGCTGCACAAGGTTAACCTGCGCGTGGCCGCCGGCGAGACCGTGGCCGTCGTCGGCCCCTCGGGCGCGGGCAAGACCACGCTCTGCTCCCTAGTGCCGCGCTTCTACGATATCGAAGAGGGCTCCATCGCGGTCGACGGCCTGGACATACGGCGCGCGACCATAGCCTCGCTCCGGGCGGCCGTGGGCCTGGTGCAGCAGGACGTCTTCCTCTTCTCAGGTAGCGTGCGCGAGAACATAGCCTACGGCCGCCTGGACGCGTCGGACGAGCAAGTAGAGCGCGCCGCGGCCGCCGCCAACGCCCTGGACTTTATCCGGGCCCTGCCGCAGGGCTTCGATACCCTGGTGGGCGAGCGCGGCGTTAAACTCTCCGGCGGCCAAAAGCAGCGCATCGCCATCGCGCGCATGTTCTTAAAGGACCCGCCCATCCTGATCCTGGACGAGGCCACGAGCTCCCTGGATACCATGAGCGAGCTGGCCATACGCGACTCCCTGGACGCGCTATCGCGCGGCCGGACCACCTTCATCATCGCCCATCGCCTGGCTACGGTGCGCCACGCCAAGCGCATCCTGGTCCTAACCGAGGACGGCATCGTGGAGGAAGGCGGGCACGACGAGCTCGTGGAGCGACGCGGCGTCTATTGGCGGCTCTATAACGCCCAGGTTGAGAGCCTCCTCGTAGGCGGGCCGGATGCCTAAGCCCGCATGCTCGGCCGGCGCTGCCCGCCGGGGGACGCCGGGGACGGTCGCCGGGGGGCCCGCTGCCTTGGGCCGCCTTGGACGGCCGCTGCCGGCGCCGGCGCCGCCGGCTCCCTGCAAAAAAAATGTTTCGCATTCCCGAAAGATATCGCTTGCGTAACCCTCGGACCGGCATGATATTGTGTATCTGCGCGTAGGAACCGGCCCTTGCAGCCCCGAGCTACGCGCGCTTGACACGCATAGTTCGGATACCGAATAATGAGGATAGTATGGCAGACCGAATGAAATCAGAAGACTTGGCCCTCGCGATCATGGAGGAGTACACCCATATCCGGCGCAGCCACCGTAAGCGTAGCCCCCTGCCGGAGCTCAGCCGGGCCGAGTTCGACGCGCTCCTGGCCCTGCACCGCCTGGCCGAGGAGGGCGGCGGCCCGGTCCGGCCCAAGGACCTAGGCGCGGTCATGCACATCTCGCCGCCTACGGTGAACGAGCACCTGAACGCCTTGGTCGGCCGCGGCCTCGTGTCGCGCAGCCCCTCGCCCGGCGACGGACGCTCCGTCTATTTAACCGTGACCCAGGAAGGCTTCGCCCAGCTCGAGCGGGCCAGCAACACCTATCTGGACGCCTTCAAGGAGCTCGTGGTCTACATGGGCGAGGACGAGGCCCATAGCCTCTTCGAGCTCCTACATAAAGCGCAGTCCTTCCTGTACGACATCTGGCCCACCGCGCCGCGCAAGGAAGGGCAGTAAGCCCGCGGGCCTAGCGCCCGGAGCCGAACCAGCGCACCACGCCTACCTTATTCCTGGCGGCGTTGTAGATCATCCCGCCGTTCCAATAATCCAGGGCCGCGAAGAGGCTGTTGCCGCCGTCGTCCGGCCCGCTCTTCGGCCCGCGGTAGCTGGCCAGCTCCAGGAACTCGTCGAAGTCCTGGCGGTAGAGGGCCAGTTGCCTGCGGCGGTAGAAATCGTTCCAGGAATCCAAGTTAGTAAAGCCCTCTCCCTCGTCCTCCACGATGAAGCGCGCCCGCTTGCGTAGGTCGAACCAGACCCGCAGCTTCTTAGCCGGGTCGCTGCCGTTGCCGTGCTTGATCCCGTTCTTGATGATCTCGGAGAGCTGCTGCTCCAGGAGCCCGTCTTCAAGGAAGGCCTCCGGGCAATCCGCGAGCACCGCCGCCGCGTAATCGCGTATGCGGCCGTACTCGCTGGGGAACTCGGCGTAGCGCATGCCCTGGGCGTCGAACAGCTCGTTATGCTCGTCCACGATGAGCTTGCGCACCACGAAGGACGTCATCGCCTATCCCTCGCGTCTTCCTTGATCAAGCTGATGACGTTGCACAACGTCAGCACCTTACGCGGCGTACCCGAGAGGCCGGTAAAGCGTATCTCGCCGCCCTTGGCCTTGGCCGTCTGCAGGAGCTTGATGATGGCCCCGACCCCGGTGCTGTCCAGGTAGCGTAACCCGGCGCAGTCCAGCCGCAGGCGCCGCTCGCCCGAGTCGAGCCGGGCCATGAGCGCCTTTAGGAAGGCCGGCGCGTTATACAGGTCGCAATCCCCGCTTACGAGGTATTCTATGAAGCCGTCCGGCGCGGCCCCGAGCTCCCGGTAATCTAGAAAGCGGTCCATGTTCCCCTCCTCATGGGCCCCGAGCTTGGCGCGGGAGGGTGAGCCCAAGATGAGCCGCCGGTTCGCCCTCGGTTAAATCGCCGGCCCGGCGGCGGCTCAAGGCCGCCGCCCTCGGCGAGACGCGCCGGCCCGGCGGCGGCTTGACGCGTATTTCATCGCCGCCTAACCGCCGCCTTATGGTCGGGCCCTATCCTCCCGCCCATGGAACAGACCAGCTCCGGCATTTTGACCGAACGGCGCCCGTCGCGCCTCTACAGCTCCTCCGTGCTCAAGGCCGCCAGGCAGTTCTGGAGCTACCCGGCCTCGGGCTCGGCCACCGCCTTGGCGGACCGGCTCCGCGAGAGCCCGGAGATCCTGGCCGTTGGCGTGGTGGACGGGGACGGCCGTGCCCTCGGGGCCGTGCGCCGCGACGGGCTCTTCGGCCTCCTGTCTAAGCCCTTCGGGCGGGAGATCCTGGGCAAGATGCCGGCCCGGGAGATCATGGAGGAGCTGCCGCGCTACGACGCGCACGAGGGCCTCTTCGCCGTGGCGGCCGCGTTCCTGGGCGACGACCCGGAGACGGCGCCGGAGTTCTGCCTCCTCGTGGACGAGGACGGCCGCTTCGAAGGCATCCTCTCGTCGCGCGACCTAGCCGGCTACCTGGCGTCCATGACGCAAGACGACGTGGCGCTGGCCGGGGCGCTGCAGGAACGCCTCCTGGCCGGGAACGAGCTGCCCGCCGGGGAGGGATGGCGCCTGGGGGCGTACTCGCGCGCCGCGCGCGGCGTGGGCGGCGACTTCTGGTTCACCCGAACCCTGGGCGACGGGCGCGTCTTCATGGCGCTCTGCGACGTCTCGGGCAAGGGCGTGGCCGCCTCGCTCGTGGTGGCCATGAGCTGGGGCATGCTGCGGAGCTTCGAGCTCTCGCTCGGGCTGTCGGCGCTCATCAAGGAGCTCAACCGCGCCCTCATCGCCAGCTTCCACTTAGAGAAGTACCTGACCGGCTTCTTCGCGATCTTCGATCCCGCGACCTCCATGTTGGAGATCGCGGACATGGGCCATGCGCACGCCCTGATCTTCCGCGGCGGCAAGGCCAAGAAGCCCTTGTTCGGCCAAGGCAACCTGCCGGTGGGCATAGAGCCGGAGCTGGAGCCGGACATACGCCGTTGGCGGCTAGGCGCATCAGACCTGCTCCTCATCTATAGCGACGGCCTGACCGAGCAGGAGAACGCCCGGGGCGACGAGCTGGGCGAGCCCCGCCTGGCCGCCTTGGCGACGCGGGCCCTGGCCCGGGGCCGCCGGCTGGAGGAGTCCCTACCGGAGGCCTTCGACGCCTACCGCGGCCGGACCCCCCAGCAAGACGACGTATCGCTGCTCGTCCTAGAGCTTAAGGCCTAGGCCTCCTTGCCTATGTAGCGCGGGTTGGGCGTCGCGCCGGCCCGCTCCAGCTGCTGGCCCTGCATGGCCATGAAGGCCGACAGGAGCCTGTCCTTATCCGGGTACGGACCCACGCCCGCGCGCTCCAAGGCCAGGAGGAGCTCGTGGGCGCACTCGATGGTCGAGAGGAAATGCTCGGCCGGCTGCTTCTTGATGATCCAGCGGCTCTTCTCTCGCGGCGTGAACATCAGGAGGGGCAGGGTAAGGAGCCCCGGGCTCGCGCGGAGCACCGAGCGGCTACAGCTCCAGGTGGCGTCCACGATGAAGACCACGAGCTCGCGGCCGCCTAAGCGCTCGGCGGGAAAACCTTCTTCGCTTAGGTTCAGGGCCCCCGGCGCCGGGTACAGGAGCATGCAGAGCTTGCCCGGGTCGGCGCGGAGCTCGCGCACCCGCGGGTGCTCGTCGAAGGCCAGGCCGTGGAGCATCTCGCTCCCCGCCAGGTTCAGGCAGGTAAGGCGGCCGGTGTTGCTCTTCTGCTTGCGCCATTCCTTGTCGTGCATCAGGAGGACGATCTTGGCCGAGGCCTTCATGGGCGGCTCGGCGGGGCAGAGGCAATATTCGACGGGGCGGCGGCAGCGGTAGCATTGCTCTCGTGGCATAGGGCCATGATAGACCGAAACGGCGGCGGCGGGCCAGGGCCGCCGCGAATCGGCCTTTTCAAGCGCGGCTCGCCGTAGTACCATGCCGGCATAACATAGGCCGCCCCCGGCCCCCTCGGAGGAACCACATGAACCCGTCTACGATCTTCATCGGCACCGACTCGGGCGCTACCACCAGCAAGGTCGGCGCCGTCAAGCTCGACGGCAGCCCCGTCAACCTAAAGCTATCGCAGAAGCGCACCGACGCGCACAAGGGCCGCGGCGCCGTCCTAGACGGCTGGATGGCCGCCATCGAGGAATTCCTAGCTGAGAACGGCTACTCATGGAAGGACGTCGGCGGCGTGGGCCTGTCCATACCCGGCCCCTTCCTGGCCCCCGGCGTGCTCGGCGAGCCGGCCAACCTGCCCAAGAACATGAACGGCTGGGACGTAGGCGCCGACTACGCCGCCCGCCTGAGCGCGGCCGCCGGCCGCCCGATCAAGGTGACCGTGGGCAACGACGGCAACTACGGCGGCGTGGCCGAGGCCAAGCTGGCCCGCGGCGATGGCAAGGGCGGCGTCCTCATGCTCGCCCCCGGCTCCGGCCTGGGCGTAGCCTACGTCGACGACCGGGGCCTGCCCCTGGACGGCGACTCGCTCGTGGGCATGGAGGCCGGGCACATGCCCCTGCCGCTCCAGCTCGTGGGCATGCCCGCCTTCAGCTGCGGCTGCGGCCGCGACTGGGGCTGCGTCGAGGCCTATACGACCATCTCCGGGCTCCCCCAGCTCTTCGCCCACTTCCTGCCGCGCCACCCCGGCCACCCCCTGGCCGCCTCGGACGCGCCCATCAAGGAGCGGGTCCTCTCGCTCCGTACCCTGGCCCAGCAGGGCGACGCCTTGGCCAACGAAATCTTCGACTTCCAGGCCAAGGCCCTGGGCCTGCACGTGGCCAACCTGGCCATGGCCGTGGACCCCGAGTTCGTGGTGATCGGCGGCGGGCTCATGGATCCCGAGAGCACCACCGAGGCCTTCCGCGCCCGCTACCTGGCCAAGGTAAAGGCCGCCGCCGAGCCCTACCTGTGGCCGGCCCAGCGCGGCAAGATCAAGTACGCGGCCGCCCGCCTGGGCGAGCTGTCCCAGGCCATAGGCGCCGCGCTCGTGGCCCTTTACAGCGCCGAGCGCTAGGCCGCCGGGCCATGCGGCTGCTCGTCTACTCGCCGGAGATACCGGCGGATGCGGCCGGCGCATGGCCCCGCGCCTTGACCCGGGCCGCCGCCGAGCGCGGCCTAGGGGCGGAGCTGCGGTTCTGGCCGCAGGCCGAGCCCTGCGACTACGCCCTGGTTTGGCGGCCGCCGGCCGAACTCTTCGCCGCCCAGCCGGGGCTCAAGGCCGCCTTCGCCCTGGGCGCCGGCGTGGACGCGCTCCTGGCCGATCCGGGCCTGCCGCCGGGCCTGCCGGTCTACCGCGTAGAGGACGCCGGCATGGCCGCCCAGATGGCCGAGTACGCCCTCTACGCCTGCCTAGAGAAGCTCCGCGGCTTTCATGAGTATCGGGCGGCGCAGGCCGCCGGCAGCTGGGCGCCGGGGCCGTACCGCTCCCGAGCCGGGTTTAAAGTAGCCGTGCTGGGCTTAGGAGCCCTGGGCTCCGCCGTCGCCCGCGAGCTAGCCGAGTACGGCTTCGCGGTCAGCGGCTGGAGCCGCCGGCCCAAGGAACTGCCCGGCGTGCGCTGCCATGACGGGCCCGACGGCCTTACGCCCTGCCTGGCCCGGGCCGAGCTCGTCATAGTCCTCCTGCCCTTGAGCGACGAGACGCGCGGCCTGATCGGGGAACGGGAGCTCGGGATGCTGCCGCGCGGCGCCTGGCTCGTGAACCTGGCCCGCGGCCCCATCGTGCGGGAGGAAGCGCTACTCAAAGCCTTAGACGAAGGCGGGCTGGGGCGGGCCTACCTAGACGTCTTCGCCGAAGAGCCGCCGCCTGCCGCGAGCCCCTGGTGGCGGCACCCCAAAGTAGCCATGACGCCCCATATCGCGGCCATAACGCCGCCGGACGCGGCGGCCGCCCAGATCATGGATAAGATAGCCGCGCTCCGGGCCGGTAGGCCGGCCTCCGGCCTCGTGGACCGCGGCGCGGGCTACTAGGCCCGCAGCTCCGCCACGATATCCTCGATAGCCCGCTGCGCCGCCGCGACCTCGGCTAGGGGTAGCGGTCCGTTGGTCTCCAGCGCGCGCCGCAGTGACAGCGCCGACTCGGGCTCCAGCGCGGTAAAGACCTTGGCGCGCAGGAGGGGGCCGGCGCCCTTGAGCGCCTTTACCAGGGTGGCGTGATCGCAGCGGCCCAACACCGCCTTGAGCTCTTCGGCGCCGGCGCTCTCCAGCTCGTCGAACGTAAAGGCGCCGGCTACGAGCGACGCGAGCGTCTCCGGCCGCCCGCGCCCCAAGGCCTCCGCCAGGCGCGAGCGCGACGCGTCGTCCATTAGGCGGTAGGCCGCTTTTAAGAGGGAGGCGTCCGTTACGGCGGCGGCCGCGGCCGACAGCTCGGGCTCGCCCGCGCCGGGTACGGCGCGCCAGGCGGCCTTTAGATCCTCGGTGGCCGGCGCCGCGCCGCCGGACGATGAGGCGCCGGGCAAGGACGCGTCCATCGCGGCCTCGACGTAAGACATTTGATCCCGCAACGATAGGCGGCAGAGAATCCAGGCGGCTAACGCGGCCGCTTCGTCGGCGTTGTCCATACGGCTTACCTCTTCGCTTCATTATCGGTTGGAACTCTTAGCCGCTTTCGCCGATAGTATGAAAATGCGCGCGCCGCACCGCCTTGGCCCCCCGTTGGCCCTCTCGCTCCTGGCCGCCTGCGCGACCCCGGCCTTCGCCGCCGAGGGCCTGCAGGACGCGGTCATGGCCCATGAGATCACGCGCCTCCTCTTGCAGCTCGGCGTGGCCATCCTGGCGGCCAAGCTCGGCGGTTGGTGCGCGGCCAAGCTCCGCCTGCCCGCCTTGCTCGGCGAGGTGACGGCCGGCCTGGTCCTGGGGCCCTACGCCTTGGGGAGCCTGCCCCTGCCCGGGTTTAGCGACGGCCTAGTGCCCCTCTCCGGCGGCGCCTTTCCCGTTTCGCTGCAGCTCTACGGCTTCGCCGCCGTGGGCGCGGTCATACACGTCCTGGCCGTGGGCCTCGAGTCCGACCTGGGGCTCTTCTCCCGCGTCAGGCAACGCGGCTTCGCCATCGCTTTGATTTCTAGCCTGGCGGCCTTGGCCGTGGGGGTAGCCTTGCCCGCCGCGTTCTACGGCTACGCCGTCCTGGACCGGCGGGTCTTCTTCTTCGCGGCGCTCTCGGTCTCTACCTCGCTCGGCGTGCAGGCCCGCATCCTGCACGCCAGGCGGCGCATGGGCACGGCCGAAGGCGCGGCCATCGTCTCCGCCTCGCTCCTGCAGGACGGCTTCGCCATCGTCTTCCTGGCCATGGCCCTGGCCTTGGGCTCCGCGGACGCGGCCGCCGCCGGGCTCTGGGGCGCCGTGCTCCCGGTTACGGCGCTCGCCCTGGCCATGCTCGTAGGCGGCGGCGCCCTGGCCTTCTTAGGCGCCCCGCGGCTGGCCAAGGCGTTCAGGAGGCTCTCCTCGCCCAACCTGGTCACGGTGCTGGTCGTGGCCATGGCCCTGGCCCTCTCCGCCGTCTTCGAATCCTTCGGCGTGGCGGCCATCATCGGGGCCTACATCATCGGCATCGCCTTCTCGCGCAGCGACATCGGCGACCTCCTGGCGGAGAAGGCCCAGCCCATCGCCGAATTTTTCGTGCCGCTCCTGTACGTGGTCATGGGCATGCTGGTGGATTGGCGCGTGCTCTTGGAGCCGCGCATCGTCCTGCCGGGCCTGGCCTTCGCCCTAGCCTCGGGCCTGGCCAAGCTCGCCGGCGCGGGCCTCCCGGCCTTGGCCGCCGGCTTTAACCGCCGCGGCGCCCTGCGCATAGGCCTGGGGACCGTGCCTCGCGGCGAGGTGGCGCTGATCATCGCCTCGGTGGGCCTGGCCCTGGGCGACTTCTCCTTGGAGACCTTCCAGGTCATGGCGGTCATGGTGGTCTTCTCGGTCGGCCTAGGCGCCCCGCTCCTGTCCCTGTCCTTAAAGGGCGGCCCGGGCACCCGCGGGGCCTGGGGCTCGGGCGCCTCGGCCCTGACGGCCTTGGACCTGCCTAACGAGGAGCTGGCCGACCTCATAACCGACGGCCTCATGCGCGTGGCGGAGGAGGACGGCTTCTTTATCCATCGCCTGGAGATATCGGGGGCCGTATACCGCCTGCGCCGCGGCGAGGTCTACCTGACCGTGGACCGCAAGCCTAGGCGGCTGGAGATACTCTGCGACCCGCAGGACGAGGGCGTGGCCAAGACCCTGCTCTACGAGGTCATCGTGCACGTGCGCGACCGCGTGGCCCGCGTCACCGAGCTGGCCGTGCCGGCCGAGCTCCGGCGCGACGCGGCGGCCGGCGGCGGCCGGGACGGCTTTGACCTGGGGCGCTACCTAAAGCCCTCCGCGGTGGTCCTGCCCCTGAAGGCCGCGGATAAGGAAGGCGTCATCCGGGAGCTGGTAGCCAAGCTGGCCCGCGCGGGCCTGGTGGACGACGAGGCCGCCGTCGCGGCCGAGGTGCTGGCGCGCGAGGCGGCCGTGGGCACGGGCATGGAGAAGGGCATAGCCATCCCCCACGGCCGCAGCGCCGGCGTCCGGGGCATGGCCTTGGCGGCAGGCCTCTGCCCGGGCGGCGTCGATTTCCAGGCGACCGACGGCGCGCCGGCGCGCCTTATCTTCCTCATCGTCTCGTCGCCGGAGGACCGCGGCCCCCACCTACAGCTCCTGGCCGCCATAGCCAAGCGCCTGCGCGACGACGGCCGGCGCCGCGCCGCCTTGGAGGCCCGCGGCCCCGAGGCCTTCGTGGCCGCGATCCTTAGCTGATCGCGTCCCTCGGGCGGGCCAAAAAGAACGCCGGCCGGGCCATGGGACCCGACCGGCGTCGTATTGGATGATGTAGGGCGCTTAGGCCTTGTCCGGGTAGCGGATGGACAGGTGCAGCTCGTCCAGCTGCTTTTGGTCCACCTCGTTCGGGCATTCGGGCGCCCCCTCTCGGGGGCGCGTCGGCAAGGAATCGTATTATATGCGCGGCCGGCCGGCCGCGCGGCGCGAACCATCGGATAGAGGTTGAATGCCCTCGCTCGGCGCTTAGGCCTTGTCCGGGTAGCGGATGGACAGGTGCAGCTCGTCCAGCTGCTTCTGGTCCACCTCGTTCGGGCATTCATCCATCGGACTGACGGCGAAGCTGTTCTTGGGGAAGGCGATGACTTCCTTGATGGAGGTCTGGCCGGCCATGAGCATGACCAGGCGATCCAGGCCCGGGGCTATGCCGCCGTGGGGCGGGGCGCCGTACTTAAAGGCCTCGGTCAAGAAGCCGAACTTCTTCTCCGCGTCCGCCGGGTCGAAGCCTACGATCTTGAACACCTTCTTCTGCAGCTCCGGGTCGTGGATGCGGATGGAGCCGGAGGCCAGCTCGAAGCCGTTCAGGACCAGGTCGTAGAGGTCGCCCTTGACGGCGCCGGGGTCGCTCTCCATGGTCGCGTGGTAGCGCTCCTGCGGCCAGGTGAACATGTGATGGGCCGCGTCCCACTTGCCCTCGTCCTCGTTCCACTCGAACATGGGGAAGTCCACGATCCAGGCGAAGGCGAACTTCTTGGGGTCGCAGAAGCCGAGGTCCTTGCCCAGCTTGTAGCGCACCGCGCCCAGGGACACGTTGGCCACCTTGCGCTTGGCGTCCGCAACGA
>ERZ1066115.243-NODE-243-length-17147-cov-16.574479_pt1 | contig 17147 bp, 11 predicted proteins | sample MGYA00382762_ERZ1066115 | MGnify/ENA primary metagenome ERZ1066115 (study PRJEB33369, sample SAMEA5778345) | biofilm metagenome | biome: Industrial cooling water; feature: Water cooling tower basin; material: Biofilm | place: United Arab Emirates | collected... | reverse complement strand
GGCAGGTTTTGGGGGGCGACAATCTTGCCTGGAGGGGCGGACTCAGTCGTTGAAATTGAACCAGGCGTCGTGCCAGGCCTCGGCCTGGCTTGCCAGCGTCCAATCGCGAAGAACCGCTGCCCGCAGCTTGTCGCCGGCCTCGGCCAGGCGGCTGCGGTCGGCGATTGCTTCGCGGATTGCCGCAATCCACGCCTCGCTACGGTTTTCGACCAGGGTGACCGGCAAGTCGCAACGATAGGGGGTGAGGTTGCTGGCGATCACCGGGTAGCCAAGAATGCCGTATTCGAGCAGGCGAAGATTGCTCTTGCACTCGTTGAACAAATTATCTTCGAGCGGGGCGAGGGCCAGGTCGAGGTCGAGGGTGGCCAGCTTGGGTGCATATTCGACGAAAGTGACGCCGCCATGGTACTCGGCAATCATTTCGCGGGCGCCGCTCGGGTGCATCCCGAAGAATACCCAATCGACCTCGTCCTTGAGGGCCTCGATCACCGGCAGCAGGATTTCCAGATCGCCGGTGTGGCTGCTGCCGCCGGCCCAGCCGACGCGAGGTTTGGGGGTGTTCCGGCGCTGGGCCTGCAAGTTACCCCAGATCGACAGGTCGATGGTGTTGGGAATCACCCGGATATCCGGTGCAAAGTCACGCATCATGTCGGCCAGCGGCTGCGTCGTCACGATCAGGCGGTCGCACAGGGCCAGCGATTGCTCGGCGCGTTCCTTCAGGTTATTGGGCAGATCCTTGCGGTGGATGCTCTTTTCCGGAACCGCCCACATCAGGTCGTCCAGTTCGAAAATGATCTTGGTTTGCGGGAAATGCCGCCGATAGTTGGCCAGCGCGTGCTGGTACTGGGCCAGTACGTGGCGCTGGACATACAGCACGTCGGGGGCCATGCGGGCGACTTCAAGCGGATGGAAGGTGCCGAAGCGGCACCAGCCGTCGAGTCGATTTTCCTGCAGTGCTGCATTGAATGGCTGGACGACCCGGTAATTGCCACAGCCGGCATTGTCCATCGGGATCGCCAGCATGCGCGGCAGCGGCCGCCAGGTCAGCTTGAGCTTGGTCAGTTCGGAGCGGACCTCGATCACCCCGTCCGGATCGTAGAGCGACAGGTTGCGGTTGTAGCTGGGGTCGGCACTCAGTTGATCCAGCCAGCGCTCATAGAGGCGGTCACGGTCAACTTCGTAAACTCCCTGTTTTTCGTCGTCGGGGATATCCGAGAGCATCAACAAGTCGAGCTTGTCGTGCATCAGCGTGACTTCCGGGGTCCACAAGTGGATCAGGCCGCTGCTGCGCAATCTGAGGCAAAGATCGACATCAGCGAACAGGTAGCGGTAGCCCTCGTCAAAGCCACCGGCTTGCAGGAAGTGATCCCGGTGCAGCAGCAGGCATTCAAGCGAGAGCGCCTGGCGTTGCTGGGTGCAGTGCAGGCGGCCGAAATAGCCTGGCTGGTCGAATTTCTGGCCTTGCCAGGGCGAGGCGGCATCACCAAGCAGCCCGAGGACGCGGCCTGCGGAGACGATTTGCCCCTGTTTGTCGATCAGGCGGCCACCGACGCTACCGACGCCGGGGCGGGCGGCTTGCGCGAGTAGCCTGGGCAGCCAGTCCGGGCTGAGCGGGACGCTGTCGGCGGCGAGGAAAAGCAGGAAGTCGCCCCGGGCCTGGCCGGCACCGAGGTTGAGCAGTCGGGTGTAGCCGTGTTCGAGCGTATCGGCCGGGAAGACGCGCAGCCGGTCATTGTCACTGCCGTCGAGCACCTGCAGGCTGGCCAGGGTCTCGGGATCGTCCGAGTCGGCGTCGATGACCACGATCTCGCAGAACAGCCCGTGCGGCAGCGAGCGGGTTTGTTCGAGCAGGGTTTCCAGCGTGCGGGTCAGCGTGGCAGCGCGGTTGTGGCTGACCATAATGATGCTGACGCTGGCTTGTTCGGGAACCGGGTAATCAACCGCATAGGTACCCGGCAATGCGCCGGCGCGGCTCTGCGCTGCTACGGCCTGCTGCGCCAGGTGCTGGTCGAGTGCCTGCTGGCCGAGGGCGACCAGTTGTTCGGTGGGCTGCAGGGCGGTACTGCGTTCGCTGATGCGGTGGAAGAGAACATCCGGCACGTGGCCGAAGGCTGCGGCACCGCTGTGGTCGAGCAGGCGCAATTGGAGCTGGTATTCGGCCATGCCGGCAAATTCCGGCGCATAGCCGCCCAGTGCCAGGAAGGTGTCGCGGGCCATCAGGAAGCAGTCGCCGATCCAGGGCAGCGAACGCAGGTAGTCGGCGTCGAAGTCCGGCTTGAAGAAGGGGCGCTCGTAACTGCCGGAGTGGGGATTGTACTGATCCTCATCGGCATAGATCAGGCGGGCCTGAGGGGTGCTGTAGGCGGCTTCGAGCAGCAGCAGCAGGCTGTGCGGAGCAATCTGGTCGCCCCCATTCAGGGTCAGGACCCAGTCGCACGGATGTTCTGCAATCACCTGATTGAGCGCGGCATGCGGCGCATCGCTGCTCTGGTGCCAGGCGATCCGTCCGCCAGACTGGAGTTCTGCCGGCATCGGGGCCGGAGAAATAATGCAGACCTCGACGTGATCGTAATACTGCTGGGCGAGCGAGTTGATTGTCGGCGTCAGCAGGCCGAGCCAGTCGGCGTGGATGTATACCGCGATCAGCACCCGTGGCGGGTGACCCAGGCGGGTTTCCCATTCCGCCAGGCGGCGCTCGAACATCTCGGCTTCCGGCTTGGTGATCAGGTGCGAATTCAGGAAATTGGCGTAGACATGCTCGGGAGCCTGCTGGAATTGCCCGATCTGTTCGTAACCGACCAGTTGTTCACGGCCGGGTTCGACCAGCATGAAGAACTGCAGGCTGCACATCTCCATCAGTTCGTCCTGGCTGACGTTCTTGACCACCATCTTGCCGGTGTCGATATCGCAGGGGCAGCGGTCCTTGTAGCGCTGGAAAAGTTCGCTCAGGCGGGTGTCGATGCCAAATACGTTCTTGACCACGTGGTAGCCGGTTTCGTGGAAGAAACGCTGCAACTCCTTGTAGGTGAAGAAGCGGATGTGGGTAATGTCGAGCAGGCCCAGGCGTTCGTAACGGAAGTAGCCATTGGCCAGGTCATCCATCAGCGCCAGGTTGCGGACGTTGGGAATCGAGACCGCGATCTGGGCGGTCGGCGACAGCCAGGGGCGCAGGGCCTCCATCACCTTCCACGGGTTGTACATGTGTTCAAGTACGTCGGCGAGGATCACCGCATCGACGCTGCCCGGAACCAGCCCGGCGGCGGCCAGGTCGGTTTCCTCGAACTTGCCGGTGAACACCCGGTCCAGCCGCTGGCTGGCGACGGCGGCGGCGGAACGGTTCAACTCAAAGCCCCAGACCGTGGCTTGCGGGTATTTCTGCTTGAAAACCGCGCCGGTGCCGCCAGCGGCACAGCCGATATCGAGCAGCATTTTCGGCGAATTGGTGAAGAAATCGACCAGGTCGCCCCGGGCGCCGCCGTGGTAGCCGGTGGCGTCGATGTCGGGAACGTCGAGGCAGTCCTGCCAGACATAGCCCTGCTTTTCGGCCGTTTGCCGGCGGAAGAACTCGCTCATCAGTTCGGCAACCCGCAGGCTCCCCTTGCCGTCGATCCCGATGTTGTAACGTGGCGCTGCGGCCAGCATCCGGCGAATCTTGTCCTCGCGCCAGAGCGGGTCGGCCAGCAGCTTGAGCAGGGTTTTGCCCAGTTCCTCGGCTGGCACTTCGACGACCCCGCTGTCCCCGTCGAAGCTGGGGCCCAGGCGCAGGCCCCAGTCGGTCATCAGGTTGATCGCCGGCGTGCCGCAGAGCAGGGCCTCGACCAGAATGTTGGAGTCGATGCCGATCAGGACATCGGCCGCCAGAACCCAGGGTTCCGGCGCGTCCTTGAGGTAAAGGAAGGCGTCACGGTCGACGCCGAGTTCGGCGCAAATTTCCTCGTAGCGCTGCCGTCCGAATTCGTAGTTGCTGGGCCGGTCCTTGATCACGGCGTTGATGTCCAGGCCTTGAGCACGCAAATCGCCGACAGTCTCGATGAAGGCCTTGAGCGAGCGGCCAAAGACGTGCTCGTCGGAAATGGCGCTCAGATTGTGTGCCCAGGTCGGCGAAAACACGACAATCGGGGCTTCCGGGTCGAGGCCGTGGGTGCTTTGCAGCCTGGCTTTTTCTTCGCTCCGCCGGGGAATCCGTTCGGCGTAACTATCCCAGGCCGGATTGCCGGTGATGCGGATGCGGTCGCCGCCGATGCCGGCATCGAGATAGCTTTCGACACTGCGCTCGCCATAGACGGCCAGCGTGTCGCAGATCAACTGGCTATGCACGGTGTAGGGGCGGGCCAAGGCAACGCCGTGCAGCAGATGGATGCTGGGAATCTTGCGCAGACGGCTCCAGTAGGCCGTGGTCTTGCCCAGCGCCAGCAGATCCTCGCTCAGGATGGTCAGGCCGATCTGGTAGATTTCGGCAGCCTTGTCGAGCATCTGGATCAGCGAGATTTCTGCCGGAATGGTTTGTTCGGCGACCTGGGTGATTTCGGCGGCCAAGGTTTGTGGTTCGATTTGCCAGCGCGCGGAAAAATCGCTCCAGCCCAGGGTTTGCTGGTGGTCGCTGAGGGTCGTGGTGATCGCCCGGGTGCGTTCCCGGCACTGCAGGGCATCGGCCTCGTTGAGCAGGTCGTCGATCAGTATCAGCTGTCCGTTGCCACGGGCGACCGCGTCAACCAGCTCCTGCGATGCCTGGAAGCGGGGGGCGAGAATCGCGGTGCCCGGGTTTTTGGCCAGAAACGGCTCGACGACTCGGGCAAAACGGGGCCAGAGCAGGCAAAGGATGGCGGGAGTCTTCATGTGCGGTTACCGGAAAAAACGCCGAAATGGCGGGTCAGCAGAGCTTCCATCAAGTGGTATTCGAGGCCGGGAGCGAGCGGGATGCCTTTGTGGGTCAGCGATTCGCCGGCCACCGAGGCGGTGGTCCAGGTGCGGATCATGTCCAGCGTGGCATTGTCGATCTGTTCTTGCAGCTGCCAGTCATCGAACAGGTCGACAAAGGCCGGCGGCAACAACTCGCGCCAGCTGAGTTGCGGGAAACTGCGGCATAACTCGGTGAGCAGCAAATGCAGCAACTGGCGGTTGCGCGGCCAGGCCAGGTGGCGACAGAGCGCCTGCTGCCAGCCCGAGTCGAGCAGGTGGGGCAGGGCCGTCTCCGGCTGGCTGCTGCAGGCAGCGATCCGTTCGTTGAATTGGCTGTATTGCGCCAGCCAGGCGGCATTTTCAGCCGGGGCATCGGAGTTTTCGAGCAAGGCAAAAAAGCGGCAGGTGCTGCGGCTGGTCAGGAAGGCCGGGAAGGACTCCTCGAGAAAGACGGCAAAATCGAGCAGGCGATTGTCGTGGCCGAGCCAGGAAAGCAGTCGTTTCCAGGCAAAGCGGTCTTCCAGCGGCTTGATCCACTGGTTGTAGGCAGGCGGGCCGAAAAAGCCGCCGACCGGGATGATGGCTAGGACGCGCAGTCCGTTCTCGCTGCACCAGGCGGTCAGGTCGGTAACCCGCATGTGCGACATGTAGGCCCCGTGTGCGCCATCGTTGAGGCCGGCTTCGGCGATCTGGCGGGCCTGTTCGGCAGGGAGCGCGGCTTCCAGGTGGTCGAGTGAGTGGATGTCGAAGAGCATCCGTCCGCCCGGGCGAACGACCCGCTTCCACTCCTGCAACACCGGTTGCCAGTGCGGGAAGTGCACCATCACGTTGAGCGAGATCAGGGTGTCGAAGGCCGCGTCGGCGACCGGCAATTCGCGGACATCGCCCTGGTGCAGTTCAATCGGGGTTTCGGCGGCCTGGCGGCGGGTTTCGTCGAGCATCGCCTGCGAACTGTCGATCCCGGTCACCCGATAGCCGCGTCGGGCCAGCGGCAGCGAGCCCCGGCCGGTGCCGATGCCGACGTCGAGGATGTCCTGGCCGATCACGCAGCGGTCGACGATATGGCGCTCGACGCGGTTCTTCAGCGGGTTGGTGCCGCTGCTGTCGGTCATCCGCATGGCGTACCAGGCGACCATGTCAGGGTTGGTCCAGGCCTGGGTCTTCCAGGCGATCAGCGAGTTTTGATCAGTCATGACGGGCCTTTTCGGCTTGAGCAGTCTGGTTCAGGAAATCGTTCCGGGTCATCCCGAATTCGACAATGTCTTGGTAGTTGCCGGCGACGAAGGCCGCTTCGCGGCGGCGCCCCTCTTCGCGCATGCCGAGCGCCAGGGCCAGTCGCTGCATCGCGAGGTTGCCGGCAAAGGTACCGCATTCGATGCGCTGCAGGTTGAGGCGCTGGAAACCGTGACGGCAGAGCAGGCGTCCGGCTTCCAGCCCGTAGCCCTGGCTGCGGCAGGCGGCGTCGCCAAGCAGGATGGCGAATTCGGCACGGCGGTGGATCGGGTGGATGGCTTGCAGGGCAATATTGCCGATATGGCGGCCATCGAGCAGTTCGATGGCGAGAATCAGCGCGTCCTGGCGACCGTGGCTGGCGGCAATGTAGCGACGGGCTTCTTCGCGGCTGTAGGGAAATACGCCGTGGGTGTTGCCGCTATTGGTTGCCTGGTCGTTGAGCCAGACCGGGTAATCGCCGTCGGCGTCGGCTTCGGACAGCGGGCGCAGGCGCAGGCGCTCGCCCTGGAGCAGGGTCAGCGGCTTCATGCGGCAATGCCCCGCAAGGCATCGAGGTGGCGGTCGATTTTGTGGAAGGCAGCAATCACCTGATCGAGTTCGGCCGGGCCCAGATCGGCATGGACCAACGGCGAGTACAGCAATTCGTCAAAGTGCATGCGCTCGGTCACCGGGCACAGACCGCGTTCATAACTGACCTCGGGGCGCAAGGAGAAGGGGAAATGCTCCTTGCCGTAAGCGATTTTCTGCTGGTAGAGCGGTTGCAAGTAGAGCGGCTCGACGTAGCCGGCTGCGATCTCGACCCCCTCCGCGCGCAAGGCGGCGAGGTAGGTCGCACGGCTGATGCCGGTGGCCGCAGCCGAATACTTGAGCGGATAGACGTACCAGCCATGCGTGCAGCCAGCGGCAACCTGCGGCAGACTGAGGCCGCGCAGCCCCTGCAGGCCCTGGCTCAGATAGGCGGCATTTTCCTGCCGCCGGGCGACCAGCTGCGGCAATTTTTTCAACTGCTCACGGGCAATCGCGGCTTCGATTTCGGTCATCCGGTAGTTGAAGCCGACCAGGTTGCTCAACTCGCCTTGATACCCCATGTGCTTGACCACGGCCTCGCCGTGGTTGCGGATCAGTTGCAGGCGCTCGGCCAGCGCCGGATCGTCGGTGACGACGACGCCGCCTTCGCCGCAGTGAATGGTCTTGTGATAGTTGAGGCTATACACCCCCATGTGCGCCAGCGTGCCGGCGGCCTTGCCGTGGTACAGCGCGCCGGGCGCCTGGGCGCAGTCTTCGATCACGGTCAACCCATGCTCGCGGGCCAATTCCATGATCGGCGCGAAATCGGCCGGGTGGCCGAAGATGTCGACCACGATCACGGCCTTGGTCCGCTCGCTGAGCTTGGCCCGGATCGTTTCGGCACTCAGGCAGTAGGTGTCGGGGTCGATGTCGGCAAACACCGGCACGGCGCCATAGACCAGCGCGGCGGCGGCCGAGGCCGACATGGTGTAGGGCGAGACGATGACCTCGTCGCCGGGGCCGACGCCGGCGGCGCCGACGGCGGCGTAGAGGCCGGAGGTCGCCGAGTTGACCGAAACCGCGTGGGCGACGGCGAAATCCCGGCACCAGTCGGCTTCCAGTTCGCGCACGCGCGGGCCGCCGAAGAAATCGGGCGTCCAGGCCCCCAGGAATTGCGACAGCACGCCGCTGTCGAGCACGGCCATCACCGCCTGTTTTTCCTCGGCGCCAATGGTGCGATAGACGGGAAACGGGGTGTTGCGTACCGGCGTGCCGCCGAGCAGGGCGGGGAGGTCGTTCATGCGTCGTGATTCCTGTGCAATGGCGGATTGATCCGCATTTTAAGCAATTAGCGTTCCATCATCGAGTCGAGCAGGTCGAGCAGGCGCTGGGTGGCGCCGGCCGGTGGACAGGCGCGGCGGGCACCCTGGCGCAAGGCGGCCAGCGCGGTGTCATCCTGCAGATAACGGCGGATGACCGGGATAACCTTAGCCATTTCGTAGACGACGGCACTGGCGCCGCTTCGGTTGCTGGGCAAGGGGTCGTCGGCGGGAACCTGGCCGGGTTGCAGGCTGAGGACCGGGCAGCCCAGGCAGCAGGCTTCGAGCAGCAGCATCGAATGGATGCCGAGGACCAGGTCGGCGGCCTGCACCAGCTGGCGCGAGGGGGGAGCGGTGTCGACGGCGATGGCGCTGCTGCTCAGGCTGCCCGGCCGGCACCAGCGGTCGTACTTCCCCGCTGTTTCGCGCGGGTGGGGGCGGATCAGCAAGGCCGGTGGTGGCACGACGGCGGGGTCGTCGAGGGCGGCGATCACTTGCTGCAGAATGACTTGTTCGTCGGGCGGCACCGGCGATGGTCCGAGCAGGGCGTGCAATTCGGACAAAGGCTGGGAAACGAAAACCAGCAAGCGGACCTCGGGGGCGATCCCCAGCTGCTGCCGCAACCGGGTGCGTTGTCCGGCGTCGAGTTGCTCTGCCTGCAAGGCGTCGAAGCCGGGATGGCCGACGATGCTGAGCCGCGCCGCCGGGCAGCCGGCGGCGCGCATGCCGCTGGCGGCGACTGCGTCCATCACCGCGATCCGCTCGGGCCAGAACGGCTTTTTGTCAATTTCGAAGCGTTGACCGTAGTTGGACCAGAAGTCGAGCACCGCCAGCGTCGGTCGGGCGGCAACGCGGGCGGCCTGCCAGTAGCGGCGTTCGAGATTGAGTTCGTTGCACGAGGTCGCGCTCAGCACCAGCCCGGCCGCGCGGCAGGCCTGGTCGATCGCTGTCGGGTCGTGGGGGGCCGGTTCCGGCCGCCAGCCCTGGCTTTGCCACAGGGTGAGAGCGGGGCCATAAGCGAGCAGGCGGACCGGTTGGCCGCGTTGCCGCAGTGCTGCCAGCAACGGGCTGAGCGCGGCGGCGCCGCCGGCGTCGCCGGCCAGGCAGAGAATGCTTGCGGCGGCGGCCGGCAGCTTCAGCATCTCACCGGGCGGCCGCTGGCCAGCGAGCGGCAGGCGGCGTCGGCGAGGCGCAGGGCGGCCAGCGCATCGGCGCCGCTGCAGGCCGGCGGGCGCGCGTCGCGGATCGCGGCCAGCAAATCGGCGACCGCGTGCAGCAGCAGGTTGCTCATCAGCGTGTCTTCCGGGCTGCCGTCGGCCAGGGTCCGGTAGCCGGCGTAGAGCGGGCTGTCGATCACCGGCTGCCAGCAGGCACGATGTCCCGACTGGTCGATGCGCAGACGGCCGGCATCGCCGCTGAGCGCGATCTCGAACAGGCTGTAGGCGCTGTGGTTGGCGGCTTGCAGCTGGGCGACCAGGCCGCTGGCAAAATGGATCATCAGTTGCGGGCTGGGATCGTCGCCAAAGGCCTCGCCGCCGGGATAGGCCATCACTTCGGCCGGACCGTCGGCGGCAGTACCGAGCAGCAGCCGCAGCCAATCGAACCAGTGCGTGCCGTTGTGGCGGATGCCTTTGCTGTAGCAGCCGCTGACGCTGTTGATCCGGCCCAGCGCCCCAGCCGCCAGGCGCCGGGCCAGCGCCTGCTGGCTGGGCGCGTAGCGGCGCGAGTAATTGACGGCGAGGACGACGCCGCGCTGGGCGGCGGTCGCGACCAGCTGGCTGGCGGCCGCGACCTCAAGGGCCAGCGGCTTTTCCGCGAGCACTCCGCGCAGGCCGGGGCTGAGCAGCACTTCGGCGAGGATCGCCGCGTGTGTGTCGTCCGGTGTGCACAGGCTGACCACTTCCGGCTGTACCGCCGCCAGCAGGCTGCGGTAATCGCTGAAGGCGGGAACTCCGAGGCGGGCGCCGGCGGCAGCGGCGACTTCGGCGCGGGCATCGCAGACGGCCACCAGTTCGCTGTCCGGGCAGGCCTGGTAGGCGGCGGCGTGCGAGGCAGCCTGCAGCGCCGGGTGGTCGTCGGGATGACCGATGGCGATGCGGCCGCAGCCGATCAGCGCAGCGCGTAGGGGGCGAGGGGTAGTGATCATGCTTACTCGGCAAGCAGTTCGGGTTTTACCGGTGTACAGGCGTGGACCGTGGCCGTCACTCGTTTGCCGATAATCGCGTCGTAATGCTTGGGCGCCATCCCGTAACCGGGGCGGACGCTGCGGATGCAGTCGGCAGTGATTACCTCGCCGGCCTGCAGGTCGCGCACGAAGTAGAGCGAACGGCGGAATTTGACATTGCCCTGCTCGCTCGACTTGCGCGCGTAATTGACCTGGCCAAGCGCCTCCCAGGCGGTACGCGTGCCCCGGCAGAGTTCGGCCAGCCCGGCCGGCTCCAGCGAAAAACTGTCGTCGGGGCCGCCGCCCTGGCGGTCGAGGGTGAAATGCTTTTCGACGATGCAGGCACCGAGCGCGATGCTGGCGATGGCGGTGGTGTTGTCCAGGGTGTGGTCGGAGAGGCCGACCAGGGTGCCGAAGCGCTGCTGCATGTCGAGCAGGGTGCGCAGGTTGTAGTCGGCGGCCGGCGCCGGGTAGCCACTGACGCAATGGAGTACGGCGAGCTCGCGGCAGCCGCCGCTGCGGGCGGCGTCGACCGCTTCGCCGATTTCCTCGGCATCGGCCATCCCGGTCGAGATGATCAGCGGCTTGCCGGTGGCGGCGACGTAGCGGATCAGCGGCAGGTCGATGGCTTCGAACGATGCGATCTTGTAAGCCGGTGTATTCAGGTCTTCGAGCAGGTCGACCGCCGTGGTGTCGAAAGGCGTGCTGAAAATGGCGATGCCCAGCTTGCGCGCGTGTTCGAACAGCGGCTGGTGCCAGTCCCAGGGCATGTGCGCGTCCTGGTACAGCTGGTACAGCGTCTGGCCGGCCCACAAGCCGTCGTTGATCTGGAATTCCGGCAGTGACGAATCGAGCGTGATCGTATCGGGGCGGTAGGTTTGCAGCTTGACCGCGTCGGCGCCGGCCAGCTTCGCCTGTTCGATGATGCGTAGCGCCGTGGCCAGCGAACCGTTGTGATTGGCCGACATTTCGGCGATGACGTAGGGTGGCTGGTCGCAGCCGATACGGCGGTCAATAATTTGCATGGTCAGGCCTTTCCAGTGGTCGATCCGGCTGCAGGACGAAGTGCCGATGTCCTTGTTCACACTCGGTTTCGCCGAAGCCGAGGCTGCCCAGGGTCTGCCGGGAAGTCAGATTGTCTGCCAAAGTCCGGGCCAGGATGCGCTGCGGCCCGAGTGCTTGCCACAGCGCCTCGCAGCCCTCGGCGATCAGACGGGCGCCCAGGCTTTGGCCACGGGTGGCCGGGGCCAGCGCATAACTCAGCTCCCAGGCATCGCCGTTGCCGGCAGCGTCCGGGCGCCGGTCGAAGCGGATCTGGCCGAGGGCCTGGCCATCGGCGTGCTGCAGGATGAATAGCCGGTGCCGGGCGGGCTCGGCGAGTACGCGCTGGAGCCAGCCGTGGTGCTCTGCGGCGGCAATCGGCCGGGGATTGAAGGCGTTGGCACGGGTTTTCGGGTCGTTGGCCCAGGCCAGCAGCAGGGCTTCGTCGGCGGCGTTGGCGGGGCGGATGGTCAAAGGCTGTAGCAGGGCGTGCAAGCGTTGGCCAATCCGGCGGCAGCCCTGAGCGTCGATCAGTAGGTTGTCGTCGTTCGGGGGTGGGTTCAGCTTCTGCTGCAGCTGTGCGGCCTGTCGCGCGTAAGTGGCCATCCCGTCGGCCAGCTTTTCGGGGCCGGTCAGTGCGATTGCCAGGCCGTGCTCGACCAGCGCGGCGGCGCCGTCGCGCTGGTTGTCAGCGAGGATGAGCAGCAGGGTCGGGACGCCGAGTGCCACCCGTTCCCAGGCGCTACCACCGGCAGCTCCAAGTGCCAGATCGCAGCTGGCGAGTACTTCGGCCATGTTGTCGATGCCGGCCAGGACCTGACAGGGGCGAGCCAGTTGGCTGGCCTGCCGGCGCAGCGCTGCCAGATGCGGCGCGTTGCGGCCGAGAACGACGGTGACCCGGCAGGTGGCCGGCAGCGCGCAATGTTCGAGTTGGGCGAGCAGCTGGCCGCTCAGATTGTCCTGGTCGACGCCGCCGAGGGCGATCAGCAGATGCTCCGGCGGTTGGCTGCGGTGGCGCGCCAGGCTGGCGCTGCGCCAAGCCGCGAACTCCTCGCGCAGCAAGGCGTAGCGTGGCCCGATCAGGCGGATCGCCAGCGCCGGCAGCTGTGCTGCATAGTCGGCCGGCGTCCGTCCGAGATTCTGGTCAAGCAGCAGGTCGCAGTCGTGGGCGCGGTCAGCCAGGTCGTCGATCACCAGCAGGCGCCGGCAATACGGTCGCAGCAGGCGCTCCCAGCGGTGGTCCAGGGCGTAGTGATCGACCACCAGCCAGTCGATCGGGGCGGTCAGCATCGCCGCTGCCTGCAGCGCCGCCAGGCATTCCTGCGCATCCTGTTCCTGGGCGACGCCCAGCCAGTCGGCGTGGGCCAGCGATGAGTCCGCACCGGCAGTCGCCTGCTCGGTTGGTGCGGGCAGGGCGAGCGCGACGAAGCCCCGGGCGCGGATCAGGGCCAGCAGGTGGCCGGGGTGCTCGCGGCAGACAAACAGGCATTCCGCCTGCTGCTGCCGCAGGTGGCCGGCCAGCGTCAGGCAGCGCATGACGTGCCCGCTGCCGATCCGTTGCGATGCGTCGCAGCGAAAAACAATACGGCGGCCGGCGAGAGAACCGGTCGGCGCTGGCGCGGGCGGGGCGGTGATGCTCATGCCGGGGGGCGCTGCTGCAGTGCAAACAATTGTTCCGCCTGCACCCAGTCTTCGAGCGTGTCAATGTCCTGGACCCGGTTGCGCGGCAGGCGTAAAGGAATCGACTGCGGGCTGAAAATCGGCAGGCCCTGCAGCCAGGCCTCGGGGCGGCCCCAGTAAAACTGGCCGGCATCGTGGAAGGCTTCTTCAAGATCCTGCGAGCGGGTCGCGAAATGCTCGGGGTTGAACATCTCGGCCCGGCCCTGGGCATTGATCCGGATCGCCCGCTGGATCGGGAAGGGAAAACTGGTGGCGCTGAAGACATAGGCGCAATCCTCGGCCATCAGCGCCGCCAGTCCGGCCCGCAAGTCCTCGGCCTGGATGAAGGGGGCGGTGGCGTAGATGCAGCAGGCGGCGTCGATGGCTTCGCCCCGGTCGAGATACCACTGGATGGCGTGGGCGATCACCGGGATGGTCGGGGTGTGGTCGTCGGCCAGCTCCAGCGGCCGGAAAAACGGAGTTTCGGCCCCGTGCGCACGGGCCACGGCGGCGATCTCGGCATCGTCGGTCGAGACCACGATGCGGTCGAAGCAGCCGCTGTCGCGGGCAGCGGCAATCGACCAGGCGATCATCGGCCGGCCGAAAAAGTCCTTGATGTTCTTGCGCGGAATCCGCTTGCTGCCGCCTCGGGCGGGGATGACTGCGAGTTTCATGGGCATGGTCCGGTGAAGGGCGCTCGGAAAATGGCAACTCAGTGGCGGCTCAGGTCGCCAGCCGGGCCTGCAACGCGGCAATCACCTGTGCCTGATCGTCGCTGCCCAGCGTCGGGTATAACGGCAGAGTCAGCGCCCGACTGTAGTAGTTCTCGGCCTGCGGGTACTGGCCGGGGGCAAAGCCGAGGCGGCGGTAGTAGGGCTGCAGATGCACCGGGATGTAGTGCACATTGACCCCGATCCCGGCCTCGCGCAGGGCATTGAACAGGGACAGACGGTCGTCGCCAGCGTCGTCGGTCAGTGCGACCGGGTAAAGGTGCCAGGCCGACTGGTAGCCGGGCCGCCGCGCCGGCAAGGCCAGCGGCAGGGCGGCTAGCGCCTGGTCGTAGGCGGCGGCCAGTTGCTCGCGGCGAGCGATGTAATCATCGAGGCGGTCGAGCTGGCTCAGCCCGAGCGCTGCCTGCAGGTCGGTCATCCGGTAATTGAAGCCGAGCTCGATCTGCTGGTAATACCACGGGCCGTCGCCCTCGCTCCTGAATGCCGCCTCCATCTCGGCCGCTTCGCGGGTGATCCCGTGGCTGCGCAGGCAGGCCATGCGGCGGGCGAGTTCGGGCTGATTGGTCAGCGCCATGCCGCCTTCGCCGGTGGTGATGATCTTGACCGGGTGAAAGCTGAATACGGTGATGTCGCTGGCCTGGCTGGCGCCGACTGGCACGCCGGCTACGCTGGCGCCGATGGCGTGCGAGGCGTCCTCGATCAACCGGAAACCGTAGCGCCCGGCCAGCGCCTTGAGTGCCGGCATGTCGCAGGCGAGGCCGCCGAAATGCACGGCGACGACGACTTTGGGCAGGCGTCCCTGGCCTTCGGCGATCCGCAGTTTTTCCGCCAGTGCCTGTGGGCACAGGTTGCGGGTGTGCGGGTCGATATCGACGAAATCGACCTCGGCGCCGCAGTAGCGGGCGCAGTTGGCCGACGCGACGAAGGTGATCGGGCTGGTCCACAGCCAGTCGCCGGGGCCCAGGTCGAGCGCCAGGCAGGCCAGGTGCAGGGCCGAAGTGGCGCTATTGACCGCAACCGCATGCGCGGCGCCGACGCGGCGGGCGACGGCGGCTTCGAAGGCCGGCACGGCCGGACCCTGAGTCAGCCAGTCGGATTGCAGCACGGCCTTGACTGCGGCCAGGTCGGCCTCGGTGATTTCCTGGCGACCGTAGGGAATCATGCTTGGGCCAGCAGATCGCGGATTTGCGGCACGCTCAGCACCCAGGGGTTGCTGCCCGAGTTGTACTCGAAGCCCTGGGCCACGGCCTGGCCCTGTTCGCCGGCTTCGTTGCGGGTGTAGTCGTGCTGGGTGGTGAAGCTGATCGACGGGCGGATCACGTAGTGGTCGGCAAATTCGACGGTCAGGTGGGAGTCGTCGAGCGGGCACATGATTTCGTGCAGCTTTTCGCCCGGACGGATGCCGATGATCTTGAGCGGCAGGCCGGGGGCGATGGCTTCGGCGAGGTCGGTGATCAGCGCCGACGGAATCTTGGGGACGAAGATTTCGCCGCCCTGCATCCGGGCAAAGTTCTTGAGCACGAATTCGACGCCTTCATTGAGCGTGATCCAGAAGCGGGTCATGCGCGGGTCGGTGATCGGCAGTTCGCCGGCGCCGTCGGCGAGCAGCTTGCGGAAGAAGGGCACGACCGAGCCGCGCGAACCGACCACGTTGCCGTAGCGGACCACCGCGAAACGGGTCGGCCGGTCGCCGCCGACGATGTTGTTGGCGGCGACGAAGAGCTTGTCCGAGACCAGCTTGGTCGCGCCGTAGAGGTTGATCGGGTTGGCCGCCTTGTCGGTCGATAGCGCGATCACCTTCTTGACGTGATTGAACAGCGCCGCATGGATCACGTTCTCGGCACCATTGACGTTGGTCTTGATGCATTCGGTCGGGTTGTACTCGGCGGCCGGCACCTGCTTGAGGGCGGCGGCATGGACCACGTAATCGACGTCGCGCATCGCCAGTTCGAGGCGTTCGCGGTCGCGCACGTCGCCCAGGAAGTAGCGCATGCAGGGCGCGTTGAACTCCTGCTGCATTTCGAACTGCTTGAGTTCGTCGCGCGAAAAAACGATCAGACGGCGCGGCCGGTAGCGTTGCAGCAAGGTGCGGATGAAGTGCTTGCCGAAGGAACCGGTGCCGCCGGTGACGAGAATGGATGCGTCGTTGAACATGCTTTAGTCCTGTTGATCCGCGAGATTGAGCGAGGGTCGAAGCAAATTATGTGCCGTTGGTCTGGGGTGGGTCAGTGGCCGAAGTGTTCGCCAAGCGCGCCGGCCAGTTCGGCGAGTGGCGTCGCCCAGTCGCCGGGGCTGGTCTGGTGGAACAAGCGCAGGCCGGGATACCAGGGGCTGTCGCTGCGCCCGTCGAGCCAGCGCCAGCAGGCGTCGAAGCGCGACAGCACCCAGGTCGGCTTGCCCAGCGCCGCCGATAAATGCGCCATCGCGGTGTCGACCGTGATCACCAGGTCGAGCTGCGCCACCAGCGCCGCAGTGTCGGCAAAATCCTGCCATTCGCCACTGTAGTCGAGCAATTGCGGCCAAGCGGCGGCCTGGGCGGCGGCGCCGCCTTTTTGCAGGCTGAACCAGGCGTATTCCGGTGCCTGGGCAAACAAGGGCGCCAGTTGTGCCAGCGGCAGGCTGCGCCGGGCGTCGATGCGGTGGCTTTCCGGGTCGTGCGGGCGCGGGTCGCCGGACCAGACCAGGCCGATGCGTGGGCGCGGTTTTGCCTGCCCGCCGGTGCTCGGCAGGTCGGCAAGACGCTGCCGCCAGGCGGCAAGATTTTCTGCCGACGCGGCGAGGTAAGGTACGGCACCGGGCAGATCGGTGAGTTGCAGGCCGAGGCGGGCGGGCAGGCTGAGCAGGGGCAGTACGTAATCGGCGGCCGGCGGCGGTTCGGTCTGAGCGACTACTGCATCGAGCCAGGGAAGCGGCTGCAGCAGGCGCAGCAGCGCCGGTTGCGCCATCAGTTTGACGCAGGCGCCGGCGGCCTTGACCTGGCGGGCGAGGCGGACGAACTGCAGGGTATCGCCGTGGCCCTGTTCGGCCACCAGCAACAAGGTTTTGCCGGCCAGCGGCTGGCTGGCCTCGCCCTGCCACAGCGGTAGCCCGAAATCCGGGTAGTGGCCGCGCATCTGCGGCAGCCGGGTGCGCCATTCGTACTCACGCCAGCCAAGGTCGAAGTCGCCTTGGGCCAGCGCGGCCAGGCCGAGGTTCCAGTGGGCGGCGGCGTTGTCGGGGTCGTTCTCGATGGCGTGCCGGTAGCAGGTGACGGCGGCGGCGAAGGCCCGTTGATCCTGGGCCAGCGTGCCCAGCGCCTGCCAGGCGCCGGCGTGCGTCGGTTGCAGGCGCAGCGCGCTTTCGGCGCAGAGCTGGGCGTCTTCAATGGCGCCCAGCGTGCGCAGATAAGTCGACAGGTTGGCGAAGACGTCGGGGTCGTCCGGGTGCGCTTCCAGCGCCGCGTGCGCCAGACGCAGCGCGCTTTCGCTATTGCCCAGCGCGAACTCGACCAGCGACAGGTTGACCCGGGCCGCATGCAGGTCGGGCGCCAGTTCGAGGGCGCGGGTGAGGGCGCTGCGCGCGGCCGGCAACTGGTTGAGCTGGCGCAGACTGCTA
>ERZ1066115.242-NODE-242-length-17155-cov-12.730234_pt1 | contig 17155 bp, 15 predicted proteins | sample MGYA00382762_ERZ1066115 | MGnify/ENA primary metagenome ERZ1066115 (study PRJEB33369, sample SAMEA5778345) | biofilm metagenome | biome: Industrial cooling water; feature: Water cooling tower basin; material: Biofilm | place: United Arab Emirates | collected... | reverse complement strand
AACCGCTGACCTCTTGCATGCCATGCAAGCGCTCTCCCAGCTGAGCTATACCCCCGTCGAAGAAGGCCGCATTATAGGGGGTGTCTTACCTCTTGTAAAGGGCCTTCTGCGGTTTTTAGAGATATTTTTTAATCGACGCGATCACGCGCTCGCGGCCGAGCAGGTGAACGACGGCGTCTACTGACGGCGTCTGGGCCTGGCCGGTCAGCATCACACGCAGCGGCATCGCCAGTTTCGGCATCTTCAACCCGTATTTGCCGACGGTTTCCTTGATCGTTGCGGCAATCGCCGGGATTTCCCATGAGATGTCGGCGAGTGCGTCGGCAAAATCGGCCAGTGCCGGGCGAGCCTCCTCGCCAAGGTGCTGGGCGAGCAGTTCCGGCTGGGCTTCAACGCTGCAGTAAAACACTTCGACCGCATCGGCCAGTACGTTCAGCGTATTGCAGCGGTCGACATAGAGGGCGCAGGCAGCTTCCAGGCTGGGGCCTTGTGCGCTGTCGATACCACGGGCGGCGAGGCGGGGGGCGAGCTTGGCGGCCAGCTCGGCGGCCGGCAGCTGTTTCATGTAATGCTGGTTCAGCCAGAGCAGCTTTTCGGTATTGAACTGGGCGGCGGAGGCGGTGATGTGGTCGAGGTCAAACCATTCGACGAACTGCTGACGCGAGAAGACCTCATCGTCGCCGTGCGACCAGCCGAGGCGGGCCAGGTAATTGATGACCGCTTCCTTGAGGAAACCGTCCTCGTCGTACTGCATTACCGAGACGGCGCCGTGGCGCTTCGACAGCTTGGCGCCATCGTCGCCGAGAATCATCGACAGGTGGGCGTAGGTCGGCACCTCGGCACCGAGGGCCTTGAGGATATTGATCTGGCGCGGCGTGTTGTTGACGTGGTCGTCGCCACGAATGACGTGGGTGATGCCCATATCCCAGTCGTCGACGCAGACGCAGAAGTTGTAGGTCGGGGTGCCGTCGGCGCGGGCGATGATCAGGTCGTCGAGTTCGTCGTTGCTGATTTCGATCCGACCCTTGACTGCGTCGTCCCAGGCAACTGCGCCGCCCTTGGGGTTCTTGAAGCGAACGACCGGGTCGATGCCCTCCGGTGGGGGGGGCAGGGTCTTGCCTTCTTCCGGGCGCCAGCGGCCGTCGTAGCGCGGCTTGATCTTCTGCGCTTCCTGCTCGGCGCGCAGGGCGTCGAGCTCTTCCTTGCTGGTGTAGCAGTAATAAGCATGGCCTTGGCTCAGCATTTCCTGAATCACCGCCTTGTAGCGGTCCATGCGCTGCATCTGGTAGTAGGGGCCGTCGTCGTGCGTCAGTTCCAGCCAGGCCATGCCGTCGAGAATCGCCTGGACTGCTTCCGGGGTCGAGCGGGCGACGTCGGTGTCCTCGATGCGCAACACGAAGGTGCCGCCGTGGCGACGGGCGTAGGCCCAGGAAAACAGCGCGGTGCGGGCGCCGCCAATGTGCAGGTAACCGGTGGGGCTGGGGGCGAATCGGGTGCGGACAGGCTTCATGAGATGCATCGGCAAGAAGGTAAAGTCAGTATTTTAGCCGACTGCGTTTGACTCGCGACATTGGCTGTGCTTTAATGTCGTCTTTCCGATGGGCGGTTAGCTCAGCGGTAGAGCACTGCCTTCACACGGCAGGGGTCACTGGTTCGATCCCAGTACCGCCCACCACAGCTTTCGGAAAACAGATCAGGCCTGTCCTGTGAAGCATAAATTTGCCGTTTGGCAACGATATGCTTCCGGAACAGAGCGGCAAGCATATGCTTACATGTAAAAGCCAACCGGTTATCGGTTGGCTTTTTGCATTTCTTCCCTTCAAAAATTTTGGTCCGGAATGGTTGCTGTCGCACAACGACATCTATGGCAAGTCTTCGGTCGGAGCAGACTTTGAGCCTCCGTCTTGAATCGGGCAGCAATCCGCTGGTCACCTGCCGTTTAGTCTCTGGCGGCGGAACAGTACATCGTAGCTGTGAACGGTTGGCGCCATTTACGAGGTTGCGGGAGGGCCTCCGACATTGGAGGCCATAAGTCTACGAAAATTCGTCACCACAATAGCCGCGGCCTCTTCTTGATCAGTCCTCCAACACGAAGCCAAGCACTCCTGAACTATACGGACATCACCCGGCGCAAGCGGTTGACCATCAACAGCTGCAAAAGGACCATCTGTCTCCGTCAATATCTGATCCTTGGGCATAGCCGATATTAGGTCGCGGCCGCGTTTGCTGATCGCCATGGCTGAGCTAACGGAAAACCAGCAGCCCATCGCAACCGCCCGCTCAAGTTCCATTTTGGTACCGGAAAACCAGTGTAATACAGGAATGCCTGCTTCGGGGTGTTGAGCTAAAGTATCCAAGACTTGGGTTGTCGCGCGGCGACTATGGAGTGAAATGATTCGTCCCCCGCTTCGTGCCGACGAAATCAGTACATGATTCAGAACACGGTTTTGCTCGCGCCAATGCGTTTTGAATTCAGGATTTCCATCTAGCCCTACTTCTCCAATGTACCTAGTCTCCGCCAATAGCTCGTCAAATAGCGACAGTTCGCCAATACGCTCGTGGGCAATCTGCGGATGCAGCCCCAGAGATGTCCGAATACGAGCGGCCCCATTCGCCAACTTGGCGGTCTGCCGCCAAGCCTTGGGCGTTGTAGTTACGGAAAGTAGATACGTCCCTTGATCTCGACAACGTTGCGCCGCAAGAACGGGGTCTGGGTAAAGATCAAGGTGACAGTGAAAATCGACAGAAGGAACAGTCATTCAAGCAGATTAAGATGATTAAGGTAGGCACTGACCTCAGCCATACCTCGATCAGCTACGCCCAGTAAGGCATCGCGCTGTGCTCTGTCAGTCGGCAAGGGGCCCGAAGTAGCTACCCACCGAGAAATGCTTGTTGCTGACATCCTGCGTGCAGCCAGGATCATAGCTAAAAGATCGTCCCGAGCTCCATCTATATTCATTACAGCAGCCAGATTTTGGCCGGCAGGATTGTATGAGGTGGGATCCGTATATCCCGCCGCATGAAATGAAGCACGCCGTATTAGACAGGGGACGCATTTGCCGCACTGCATGTTGGTTCTTTTCCATTTGCCACAAGATACCGTGTGCTGGGCAATGGTATCTAATGTTATTGGATCTGCACAATGCCGCAACATTTCCCCCTTAGTCTGCGCTGCATATGGATTGATTATCCGGACAGGAAGATCCAATGCATTAAGGATCCGTTGTATCAATGTCAGAAAATGAGGGTGGGTCGTACGGGTACTCAACGCGCCGATACGCCGAAAAGTCAGCGGAGGGTTAAGTGCAATCAACCCATTTTCAGGGACGAACAAATCTACTGGTGCGGGTGCCACACCGACCTCTGCCATGGTAGCTGCAACCAATGTCCCAAAAGCGAGGAAATTGAAGCTACGGGTCCGCATCTGAACATCGTTATTTCTATCCAATAGCGAAACCGGGTTAGCAACTGCTGAAAAGCGGGCCAATTGGACAGGCAAATTGCGCCAAACCAAATTTTGGCGCTCTGCATCGCCGCGATAGGAATGACTGATTAGCACTGGGCGCCGATGCTGGGCAATTAGATCGAGTACGCCAATTGCGCTGTCTAGGCCCCCCGAGAACAGGCTAACAGAGTCGTGCTGGGCGATATTTGTCAGCTGCCCACGATTCTGCGGAAACGGAATCTCCTTGCCGTCTCCAGTAACTTCAATGTGCCATTGATCACCGCTCAAAAAATGAAGGGCATTTTCCAGCAGTGGAACAGCACTTGCCCAGCGGGCTGGATTGGATAACGGTATGTGCAACCGTAGATCACGCGTCCATCCATCATCTGACTCGTATTTGTTAACGAAGGTATCGGCCGCTGTCACTGACATGGCCACGGTTAGTAAATCGAATGCGGTTGTGTTCGCCGGAACACCTAAGCGTCGCACCGATCCTAGCACTGGTCCACCGACGCATGCGGTTCCATGCCCGGGAGGTCTACGTCCATACATCAGTACCGGAATGCGGTTCTGTGCTGGCAGAGGGAGTGCCTCAGCATCGTGATGAAAGAAAAGATCTGTCATGCTACGTACTCCTCCCACTCTATCCAGATATCTCTAATGGCCTGCAGTTGGACTTGTTCAATCTGCGCGCTATCAATCACCCGAATGTCACCCGCCAACAGAGGACGCATGTGAGTTTCTGTCGCAGCATTGACTAAGGCCAGCAATTCCCTTTCTGCATGTTCAATCCGACCAGATTCTTCGGTCTTTCCAAGGGCATCACGAGAGTCGAGGACTATTTGCTGGAAAACACACTGGCGAACATAAACCAGCATTGCCTCAACAAGCATTTCATCGGTGATATGCGAGAAATCGAAATCCTCGTACCCTTGCAAACACTCCGACAGCGCTTCGTTCATGGCCGCGCGAATGCGATCTGCGTCTCCATTGGAGGGTAATAGCGCTTGCACGATGGCCTCGATTGCCAAGTCCGTATCAACGCCATCGAGTGTGGAAATATCCAGCCCAACGGGGCTAACTCCATCACGTAACTTATTCAGTGCGTCAAAAAGAGCGCCACCTGCATGAGCCATGACCCCGAACCTGCGAGGACCGACTGTGCTTCCCCCTGTTGCAGTTTTTGCGTACCTGCCGACCGCCTTCCTCAACTCTTCATGATTGCCACTGGAGACGAATTTGCCAAGACTTTTTCTGAAATCCTTGAAGCGTTGAGGCGGAGGGGTTGGGCCCGGGCCTTGGCCATCGGTATCTGCCCATGGGGGGACCATTGGTGTGTTGCTGCCAGGTCCTCGGCTGGATGTCGACGTTCCCATTACTGCGCCTCTTTATTTTTAAACCAGTTCTTGTTCTTGACCATGATTTTCAACCATGGGTAAAGCCTGCTGGGCATGATCGTATGGATAAAGGTGGAAAGCATGGAACCAGCGCTCGATGAATGTTCTGCGAGCAAAAAAGCACCATCAAACCCAGTAGGCTTTGAGCTCCAATCTCTGCTGCCCCTAAGGGATTCAATCAAATTGGACATCACATCCTCTTCCTCGCCTCGAGGAATCTCGGCAATGGCATTGCGGCCAGATGGCGAGGCCGTATTTGTGACTCGCAGCAAGGTCTTCAGCGCTTCTGCGGCAGCCGCTGATAACCCGCCCTTCAAGGCTCGGAGTGGTGTGGTTTCCCGACTAAGATATACCAACGGACGCAGGTCAGTTTCAGCAAGCGGTGGCTCTAGCGAGAGCCATTCGCGAATGAATTCAGACTTGGCGCCCCATGCCTCTGGGCACTCATTTTTAAAGGCTTCCGGGTCCTCGCGAAGATTCTCGAGGGTCTGTAATATTGGGGGCTTGCCGCCAGCAGCTGCATTAATTTCGTTGTACAGGTGAGCAATTGCCGTCGAGTCGGTACAGCGTTCGAATAAGGCCAATTTGGCAATTAGGGCTTCGTCGACTGGCATATCGCGGAGTCGGGCAACCTTAGCGCGCATGCGCACTACGTTGAGCATCCGCTTCACAATACGAGGGTTTCCCTGCACCAAGCTGGAAGTAGCCAACATGGGCGCCATTCTGTCAGCGATACCAAAACCCATGACGACTTCAGCCGGTGGGTTAGCGCTAAGATGAGAAAGGGCTTGTTCGGTACTGATCGGTTCATCTTTCCATGAGCGTCGCAGGTTGCCTTCCAAGGCGGTACGTAAAGCTTCTATTTTGTCTGCGCTAACGATCCCGCCGGCGGACGCAAAGAGAAGGCATAGATAGGCACGAACTTCTTGGATCCCCAGCCTGGGGACGCGCACCGGAACCTGGATCAGCTTATCTAAATAGTCGGTAACGTGACGGTCGCCTGGATCCTTGAAAAATTCACTTACTGAATGCCGAACCATTTCCTCGTCGGCCGCGACCACGAAAGCGGTATGCCCCATGAACAAGAACAGCCGGAGGGCTTCAAGGGTATGGATAGTCTGTTTGGGTAAACAGCGATCCAGGTTATCGACGAAAACCACCAAGGTCTTGTTCAATCCGATGAGTACTTCTTCGAATTCGGAGCGAAAGGCTGCAATTTCTTTTGGTGGGGTGCGCTGCGCCTCAGCGTTAAGCAGCCCGGCAACGCGTTTTTTCGCTTCTTCGCCGGTTTTCTTTACCGCCTCTACATCAGCTTCGTCGGCACTCCCAGCGAAGAAGTCGCCGACTGCTTCAATTCCCTTGGCTGCCCAGCCCAAAGTGGGAATGCCTGCTGCCAATGCACCTCCTTCGACGAGGAGTCCCAAGGCCCGCATTTTGTTGACCCGGCCAAGGAGCTTCTGGGCTTTTTGCAATATGCCAGGATTTGCTTCGGCCGCCTCGATCAGCATAGAGGCAATGACCTCCATTAAGGCCGCACGTGCATCATCAAACCCTTGATATAGCCAGGCATCAAAACGCACCACAATGAAGTTGTGTTTTATTTCCGGGGCGACAAGTTTTGCTTCGACAAGGTTCAATATCGTCGATTTACCGGTGCCCCAGGTGCCAAAGACTCCGACTGACACGGGTCTCATGGCTGGGTCGCGAACTACCTCGGCTACGAGCTCCGCAACCTCAGAGTAATTAAGAAAATCCTGCTTGGTATCAACATCAGCCCACATGCCAACCTCCCAGATGCTGCATTGGCATTGCTATGATTGATTGCCAACGAAGCAATCTATGTCAATGCATTTTTAATCCATGATTTTCGCATACTTGTGGTGATGTGGTTGCGTCAAGTTCGCGGTAAAAATCAAAAAAGGGGCCTTGGACGTGACGGAACAATTGCTATGCGCCAGCACTAGCCAAGGAGGTGAGTTCTCAATCTAGCAGTTGGAGTTACTCGGTATTGATTGGTCACCCAGGAACGGCTGGAAGTACTCGATCTCCGGCAAAACGATCTCTGATGAAGCTGCAAATGAATTCGTATGCCGAGTCCACCGCCATATCGCGAGCAAGGCCAAGAAGGACGACGCCGTTAACAATTGGCGTGGAGCACTGGAGCCCATTGATATTTATCTTTGCGTTTTGGAATTGGCTCATGCTTGTTTTACGTTGGTTTGACATCCGATATCGACCGCCATATCGAGCGACATAAGGCCGGCGAATGTGCCGACTGGAGCAAATTGCACCCGCCTCTGCGCATGCTTCATACCGTGAACTCAGGTACCCCCAGGGTAGCCTGAAATGTAAGGACATTGGCGAGCGCTCTTTGCTCAATGTCCATTTAGCAACTCATTGCCGCCATTGGCGGTGACATACCTCAACGGCCGCTTTGGCCGAAATCTGACCTATCATCGCCTGTTCCGAATATTTATTTCGTCTCTAAACGCATTTCGAAGATGCTCTTCGGATAGGGAGGTACAGTTAGGCCTGATAAGCTTTGCAACCCGGCGATACGAAACATGACTGCCAGATTCGGCGATTCTCCGAATCACGGCTCTGACTGTGTTTTGTTGCTCTTGGCGTCGGGTTTCGGATTTCATGAGTGTCGCCGCTCGACTTTGGCTTGATAGCGATTTACACAGATCTCGAAACCAATATCGCAGGTAGGTTTTGCCGACTCCGACCTGATTGGCGATGGCCGCCACCGATTGCCCATCTCCACTGTTCAGGTGTTGCTGCAGCGCTTGCTTCAAGGTGGCTTTGTGACTCGAATCGAGCCTTGGGTTGGGGTTGCGTATACGGATCTTCTCGGAGGGCGAGCAAAGCGAAGAAAGCGATGTAGGTGGCTGGGATCTACAGAAAATCTCGCTCGGCATCGTCTTTGTCCCGTAGGAGACCGTCAGAAACTGCGTAATGCTGGGACGTTCCCCTTTGTTCAACCAGCCGCTGATCGCAAATTCGTTGAGTCCAACTGCGCGACAGAAAGCGGCGCGGTTTCCCCCAGTATGAACTGCTACCTGGTTCTTCAGGAAGTCGAGAAAACGCTCCAGGGTCGGGACGAACTCCGAACTCGCTTGATGAACCACCATATCCTCAATGGCGCCAGCAATCCACATCTGAAAATCAGCCCCGTCTTGCTGAGGGCGGGCCCCCCCGAGCGGTTGCCGGCAATGGCTGCAGATGCCCAAGTCTGGATATGGCGGAATGAAGGGCTGCTTCTTTCCACAAGAGGCACAGCATTGCTCCAGAGGTACCGAGTGGAAACGACAGATGCGGTAGGTTTCAAACGACCAAACCAATGGGAATGTTGTTGTGTCGCCCCGCTGGTACTGCTCATGAAGGCAAACAGGGCACCATTGCCGGTGCCGTGCCAACAAGCCCTGGCCGTTATGGGGAAAGAGTTTCTGCCACGGAAGCAGTGTTAGATGTCGTAGGTCGGCGTGTCCCGTCAGCTTTTCCATCGCCGATAGGAAGCGCTCGGCGTAACTCCCGAGACCGTTCATCGTGCCCGCCAAGTGCTGGTAAAAAACTGCCGTCGCGATTCCGTCAATGTCTGCATTGGCCTCTGGTAAAACGTATCGGATCAGCAGGCGCGGATTGATTGCGTGACTGCTGCTGGTCCGTACCAAGAGGGAAAGTAATCCCTCCTGATACGGCGTTCCTACGCCGTCGGGAACAAGCGAGAACAGCCTGCTCCTTTCCGGCGTTGTAATCGACCCTTGAAGGTCAAGCAGCAGATCTAGATCCGCCATGATGATCTCGTTCGTTCATTCCAACAGGATCGCGCTTAGGATTTCGCTGTCCTGGGCGGCGTTTTCTTGCCGGCAAGGATGGTTCCTCGCGCGCAAGCAGCACACCGTTTTTCAGCAGATCGACGAGGCGATCATCACTAACGTCAGCGAGTTTCGCTTCGCCGAGGCAGGCTTCTTCTGCAATGGTCAGTAGTCCGCGATTTTTCAGTGCGAAACGGTCAGCGAACGTTGCGTCAATCGATGACACTTTTTCTTCGAGTGCATGTTCCAGGCACAGGGTAAGCCAATCCTTGAGGATGCCGACGCAACCAGCCGACTTGCGATAAAAATACTCGGCATTCTCATCGAGTCGAGTGGGCACGTATTTTGATAACTCTGTTTCGAGAAACCCAAGGACTTTCCTGAAATTCAGAAGGTCATCATTACGACGCATGTCGTATCGCGGGAAATTCACCACTTGGCTGCGCCGTGTGAGCTGACCGCTTTGTTCTAGGATATCCAGCAGTCGGTACGTCCCGGTTAGCAAAATAGTGACACCAGTTTGGATCGTCAGTGATTTGAGGCACTCAAACTGACATTCCAGACGTTGCTGGCTGTTAACCAGAAGCATGTGATGTGCCTCGTCGATGATCAGATAACGCGTCCGTCTGCGCCGGCAGTATTCTTCCACGGCCCTCCTCAATGCATCAGCAACCGAATGCTCAAGTGCACGTTCTCCAAGGCCGTGCTCGGGGAGCAATGATGTTTGTCTAGGGATGAGCAGCTTGCGGTCGACGAGTGGCTCATGCTGACCGGTCAATAGTCGGATGTAAAAATCCTTCCAACTGAAGGCTGTACCGTTTGGCGGAACGGCACTGATTGTTACGACTGGCACAAAATCCGGCTCTACCTCCATCTGTGGTTGATAGTGCTGTAACAGGCGATTGCAGGCAGCTTTGACCAAAGTGCTTTTCCCGACACCGGTTGGGCCAGTAAAAATGATGACACGAGGTGACGATTCAGCACTGATGGCCGTTAGCAACTCCCGATAGGTGGTCGAAGCGGATGGGTGATTGAAAACATAGGACGTGAAATCGGCCAATATTTCAGTCGTAGTTTTTTGAGCTGATGCATTTTTCATTATTTCAACTCCTCGAACTGTTCGTATACGACTGGAGATGACCACGGATTCGAGGATACGAATGGCGTGCTATTCGGCAAGGCGACCGGCAGTGACGGATCGGGTGAGGCCTCGTCTGTTCGCCGTTCAGCGTCGTGACGTTGTTGGCGCAAAACCGCTTCGGACTGCCTCATCTTGGTGATGAAGGTGGCGATATCGCCTGCATTAACGTTTCTGCGGATGCCAGCAAGGTGATGCATTGCTCTAATTTCCTGGGAGATCGTTGCGATTTCCCGCTCAGTACGACGCTCGAACAGCGCTTGGTGCTCGGAGCGGCAAAGCACCCATTCGTCGCCAACCAAGGCATACGCACGTGACACATCAAAGGGGTCGTAGAGCACCGGAACCTTGGTATTTACGTACTTGGGGTCGCGCAATGCCGGGTGCCAATAGTGGATACCTCGAATCTTGATACCGCGGCCTGTACGGATCATCGCTTTCCCTGCCGGTGTGCTTGGCATGCTCAGCCGAACAAATTCTTCAGAATAGGGAATCAATATGTGACTGCGCAGGCCGGAAGTGGCCAATCCGTTGGCCAATGCCTCTTTCGGAGAAATTCCAAGGGCTGGATGAATCAGAGAGGCGTAAACGTTCCCGAAAAAGTCATCCAGAGCCTCGGTCAACGCCGGCAAGGTCCATATGGCCAGTTTCCTCGGGTCGTGGCTCGGTGACATGCTACGCGGTCGTTGGAGTGCTTGGCTGTTTCCTGCCAGGTTGTGAATCAGTATCTGATTATTCACACCAAAAAAGCGCTCAATGACTGACCCGAAGCGCCCCTTGGCTGCCGGCCGGGATTTTTTGTGCGTTTCCATCCGGGCAACCAGAGCCTCGAAGTAGAGGCTCTCGAAATCGCTGCCCTGATCGACGACGATGGTTTTTGGAATGCGACCATGCCGTCGTACGCATTCGCGGATGACCGCCATGCAGCTTCGATAGCTAGGTGGGTCGAACGTCAGGAAAAAAGCCAGGACGAATCGAGTATAGGCATCGAGGAGAACTGTTAGCCACGGGCGTCCGAGATTCGCACCGGTTCGGCTGTCGACGAGTTCCTCGTCGAGCTCGGTATGATCGATGTGTCCGATTTCGAACGGTCGTTCTCCATGCCGTGGTGTTGATTGGTCAATGTGCCATTGAAACTCAGTAAGTGGATAGGAGGCCTTCCGGCCAAGGCGTGCTTTTGCGACGACGTCCTCTCTGCGCCGTTTGATTTCAGCCCGGAAAGTCTTGTCCGAGGGCGGTAGCAGGCCTTCGTCCGAGCACTTGTTGCGCACCATTCCATAACACACAGAAATTTTTGTCTGGAATGGAGACATCACCTCCGCATCAATGATCTCGTTCATGAGATCAATCACTCTTTGAGAGATTTTCCGTTGCCGGTTGCCGCGAGCGCTGATTCGTGAGATTAGTCCTGCAAATCGATTTCCGTAGGCAATCTCGCCTTCTGCTGCGCGGTGGCGCCAGTAGCGTAGGGTTCGAGGAGACATGGCAACAGCACTGTGTGCAGCCCCATCAAGGTAGTTGCATCTGGCAACTGCTTTCTCGAGATCGGCAGGGGCCGCATGTCGTATGATTTTGTACGCCAATTCATACTGTTGATCAGCCTCTTCCGGAATTCCACTGATTGCACCCTGTTCGACCAGCGAATTGAAAGAATCCATACCTAGGTTGGAAATGGCCTTCTGCTCATCTTCGAGAAAAATATCGTTTTTGCCGACGTTCAATATGCGCCAGGGCCGGCCATCCCAGGTGATTTGAGTTCCCGCACTTAGAACGATCTTGGGAAGTGTTGTGGCCTTATGGCCATGGCTCCCGGCTTTTTGGCCCCGATAGACCTGATAGCTCAATTCATCACGGCAGATGTTCGTGAAGATCGGTTCTGACAACAGTTCGTGTTCGACATCGAAAAAAAGCTCACTTCGTGCAATGAGCGAAAAAACTGCATCGGCCATGACGTCATCGCCTTCAAGCAATGAGCTCAGCAACATCCAGCGCTCCGTGCCGAAGGCTCGCTGAATGGCTAACCGCTTTTCTTCTTCGGGTTGTGGGCAGTCAGGATGCAGATAGTCGGACAGGAATTCCAAATTCCGGACGAGCATCCAGTTGGTGTCTTTGTCGGTACGTACCTGAAAACCAAGTCTGTATTGTGCCGCAAACGCTTCGCCCGGCGGGCAACGCCAGCCGCCTTGCCCATCGGGAACGTAGCGCTCACTGCCGCTTTCATAGCTTTTTCGGAGTTCCTCTTCAGGCTTGCATTCGATCCAGCCCATCCAGCATTCTTGAATTACGAAAAAATCAGGCGTTGACAAGTGATTGACCTGCTTACCGCTTGATGTTCGATAGGCTAGCTTTACTTGCGGTGATTGATCGTAGAACTCGTGTGTACTCGGATCGTATTCCCATTCGTAGAGCGCAGGCAGCTCGCCTTTGTGGCTTTCAGCCTGGATAACGCATCCCATCTTCTTGCTGGCGAAGCGGGTGACTACGTTGTGGGGGCCTCCGCCAACACGGCGGAACGGTTCTGAGCATCGAATTTTTTCGACGACCTTGCGTCCGATCAGTGGGATGTCCTGACTGATGAAAAGATGAAGTAGTTTTTCAGTGGTGAGCATGGTTCTTCTCCGTCAACTTTTGTCCCTTGTTCCGTCTCTGGAAGAGGTGAGGGGCTTCGGGCTTTTTGCCTCGATTGCCAAGGAACGTTTTGCAGTGATTTGCCCATATGGGCGTCAGAGGCCGGCGGCTGTCGGTATCTTGACAACCGGGTTCGTCGCGCGGAGAATTGGCTCATCAGCTGTGCAATCTGATGGTTTCTGTGAAAGGCTTGGGTCCCCACCCAAGCCTTTTGCGCGTCTAGGCCTCTCATTCGCTTTATCGGCGTCAGGTCATTTCTAGCTCCTTGATAGGGTAAGGAAGAGGGGACGACTCATCCGTATCGTTTTGTCCCGTACGGATAAAAGCCAATTCGCATAATAAGAGGCAATGCAGGGGCTTTTCACCGGCTTTAAGTACTTGTCTCTTTTTCCACATGGCTATTGAGCCATTTGGCAATATCGGCCGTAAGCGCAAACCAACCGCGACGCCCCGGTAACGTAAAGACACTCACACCCAAATCGCCGAGCTGCTTACTGCGATGAAATGCTGCGTAGCTCTTGAATCCTAGCGCCGCATACAAATCCCTGCCCCCAAGCATCGGCCCGTAGCGCGTCAGCAGTTGATCACTCAAATTCCGGGAAGAAGTGGAAATGGTCATGGCGAACCTTTAGCTGAATTGATCTGCGCTTATCTTGACAATGCCAAGCGGCGGAATCTAGGCTCTTTGAATCAGGATTCAAGTGACACCACAGAGGGAGGTATGGCCAAATCTCGAGGCGGGCAAAAGAAGCACTGGGCTGAAGTGGCCCGTCTTCAGGTTTGGTATGCGGAAATCAAACGGCGTTCCGATTTGTCCAACTACGCCCTGGATTACAAATTTGCATGGACCGAAGAAGGGCTTAAGTCCCGTCGGCCTGAGGATGATCGACCTAGAATATTCGAGGGGATTTGCGAGAAATCGCGGAAACCGAAAGGCCGAGACAAGCGGTGGCGGAACATGGAGCAACTTGTCATAGCAGTCGAGCAGGAGCCAGGATTCAGTGGCACCCAATCCCTTTATGAGGCTGAACTATGGAATCTGCTTCAAGAAGAACCACCGACACCCGATGCAGTCGAGGAACGTATTGACCGCCTTCTGGAAGCTAATGGATTGGTGCGTGAGCCAATGGAGAAGGTCTTGGCGAATATTGAGAGTGTCTTCCAGGAACTCGATCCGCCGTCAATTTTTGACCGCTGCCTTCGCCTATCCTTTCGGCAGATGGATAGGCTTTCGAGAATCGCACTGGCCTGGTCACTTTACTTACAAACCGAGCCACCACACAACGCATCTTTTCGCGCGAAAATTTTGTCGATCGCCGACGATATGCTCGATCATTTTTTCGCAGACTATCTTCCTGATCAGCACTCTCTTTATTACGGGTTTGCTGTTAACTCACTCCTACGAGCACGCCTAGATTTACCTGCGCAGAAGCTAGATGGATATGGCTTCATCGAAACAACAGGAAGATGGCTGGTAGTACCGAAAGGCTTGCTTGGAAATGTGACGGAGACAGATCTCATTCCGGAAAAGGCCCTATCCTACCTTTGGGGCAGTAACCAAATTCACTCAAGCTGAGTTTGCGCTCACAATCCCCTAATGTATCGCGCTGAACAGGCGGCAAGTGACGTTGTCTTGCGAAATCGGGGCCTCTTGGTCAGTCAAAGTCCACAGCCCTATGACGAACCTTCATCGTTTTGACAACAGACGAGGCGAACAGAAACATCGACGCTTGGCTGCGCAGGCCACTACGCACAGCCTCACGGGCAGGTTCCTGCTCTTTTTGCTTCGCAGCTGCCAAAATTTTGTCAGTTAGCAGCGATTTGACTTGCATTGTGTGACCAGTTTGATGGTTATCCGACTTTTAAATCGGTAGCCCATGTTGTCGGGCGTCAAACATCCTGCATCCCCGCAAACCCGGTCTTTGAGATCGGCGTATAAGGTCGTAGTGGCTTCGGATAGTCGGCCCACTGCAATTTATACTCACTTATTAGAAATGTGAGTATAAATTCGGTTTGACCTGAAAATCAGCACGGTTTGTTGCCTTAGTAGTTGTTCAGCGACATCTCAGGGCTAATGCAGGATTGGCTGGGTCAATACATAAAGCCGGATTCTGCTCTGGCATGCGCAATCATCTCATCTGGGTAATGCTCCGCCAGGGAGTGACTTTCTTCAAGCGTGACAGTTTCTGCCACCAGTACGACAGCACATTCTGGACACAATAGACTCAATTGACCATTGATCGTGGCCTGTTCCAATTCCGCGATGGCGAGGGGAGCATGGCAGTGGGGGCAAACGATCCGAATCATGGTCTGCTCCTTGTTCTTTAATTACTGTAATTTTATACAGTAATTTATAAATGCAACACTGTATGCATTTTGAGTTAATCTCAATCCCCTCACGCTCGGTTACGCCTTTGGATACGACTCGGTCACCTGTCGATACACAAGCTTACGGTTCTGCTGACATCGCCCGAATAGGCCCCCGCGTTATTCGGCACATGGCGCTGCAAAAGGTTGTCAGCACCTGAAAACGAACCAACAACCTACCGATTTAGGAGATTGAAAATGCAAGTTTCTAAACTGATCGTTGCCCTGACTGTCGCCGCTGGTTTTGCTTCCGCTTCTTTCGCACAGGGCATGACTGCACCTGCGGCACAATCTGCACCGACCGCCAAAGTAACGGCGCCAGCCCCTGCAGCAGCGGAGAAGAAGGTTGAAGCACCGAAGGCGGTGGCGCCCGCTAAAGTTGAAGCCGCAAAGGCAGAAGCCCCCAAGGCTGATGCTGGCAAACCGGCTGAGAAACATGGCAAGTCGAAGGCCGCTGCCAAGCATGAAAAGAATGAGCTGAAAGCAGAAGTAAAGACTGAAACCAAACCTGCAGCCGCACCTGCGTCAGCCGCCAAGTAAGTTGTAAGCACCCCAAAACTCCTCGACGTCCAAAATCGAGGGGGTCTGGCATTCTGATATCGGCTCTACAACGATGCAGGGCTACTACTCAATAGCATAATCTGAAAAGCAAACAAAATTGCTCGCTTGTCTCTCTTCTATAAGCGGGTTAGATAACATGATGAGGAGAATAAAATGGATCAAGCTTGCTACGGAAGGCCGAATGGGACCTTGCTAACTCCAACGCAATTTATCCAGAAGGCAACGCCGCAGTACAAGGCGAAAGGTATCTTTCCCTACTGCAAGGCATGCCAAGAGATTGTGCATGTATATGGCGTCCATAGCCCAAACCCAAATACCACACCGCGTTTCGACCATGCGGATAGGGATCCTGATGCTGATGAGCTTGATGACTGTGTTCTAGCCAATCGCAGCGCCCGGCAAAAGGGCATGGAACCATCCTGTTGGGACGATGAACGAGCGGAAGGCCTTCGAGCCCACTTCTACGAAGAAGAAAACTTACGCGTTGCCTATGGCTTTTGCCGGGCCTTGTGTCGAAAGGGAAATCTGCCTGCTGAGAAATTCAGATCGATGGTAAAAAGGGCAGATAAGAAACGGATTTGGGCATATGCCGACATTCCGCTTTGGGCAATCCCGTACGTACTACTGACACTTGAGAACTTTGTTGGCAAGAAAAAAGATGGTAATACGTTCGACTTCCACTTTGTCTTTGAAAAACCTCCGAGAACCAATGCGTCGGCGCTGTGGGAAAGATCTCTCGAATGCCAGTTGGTGAAGGTTTTTCCTGGGGCAGGAAAGCTAGTGGCGGCAGACGACAATCCCTTTCCAGTATCGGCAGATGCCTTGGAGGCCAAAGCTGGTGACGTTAGTTGGATCACCTCTGATTTCCTACAGCTACTAATCGTGTAGTCATCGGTATCGGAGGGAAAGTCCCATCCTTTCGCATAGCCCCTTCGAGACCATAGATACTCAGGATTCTGAGCTCATCAGGATCTTGAGCGTGCAGACTGTCTTCATCGGGCCAACGCAGATCGATGTGGAAACGTTGGATCATCTTGGCAAGGCTGAATGCAGCCGTCTCGATGGAAGGGCATTCGGCGTAAGCATCACCATCCTGCTGTACGGTACACGGCTGATAGCGAAGACGGTCTTTTATCCAATAATGGAAGCGCCGAAAGAGCAACGGCACGTTGGTAGCATTAACCAGCTGTTCAGACCAAACCAGAAGAGCGACGAACGTATTGTCCTTCTTCGGGTGCCTCATTATATGACCGTACCAATAGGCGAAGTCATCGACATGAAGAAGGGCTAAAATTTCGGGGCCACCCGAGGGGCCTAGGGGGCTTCCAAAAGCTCGCTTTGCCGCTACCAAGCCTGTGCAACAGTCTGCGGATGCCGAAAGAGCGACCTCAACGGTGTAGAGCGCAGATTCTAGGCTCATGAACTACTCCGGCAGTTTGATCCCGTGTGGCGGGATTGAACATGGGGCAAGGAAGGGATCTCCTGATTCCTCGTGCTCATCGGATAACCCTGCCACTCTTGCTTGGCAGGGTTATCCTTCCTATCTGAAGCAACGGCAGAGTTATAGTTCCGATGCTTGCTTTGCGCCTCACTTTCTCGCCAGGATAAGTGTGGTGAAACGGCATGGATATGATTCCGTTGCCTGGCATGGTTATGATTCCCGGGACAAGGCCATCCTTGCGATGGCCTTTTTGTTTTTCCAGCCCCGGCTTGGTCACGGTCCTGCCTGTACAAGCCGAAAAATGCCGATTTTGACGGTCGACCGTGATAGTCGTCGATTTTCCAAAGAAAAAAACGGCGC
>ERZ1066115.241-NODE-241-length-17182-cov-9.723127_pt1 | contig 17182 bp, 28 predicted proteins | sample MGYA00382762_ERZ1066115 | MGnify/ENA primary metagenome ERZ1066115 (study PRJEB33369, sample SAMEA5778345) | biofilm metagenome | biome: Industrial cooling water; feature: Water cooling tower basin; material: Biofilm | place: United Arab Emirates | collected... | reverse complement strand
GGTGAAGGTCGTGCCTCCGGAGGTCACCCGAGATCCCGCAAGGGCTTGTTGGCCAAGGGTAAGAAGACCCGTCACCCGAAGAAGTATTCTGATGGTTTAATCATTGCAAGAAGGAAGAAATAACTATGGGAAGGTCAATTAAAAAAGGTCCTTATTTAGATGCCCGCCTTGCCAAGAAGGTTCAGGCGATGGAGCAATCTGGAAAGAAGTCCGTGATCAAAACCTGGTCGCGCAGATCTACGATTACACCGGATTGCATTGGGCATACGTTTGCCGTGCATAATGGTAACAAATTTATTCCGGTGTATGTAACGGAAAACATGGTCGGGCATAAACTGGGAGAGTTTGCACCTACCCGCACCTTCAAAGGCCATAGTGGTAATAATAAAGCTGAGGCGGGAGCCAAGTAATCCAATACAAACGGTTAAGAAACTCCGGTTATGGAAACAGTTAAGAAAAAGAAGAAGTCGGTAGTAAAGCGGGAGAAAATCAGCGCAGTGAAAGAGGCTGCGAAGCAAGGCCCGGCTACGGCTTATTTAAAGGATGTTCCTTCATCACCGCGCAAGATGCGGTTGGTGGCCAACCTGATTCGCGGTGAGCGTGTGAGTAAGGCATTGAATATCCTGAAATATGAAGCCAAGCATCCAGCCGCCAAAATGGAGAAGCTCCTGCTTTCCGCCATTAGCAGCTGGGAAGCTAAAAACAGCGATGTCAAGCTGGAAGAGGCTGACCTCTTTGTAAAAGAAGTATTTGTGGACGGAGGTCGCATTTTAAAGCGGTTACGGCCGGCCCCACAAGGTCGTGCACACCGCGTTCGCAAAAGATCCAATCACGTAACATTAACAGTTGACCGCATGCCTGCAAAGGTTGAGGCGGCTAAGTCAGAATCAAAAGAAACGAAAGAATAATGGGACAAAAGATTAACCCCGTAGGTTTCAGATTAGGGATCATCCGTGGATGGGACTCCAACTGGTTTGGTGGTAACTCATTCTCTGATAAACTGGTTGAAGATCAGAAGATCAGAAAATATGTTGATGCCCGGATTCAAAAAGGTGGTATCTCAAAAGTGGTGATCGAACGCACGCTGAAAAGAATCACGTTGACAATTCATACAGCCCGCCCGGGTGTGGTGATTGGTAAAGGCGGTAATGAAGTAGATAAGATTAAGGAGGAGTTAAAGAAACTCACGAACAAGGACGTTCAAATCAACATTTACGAGATCAAGCGTCCGGAATTGGATGCCCGCCTGGTAGGAGAATCGATTGCCCAGCAATTGGAAGCCAGGATCTCTTATCGCAGGGCCATGAAGCAGGCGATTGCTTCTACCATGCGTGTTGGTGCAGAAGGAATAAAAGTAAAATTGTCGGGTCGTTTGGCAGGAGCTGATATGGCCCGTACGGAACAATACAAAGAAGGTCGCATTCCCTTGCATACCCTTCGGGCCGATATCGATTATGCGATTTCAGAAGCTCAGACGGTATATGGTAAGATTGGCATCAAGGTGTGGATCTTCAAAGGTGAGGTTTATGGTAAACGCGATCTTTCTCCTAATGTGGGCTTAGTGAGCAGCACGGGGGGAGAGAACAAGCCGGGCCAGCAAGGTGGTGGCGAAAGAAGAAGAGGTGGCGATCGTGGCGGCCGCGGTGAACGCACGGAAAGAAGAGAAAAGAAATAAGGAGTCAAAGTTAACTTTTAGGAAATCATGTTACAGCCTAAGCGAACGAAATTCAGAAAGATGCAAAAAGGCAAGGTGAAGGGGTTGGCCACACGGGGTCACCAAATCGCCTTTGGATCTTTTGCACTAAAGGCTATGGAGCCCGGTTGGATTACCGCTCGTCAGTTGGAAGCTGCCCGTGTCGCTGTTACCCGCGCTATGAAACGCGAAGGTCAGGTATGGATTCGCATCTTCCCCGATAAACCGGTTACCCGTAAGCCAGCCGAGGTGCGTATGGGCAAGGGTAAAGGTGCTCCGGAATATTGGGTAGCGGTTATTAAACCCGGAACCATTTTGTTTGAGGCGGGTGGTGTAACCATGGCCACCGCAAAAGAGGCCTTGGCACTGGCCGATGGAAAGTTGCCGATTAAAACCCGGTTTACGGTTAGAAGAGATTACGTTGAACAAGCAGTAAAATGAAAAACGCAGAAATCAAAGGATTAACTCTGGTTGAGTTAAACGAAAAGATTGGCAGCGAGCAGGAAACCCTCCGCAAGCTGAAGTTCGCACACCAGGTATCCGCGATTGAAAACCCCATGCGGATTAAGGAAACGCGCAAATTGATTGCTCGTTTGAAGACCGAATTAAAAGCAAAAGAAACTCAAAAATAAGTTGTCATGGAGACGGCACGGAATTTACGCAAGGAAAGGATCGGTAAGGTGGTCAGCAATAAAATGACCAAGTCAATCACCATTGCGATCGATCGCAAAGTGAAGCATCCGATCTACGGAAAGTTCATGAACAAGACAACCAAGTTCATGGCCCATGACGAGAAGAACGAGGCAGGTATTGGTGACATTGTGCGCATCATGGAAACCCGTCCGTTGAGCAAGAACAAGAGATGGAGATTGGTTGAAATAATCGAAAAAGCGAAGTAACCATGATACAGACAGAAACCCGGCTTACCGTAGCCGATAATAGTGGCGCCAAAGAAGTTCTTTGCGTGCACGTATTGGGTGGAACGAAACGTGCATCGGCCAGTGTGGGCGATAAAATTGTGGTGACGGTAAAATCGGCCATTCCTACCAGCCAGATCAAAAAGGGAACCGTTTCCAAGGCTGTGATTGTACGCACCAAAAAGGAGATCCGCAGAAAGGATGGATCCTACATTCGGTTTGAAGACAATGCTGCGGTATTATTGAATGCCCAGGACGAACCTCGTGGTACGCGTATCTTTGGCCCTGTTGCCCGCGAATTGCGCGAAAAGCAATTCATGAAAATTGTGTCATTGGCTCCTGAAGTATTATAACTATGGAAAGAAAGTTTAACAAACAGCCCAAACTGCACATTCGCAAAGGCGATAAGGTAGTGATCTTGGCTGGAGATGATAAAGGCAAAGAAGGCAAAGTACTGGAAGTACTGGCTGAAAAAAATCGTGCTATTGTGGAAGGCATTAACATGGTGACCAAGCACCAGAAGCCTTCGGCTGGCAAACCGGAAGGTGGCATTAAGAAAATGGAGGGAACCATTCACATCAGCAACCTGATGTTGATCGACCCGGCATCGGGAAAACCCACCCGCACCGGAAGAAAGCTTAATGAAAAAGGTAAGCTGCAGAGATATTCAAAGAAAACCGGAGAATTTATTAAGTAATGGCAACACCGAGATTAAAAGAGAAGTACCTGAAGGAAATCGTTCCTAACCTGAAGCAGAAGTTTCAGTATAAGTCGGTCATGCAGGTACCGAAAATCGAAAAGATCTGTATCAATAAGGGAATTGGTGCAGCTGTGGCCGATAAGAAGTTGATCGACATTGGTGTAGAAGAACTTTCTACCATCACCGGTCAGAAGGCCGTGGCCACCCGCTCCAAGAAGGATATTTCCAACTTCAAGTTGCGCGGCAATCAGGCCATTGGTGCCAAGGTGACCTTGCGTGGCGACCGGATGTATGAATTCATGGATCGGTTGATGAATGTAGCGCTGCCGCGTGTACGCGATTTTAAAGGAGTTAGCGACAAAGGATTTGACGGTCGGGGTAATTACACCCTGGGTGTCAAGGAGCAGATCATCTTTCCGGAGATCTCCATTGACAAAGTGACTAAGATTAACGGTATGGACATTACGTTCGTAACCTCAGCTGGCTCGGATGAAGAGAGTTATGAGTTATTGAAGGCTTTTGGGATGCCGTTTGTAAACAAAAACTAATCAGAAACGATGGCTAAATTATCAATCATCGCTAGAGACAAGAAGAAAGAGAGATTGGTAGCTCGCTATGCCGCCAAGCGCAAGGCTTTGAAAGAAGCTGGCGATTGGGCAGGCTTGGACAAGCTGCCGAGAAGCTCTTCGGCTGTGCGTCTCCGCAATCGCTGCAAGCTTACTGGCCGACCCCGCGGCTACATGAGTAAGTTCGGCATTTGCAGGAACCAGTTCCGCCAGATGGCTAGCGAGGGGAAAATCCCCGGGCTGACCAAGGCAAGCTGGTAAAACGCTCGAAAAACACATATTTGGTTGCTGAGTATCAAGGTCCCCCGTAACACGGGCGAAACCGGATAACAGTTTGAATAACAGAAATTGTTATATATCTTTGCAGCCCGTTCAAAAAACGGGTTTGTTTTTAAATAAGAAAAATGAAAACAACTGATCCGATAGCAGATTATTTAACCCGGTTGCGCAACGCCATCAAGGCACGCCATCGCGTGGTAGAGGTTCCTGCTTCCAACATTAAAAAGGAAGTAACCAAGGTTCTTTTCGACAAGGGTTATATCCTGAATTATAAGTTTGAAGAGACCCCCAACAAGCAGGGTAATATCAAAATTGCCTTGAAGTATAATCCGGAAACCAAGGAGTCGGCCATTACCAAATTACAACGGGTAAGTACGCCTGGGTTACGCTTGTATAAGCCGGCTACTGACCTTCCCAAGGTTCTTAATGGTTTGGGTATTGCCATCCTGTCTACTTCGAAAGGAGTGATTACCGATAAGGAGGCGAAGGCACTCAATGTGGGTGGTGAGGTTTTATGTTACATCTATTAACCGGATCAGACTATGTCACGAATTGGTAGATTACCCATTGCGCTTCCGAAAGGAGTTACGTGTACGTTCTCCGAAGCCGATCATAAAGTGATTGTAAAAGGTCCGAAAGGCGAGTTGAAGCAAGCCATTGATGCCGACTTTAAAGTAGCGGTTGAGGATGGTCACATTACGGTTCAACGGCCTACCGAGCAGAAGCGTCACAAAGCGATGCATGGTTTATTTCGCGCCCTTATTGCCAATATGGTAAAGGGAGTTAGCGAAGGGTACAAAGCTCAACTGGAGTTGGTCGGAGTAGGTTACAAGGCAACCGCACAGGGTAATGTGTTGGATTTAAGTTTGGGCTATTCTCATAGCGTAATCGTGGGCATTCCTTCTGAATTGAAAGTACAGGCAGTACAGGAGAAGGGACAAAACCCGACCATCATACTGGAAGGTATTGATAAGCAATTGATAGGACAGGTTGCTGCCAAAATCAAATCCTTGCGTAGTGTAGAACCTTACAAAGGCAAGGGTATTCGATTTGTGGGCGAGTATGTTCGTAGAAAAGCTGGTAAAGCAGCTGCTAAATAATAGTTGAGTTATGGCAAACATTAAGGACAGAAGACTCAGAATAAAGAAGGGAATCCGCAAGCGTCTGGAAGGAACATCCGACCGGCCCCGGCTCTCTGTTTTCCGCAGCAATAAAGTAATCTATGCGCAAATCATAGATGACTCAAAGGGCCATACCCTTACGGCCACTTCTTCAGTTGAATTGGATAAAAAAGGTGGTGTTAACCTGACTATTTCGAAAAGTGTAGGTAAGAAAATCGCAGAGAAGGCAATTGCCAGCGGTATTAAGGAAATCGTATTCGATCGCAATGGCTATCTCTATCACGGTAATATCAAAGCATTGGCCGATGGTGCCAGAGAAGGAGGTTTAAAATTCTAACAGCATGACACAAAGTAACGTCAGCACAGTAAAGGCAAGCGAAATCGATCTGAAGGAGCGTGTAGTGGCTATTCAGCGTGTGGCCAAGGTGGTAAAGGGAGGTAGAAGATTCAGCTTTGCAGCGATCGTTGTAGTAGGCGATGGCAATGGAGTGGTTGGTTATGGATTGGGTAAAGCCAATGAAGTAACGGATGCCATTACGAAAGGAATTGATGATGCCAAAAAGCACCTCGTAAAAGTTCCCATCATCAAAGGAACTGTGCCGCATGAGTCGCTGGGTAAGTTTGGTGGTGGCTTTGTGTTGTTAAAGCCCGCTTCTCCGGGTACTGGAGTAATTGCCGGTGGTGCCATGCGTGCCGTACTGGAAAGTGCCGGTGTTCACAACGTATTGGCCAAGTCAAAAGGATCTTCTAACCCGCACAATGTGGTGAAAGCAACCTTTAAGGCCCTAACCACCATGCGCGATCCACAGACCATTGCGCGTAATCGCGGTGTTTCCTTGTCTAAAGTTTTTAACGGTTAAGAGTCATGGCAAAAGTTAGAATTACTCAAACCCGCAGCACAATTAAACGACCTGAAACCCAGCTGAAAACGATTCAGTCTCTGGGTTTAGGAAAAGTGCATCATTCGGTTGAGGTAGAATACACGCCTCAGATTAAAGGGATGGTCGAAAAAGTAAAGCATTTGGTAACGGTAACCGAATTATAAGATGAAACTCCATACACTAAAGCCGGCTGATGGTTCGGTGAAAACAAACAAGCGTCTTGGTCGTGGCCAGGGTTCAGGTGGCAGTACAGCAGGCCGTGGACACAAAGGAGCTCAATCCCGTTCAGGCTACCACAAGAAATTTGGTTTTGAGGGTGGTCAGATGCCGTTGCAGAGACGTATTCCTAAGTTCGGTTTCAAGAATAATGAGAAGGTGTTCTTCAAGGCCATCAATCTGGATACTCTGGAGGAACTTGCGCAGAAGACCAAAACCGCAGCCCTCACCGTACAGGTGATGGTGGAAAACGGTATAGTAGGCAAACACGACCAGGTAAAAATTCTGGGTCGTGGCGAATTGAAATCAAAAGTTAATGTTGAGGCTCACGCCTTTTCAGCAACAGCCACTAAAGCAATTGAAAACGTAGGCGGAACAGCCACAACTGTCAAGTAATGAAGCGTTTCTTTACAACCATAAAGAACATTTTTTCAATCGAGGATCTTCGTGTGAAGATTTTGAATACAATTGGATTCCTGATCATTTTCCGGTTAGGTTCCTATATTGTATTGCCCGGTGTAGACCCAATCATCCTGGAGCAAATTGGGGGTAATCAAGGCGGCATCTTCGATTTGTTGAATACTTTTTTGGGCGGATCATTTAGCCGGGCATCTATTTTTGCCTTAGGGATCATGCCCTACATTTCGGCCTCCATCGTGGTGCAGTTGCTAACCGTAGCCGTGCCTCACTTTACCAAATTGCAAAAGGAAGGTGAAAGTGGTCGTAAGCGGTTGAATCAATTTACCCGGGTGCTTACCATTATCATCACGGGTGCACAATCCTACGGGTATATCCGGGCAACTATCCCCAATGAGGCGATTATCAATCCGGGCATGTTCTTCTCAGTGTCATCCATCATTATCCTGATTGCCGGAACGATGTTCTGCATGTGGTTAGGTGAGCGGATTACAGACAAGGGAATCGGCAATGGTATCAGTATGCTGATCATGATTGGTATTGTATCGCGTTTCCCGGCAGCTATTTATCAGGAAATTGATGCCAAGGGAATGAATGGATTGCTATTATTCATTTTGGAGTTATTGGCGCTATTCTTTGTCGTGGTGGGCGTTATTGCCTTGACTCAGGCCGTGCGCAGAATTCCGGTTCAATATGCCAAACAGGTAGTAGGTAATAAGCTGTATGGCGGTAAGCGTGATTTTATCCCGCTGAAATTGAACTCGGCCGGTGTTATGCCGATCATCTTTGCCCAGGCATTAATGTTTATTCCTCCGTTGGTCGCCCAGATTTGGCAGGATAGCGACTTGGGAGCCTATGTGGGCTCTACCTTTGCCGATTTTACATCCTGGCAGTACAATTTGTTGTTTGCCATTTTGATTCTGGTATTTACATTCTTCTACACAGCGATTACCGTTCCTTCGAACGACATTGCTGATAATTTGAAACGAAACGGTGGTTTTGTTCCAGGTATTAAGCCGGGTAAGCAAACCGCTGAATTTATAGACAGTATTTTATCAAAGATTACTTTACCGGGCGCCATTTTCCTGGCTGCGGTTGCCATCCTCCCTGCTTTTGCGGTGAAGGTGGGCATTACGCAGAATTTTGCTCAATTCTACGGTGGCACATCGCTTCTGATTTTGGTGGGTGTTGTTCTCGACACCTTGCAGCAGATCGAAAGCTACCTGTTGATGCGGCATTATGAGGGGATGATGAAGTCGGGCAGAGTGAAAGGACGTTCTCAGTTTGCTGCGGCTTGAAGTTGAATGATTCGCTACAAGACGGACGAGGAGATACAGTTAATTCGGGAAAGTGCACAGATCTTAGGAAAGGTGCACGGTGAAATTGCCAAACGGATAAAACCGGGAGTCAAGACGAAAGCGCTGGATACTCTTGCCGAAGAGTACATTCGTGATCATGGGGGCACGCCCTCCTTTAAAAACTATCACGGATTCCCGGCTTCCTTATGTATCTCGGTGAATGAAACCGTGGTTCATGGATTTCCAGGTGAGTACGAATTGAGAGAAACCGATGTGGTTTCGATCGACTGTGGGGTGAAGTACAAGGGGTTCCATAGTGACTCCGCCTACACCTATCCACTGGAAAAGGTAAGTCCGGAAGTATTGAAGTTGCTGGAGCACACCTACGAGTCCCTGCTGATTGGGATTTCGCTGGCGAAAGCAGGCAACCGGGTTGGCGATATCAGTTTTGCGATCCAGCACCATGTGGAGCAATTCGGATATGGGGTGGTACGGGAATTAGTGGGTCATGGGGTAGGGAAAGATCTCCATGAAGATCCAGAAGTACCGAACTATGGTAAGCGGGGCAAGGGTGCCAAGTTAGAGCCCGGAATGGTGTTTGCCATTGAACCGATGATTAACCTGGGAACGAAAAATGTGGTGCAAGAAAAAGATGGGTGGACCATCCGCACAGCAGATCGCAAACCTTCAGCTCATTTTGAGCATACGGTGGCGGTCCACAAAGACAAGACAGAAGTGATAACGACTCACGAGTATATAGAACAAAATTATTCGTTCAAGTGGCGAAACAAAAGTCGATAGAGCAAGACGGTACGATTCTGGAAGCATTATCCAATGCCATGTTTCGGGTACAATTGGAGAATGGCCACGAAGTACTGGCACACATTTCCGGAAAGATGCGCATGAATTACATCCGCATTTTACCGGGCGATAAAGTGAGACTGGAAATGTCTCCGTATGATTTGACAAAGGGTAGAATAACATTTAGATACAAATAGACTATGAAAGTCAGAGCATCCATAAAAAAGCGGAGTGCCGATTGCAAGATTATCAGGCGCAAGGGCAAACTGTATGTTATTAACAAAAAGAATCCACGGTATAAACAAAGACAAGGATAATTATGGCACGTATTGCTGGTGTAGATATTCCGGATAACAAGCGAGGTGAAATCGCCCTCACTTACATCTATGGCATTGGTCGTAGATCGGCTCAGCGCATTCTTACGAAAGTAGGGGTAAACTGGGATAAAAAAGCGAAAGAGTGGAATGACGAAGAGTCAAACGCGATTCGTGCCGCTATTGCAGAACAATTTAAAATTGAGGGTGCACTCAAGTCGGAAGTTCAGTTGAGTGTTAAGCGTCTGATGGATATCGGATGTTACCGGGGTTTGCGCCACCGCAGAGGGTTACCCGTACGCGGTCAAACAACCAAGAATAACGCCCGTACCCGGAAAGGAAAGCGGAAGACGGTAGCAAATAAGAAGAAGGCAACTAAAGGTTAATTAACGAAACAAGCATAATAACTTTTCTATATGGCAGCACCTGTTGAAAAGAAGAAAGATAAGAGCAAGAAGCGCGTGGTAGTGGTTGAAGCTATCGGTCAGGCCCACGTGCGTGCCACTTTCAATAACATCATTATATCCATGACCAATTCAACCGGTCAGGTTATTTCCTGGGCGTCTGCCGGAAAGATGGGTTTTAAGGGTTCGAAGAAGAATACTCCGTATGCCGCTCAGGTAGCTGCTCAGGAGTGTGCGACCAAGGCTTTTGAAATGGGTCTTCGCAAGGTGGAAGTTTTTGTGGTGGGCCCTGGTGCCGGCCGCGAATCGGCCATTCGCAGCATTCAGGCTTCTGGTATCGAAGTGATGGTGATCAAGGATATGACTCCTATCCCGCACAACGGTTGCCGCCCTCCAAAAAAGAGAAGAGTATAATCATTTAAATAAGTCAACGAAATAGATCATGGCAAGGTACACAGGCCCCAAAGCGAGAATCTCCAGAAGATTTAATGAGCCTATTCTTGGTGAGAATAAAGCCCTTCAAAAGAAAAATTACGCTCCTGGCCAGCACGGCAAAGGAAAGAAGCGTAAGCAGTCTGAATACGCTGTACAGCTGGCTGAGAAGCAAAAGGCCAAATACATTTATGGTGTGTTGGAGCGCCAGTTTGAGAACATCTTCGATAAAGCTTCTCGCAAGAAAGGCGTAACCGGTGAGGTCTTGTTGCAAATGCTGGAGTCGCGCCTTGACAACACCGTGTACCGCTTAGGGATTGCCCCCACCCGCAGGGCTGCCCGCCAGTTGGTGGTACACAAGCACATTACGGTCAATGGCGAAGTGGTGAACATTCCTTCGCTGAATTTGCGGCCGGGTGATGTAGTAGCCGTACGCGAAAAGTCAAAGTCATTGGAAGCCATCGCCAATTCACTGTCCGTTCAGGGAGCCAAAAAATACAATTGGCTGGAGTGGAACCAGAATGAGTTGGAAGGTAAACTGATCAACCTTCCCTTGCGCGCTGATATTCCTGAGAATATCAATGAGCAGTTGATCGTTGAATTGTACTCGAAGTAATTCTTAAAACTTTAATCAAACCGATATGTCAATATTAGCATTTCAAATGCCGGAGAAAGTGGTGATGGAAAAATCTGATGATTTCCATGGCCTCTTTACTTTCAAGCCTTTGGAGAAAGGGTACGGAGTTACGATTGGCAATGCCCTGCGAAGAATCTTATTGTCTTCCTTGGAAGGATATGCCATCACCGGGATCAAGATCCCTGGAGTATTGCACGAATTTTCGACCATCGAAGGAGTGGTGGAAGACGTGGCTGAAATTATTCTTAACCTCAAGCAGGTACGCTTCAAAAAAGTATCGGATAATTTTGATAACAAGATTGTCGTAACCATCAAGAAACAAAAGCAGTTTAAAGCAGGCGATATCGCCAAGTTTACTTCCGCTTTTGAAATTCTGAATACCGATCATGTGATCTGTAACCTGGACGAATCGGCTCAATTTGAAATTGAATTAACCATTGAGAAAGGTCGTGGCTACTTACCGGCCGAGGAAAATAAGCCGAATGAGCAAGTATTCGGCTACATTCCTATTGATGCCATTTTCACCCCGGTGAAGAATGTAAAATACAGCGTGGAAAATACCCGCGTTGAGCAAAAGACTGACTATGAAAAGCTGCTGATCGATATTGAAACGGATGGTTCGATCCACCCTGAAAAGGCATTGGAAGGCGCAGCCTTTATCCTGATCCAACATTTCCGCTTATTCTCTGATAAGTCAATCGAACTCGAAACCGGCAAGGATAGCGAAGTAGAGCAAGTGGACGAAGAGCTATTGCATATGCGCAAACTTTTGAAGACACCGTTGCATGATCTGGATCTTTCGGTTCGCGCGTACAACTGTTTGAAGGCGGCTGATGTAAAAACCTTGGGCGACCTTGTCCAGTTGGATATTTCGGACATGATGAAGTTCAGAAATTTCGGTAAGAAATCGTTGGCTGAACTGGAGCAATTAGTGGCGGAGAAGAACCTCACCTTTGGTATGGATCTCTCCAAGTATAAACTCGAAGAAGATTAATCATGAGACACGGAAAAAAAGTAAATCACCTGGGAAGAAAGACAGCTCACCGTCATGCTCTGCTTTCCAATATGGCGTCTTCGCTTATCTTAAATAAGCGGATTACGACAACCGTGGCTAAGGCCAAAGCCTTGAAGCGGTATGTTGAGCCTTTAATTACCAAAGCAAAGGACAATACAACCCATTCACGTAGAACCGTGATGTCCTACCTTCAGAATAAGGAGTCGGTAACGGCCCTGTTTGGTGAAGTAGCCGGTCGCACGGCAGAACGGGCAGGTGGCTATACTCGTATTATTAAGTTAGGCGATGTTCGGTTAGGCGATGCTGCTGAAATGTGCCTGTTGGAGCTGGTCGACTTTAATGACCTTTACAAGAAAGATGGTGCCGATAAGAAAGGCAAAACCCGCAGAAGCCGTAAAGGGAAGAAAGCGGAGGGCGAGCCCGAACCTGCCGCTCAAGCCGAAAAGCCTGAAGGTGAAGAAAAGCCCAAAAAGGCAGCTAAAAAGGCAACAAAAAAGAAGGAGTAGCGTGACCGAATCGATATTAAATGGGGGATTGGACGTAAGTTCAATCCCTTTTTTATTGCGGCTGGCCCCATCGAAATCGGTTGTATAAAATTTAATTTCGGGATTGGACAACTACCCCTCCAATCCGAGTATTTTTGTTAACCCTAAATCATATATCTTGAATAAAGCATATCTACTTCTCGCTGACGGCCTACTGATCGAAGGCCGGGCTATTGGAAAACGAGGTACTTCTGGCGGTGAGATTTGTTTCAATACAGGTATGACCGGGTATCAGGAAATTTACACCGATCCATCCTACTATGGTCAGATCATTGTAAACACGACTGCTCACATCGGTAACTATGGCACTGTGAATGAAGAGCAGGAATCCGGATCTCCTAAAATCAGTGGATTGGTCGTGAACGAATTTTCTGAAGAGTTTAGCCGCAAAACCGCCCGCGAAAGTCTGCAGGCCTATCTGGAGCGGCATAGTGTGGTTGGTATTTCGGATGTAGATACCCGCATGTTGGTGCGCTACATTCGCAACCAGGGTGCTATGAACGCCTTGATTTCTTCTGAATTGACACCTGAACAAATGCAGGTGGAAATCAAGAAGGTACCCTCCATGGACGGCCTCGAGTTGTCATCGCGGGTAAGTACAAAGCAACCCTATTTTGTGGGTGACCCGAAGGCCCAATTCAAAGTTGCTGCTTTGGATCTGGGCATTAAAACCAATATTCTGCGCAGTCTGGCTTCACGGGATTGTTATATTCAGGTTTTTCCGGCCAAGACATCGTTTACCGAAATGGAGAAATGGGAACCCCATGGATATTTTATATCCAATGGTCCTGGTGATCCTTCGGTTATGGAATATGCTATTAAAACGGTTCGCGAAATCCTTACTTCGGATAAACCCCTGTTTGGAATTTGCCTGGGCCATCAGTTGCTGGCCCTGGCCTGTGGGTTGAGTACCTATAAGATGCATCATGGCCACCGGGGATTAAATCACCCGGTCAAGAATTTACTTTCTGGTTTGGGCGAGATGACTTCTCAAAATCACGGATTTGCCGTGAGTGACAAAGATGTGGCCAAGAATCCGGATGTAGAGATTACCCACCTGCATCTTAATGATAATACCATAATGGGCATCCGATTGAAAAGCAAACGAGCCTTTTCGGTGCAGTATCACCCCGAGGCCTCACCGGGTCCGCATGATTCCCGGTACTTGTTCGATCAATTTGTTGCCATGATTAAGCAAGAGTCTCTGGTGAGCACCCAATAAGTTAATAGACAAATCACAAATCCTAAATTCAAATTGTATGAGCCTAATCGAAGGAATTCACGCCCGGCAAATTTTAGATAGCCGTGGCAACCCTACCATTGAAGTTGATGTGGTAACCGAATCCGGTGCCTTTGGTCGCGCAGCCGTTCCTTCGGGAGCCTCTACCGGTACCCACGAAGCTGTAGAATTGCGCGATGGCGATAAAAAGAAGTATTTGGGTAAAGGAGTGTTGAAGGCTGTCGAAAATGTAAATACAAAAATCGCCTCAGAAGTAGTAGGCCTGGATGTGTTCGATCAGAACCTGATCGATAAGGTGATGATTGAACTGGATGGTACAGCCAATAAAGGTAAGTTGGGAGCCAATGCCATTTTGGGCACGTCTTTGGCGGTAGCTAAAGCCGCTGCGATGGAAGCCGGTCAATCGTTGTATCGTTACATTGGCGGAGTTAATGCCAACACCTTGCCCGTGCCGATGATGAATATTTTGAATGGCGGAAGCCATGCCGACAATTCAATCGATTTTCAAGAATTTATGGTTATGCCGGTTAGTGCCGCCACGTTTTCAGAAGCCTTACGCATGGGCACCGAAGTGTTTCATACCCTGAAAAAAGTATTGCACGATAAAGGCTTTTCAACCAATGTGGGCGATGAAGGAGGATTTGCACCGAATATCAAGTCGAATGAAGAAGCTATCGAAATTGTATTACAGGCGATTGAAAAGGCCGGCTTCAAACCAGGCTCCGATATCTTCATTGCCATGGATGCAGCAGCTTCTGAATTTTATGATGCGAAAACAAAATCGTACATCTTCAAAAAATCAGATGGCAAGAAATTGAAATCGGATGAAATGGTTGAGTATTGGGCGAAGTGGGCAAAGAAATATCCGGTTATTTCTATTGAAGATGGAATGGCCGAAGAAGATTGGGACGGCTGGAAGAAACTGACCGATAAACTGGGCAGCAAAATCCAGTTGGTGGGCGATGATTTATTCGTCACCAATGTGCAGTTCTTACAAAAGGGAATTGACTTAGGGGTAGCCAATTCCATTCTGGTGAAAGTAAACCAGATCGGTTCGTTAACGGAAACCATTAATGCCGTGAACCTGGCCAAACGCAATAGTTACAAGAGTATTATGTCACACCGTTCGGGCGAAACCGAGGACAGCACCATTGCGGATTTGGCGGTAGCCTTGAATACAGGTCAGATCAAGACCGGCTCGGCTTCCCGCTCCGACAGGATGGCAAAATACAATCAACTGATTCGAATTGAAGAAGAGTTGGGCGAGACAGCCCACTTTCCTGGTAAGAACTTCTGATTAGTTTGAGCTAGTATGCTAAAATAGAGCCAGCTTAGCTGGCTCTATTTTTTCCAATATTGGGAATTAAGTCCCATAATTGAATACCTCAATCCGCCTATTTCTACAAAATCTGCTTTTTTCAATCAAATTCGATGTTTTTGCTGGTATAAGTAAACCAGCACAGACTTTGTAACTCTAATCCCGAATCGCTCAAGAAACTTCCATGAGCAATTCGAGGGTATGATGAGTATGTCAATGGTCTTGCTGGTTGTCCTGCTTTTAGTGGTAGGCGGGTTAATTATCTTTCTGATTCGGGAGCAGTTTTCAGGGGCTGATTTTGAGCACAGCCTGGTGGGCGTGTGGTTCAATGAAAGTTTGAACGTGCGGATTTTGATTTATGATGTAGATTCCGTGTTTCAGGGTTCGATTGTTTGGGTGGATAGTCACAACAATTCATTTCTGGGCTTGCGGGTAGTTGAAAATCTGCGGGTTGGTTTTTTCAAGATCTGTAAGGGAACTTATGTGGATCCGAAAACGTCAACCGCCTATGATGTTCGGCTGTATTTAAAAAACAAGTCCCTCCTTAAAATAACTGCCTACCATCAGAATTCCAAGGAGGTAGCCTTTGTGCAGGAATGGAAATTACTGAAATAAAAATTGGAGAATCGGGCCTTTGGGCCCGATTTGCTAGATACCTGGATTAATGCCTATCTTCGTAATCATTTTTTAAACTATGCTCCGCAAGGTTTCTCCATTTTTTAAGAATTTCTATCTCGTAACCGGTTTTAGTTTTCTTGTGTGGATGACCTTTTTGGATTCCAACGATTTGATTTCGAGATTCAAAATGTCCGCAAAAGTGCGCAGCCTTGAGAATGAAAAGGAATTTTATCTGGAGCGGATAGAAGAAGTGCAACAAGACCGGAATGAACTCATGACCAATACCGAGTTACTGGAAAAGTTTGCCCGCGAAAAATATTTGATGAAAAAGGAAACGGAGGATATTTTTATCATCCAGGAAGAATGAGGCGCCTGATTCTACTTTTTATTCTTGCGCTGGCAACAACCATCACGTACGCACAGTGGGGCGACCAACCCATGATTGAGAAGCCTAAGTTTACTGACCGGGTATTTTTTGGCGGGGGCATGGGGTTGAGTTTCAGCAAGTCTTATGATTTTGTCTCAATTTCACCGTTAGTCGGGTATCGGTTGACTCAAAAATTAGCAACAGGTTTGAGTTTTACCTATCGCTACACAAAGTATAAGTATATAATTCCCAATGTCTCAACCAACGACTATGGGGTTAGTCCTTTTATGCGGTTTCAATTTTATGGTCCTTTGTTTTTGCATGCTGAATATGAATATCTGAATTATCAATATGTTACCTATACGTCAGAAACATTTCGCGATTCATACTCCAGCTTTTTAGCAGGTGGTGGATTTTTTCAACCCTTAGGACGTAATGCTGGTTTTTTTGCTGTAGCGCTCTATAATTTTTCGTACAGAACTCCTGGGGCCAATGATTACTATCCCTATACTAGTCCCTGGATCTTACGGGCAGGTATTACAGCAGGTTTTTAAAACCTTACCTGGAATTTTTTTCCTAGTTCTTTCAGGTCCTCCACTACTTTTTCATTAAGCGGAATTCCTGCATTCATCCGTTCAACTTCAAATTCACGTTCCGGATCACCGGGGATTATGACTCGCGCTTCACCTTCAACCGTTTTAGCTACCCGAAAGCGATTGATCCAGTTGTCCATATGCGCTTTAAATTCATCAGCCGGCCTGAATGCGTCAATCCGCATGGCTCCTAAGAAATGACCAATGCCTTCCCCAACCGGATCGGCTGGAGGAGCCAGGAAACTAACAAAGGGCGGAACCCAAGGCCCGTAATTGGCGCCACTTAATACGGCTGAGAAAATATCAACCCAGGCCCCCAGGCAAAAGCCTTTATGGCTGCCGTGTTCCCGATCGCTGCCTAAAGGTATTAATGCCCCGCCTTCTTTTAATTCGTGTGGATTGGTGGAAACACTTCCATCTTTTTTCTGAATCCAACCTTCCGGTGCTTCCTTGTTTTTTCGTTGGAGGATTTCAAGTTTGCCATTGGCGGCTGTGGTAGTAGCAAAATCAGCAACAAAAGGTGGTTGCTTGCCGGCCGGTATCGCTACACAAATGGGGTTGGTTCCCAACAGACGTTCAACCGAAAAGGTAGGAGCCACTAACGGACTTGCATTGGTCATGGCCATTCCGATCATATTGTGCTTTAAGGCCATCATGGCGTGATAGCCGGCAATCCCAAAATGGTTGGAGTTTTTCACAGCAACCCAACCAGTTCCGGCTTTTGAAGCTTTCTCGATGGCTATCTCCATGGCTTTTGGCGCCACCACTAAACCCAAGCCTTTGTCGCCATCGATAACCGCAGTACTGGGT
>ERZ1066115.240-NODE-240-length-17232-cov-17.313268_pt1 | contig 17232 bp, 13 predicted proteins | sample MGYA00382762_ERZ1066115 | MGnify/ENA primary metagenome ERZ1066115 (study PRJEB33369, sample SAMEA5778345) | biofilm metagenome | biome: Industrial cooling water; feature: Water cooling tower basin; material: Biofilm | place: United Arab Emirates | collected... | reverse complement strand
AAAATGAGCTTACGCGGCAAGCTGACCGCAATGACCCTTGCCACCATCATTGCTCTGGTGGCGCTTTTCGCGGTGCTACTCATCAACGAACGAAATCTGATGATGGAAGACCGGCAGGACAAGGTCAGAAACCTGGTTGAAGTGGCGCACAGCACCATCGGGCACTATGAGCAACTGGCAAAAAATGGCAGCCTGTCGATCGAAGATGCCAAGAAGGCCGCCAAGGAAGCCCTGCGCCCGCTGCGTTACGACAAAAGTGAATATTTCTGGATCAACGACCTCACTGACCAGATGGTCATGCATCCGATCAAGCCGGAACTTGAAGGCAAGAAGCTCGACCAGCTGAAGGACAAGAACGGCAAGTTCCTCTTTGCCGAGTTCAACAAGGTGGTCAAAGCTCAGGGCGCCGGCTTCGTTGACTACGTCTGGCCCAAGCCCGGCTCCGAAAATCCGGTCCCCAAACTCTCCTACGTCAAGGGCTTCGAGCCTTGGGGCTGGGTCATCGGCACCGGCATCTACATCGACGACGTCGATGAGAAATTCCGCGCCGACGCAGTCAAACTGCTGCTCTGGGGACTGGCCATCGGCGGTTTCATTTCGATCTCGCTGCTGCTAGTCTCGCGCAACATCATCCGCACCCTCGGCGGCGACCCGGAAGTCGCATCCGCCGTCACCCGCCGGATTGCCGCAGGCGACCTCGCCACCCCGGTCGACGGCGATCCGAGCGACCGCGACAGCCTGCTCGGCAACATCCGCACCATGCAGGAAACCCTGCGCCACATGATCTCGACCATCACCGCCAACGCCAAGCAAGTCGCCGGCTCGGCCGACGAACTGCTGCGCGCTTCGGAACAGGTGGCCGACCGCGCCCGTCACCAGAGCGACGCAGCCGCCTCGATGGCCGCCGCCGTCGAACAGATGGCGGTCAGCATCGACGTCGTCCGCGACAACGCCAACGAAGCTCACGCCTTGTCGCGCGAGGCCGGTTCGCTGTCGGAGGAAGGCGCCGCCGTGATCCACAACGCGGCCAACGAGATGCGCAAGATTTCGCAGGCAGTCCAATCCTCGTCCAGCATCGTCGAAGACCTCGGCCACCAGTCCGACCAGATCACCTCGATCGTCAATACGATCAAGGAAATCGCCGACCAGACCAATCTGCTCGCGCTCAACGCTGCGATTGAAGCGGCACGCGCCGGCGAACAGGGCCGTGGCTTCGCCGTCGTCGCCGACGAGGTGCGCAAACTGGCCGAACGTACCGGTTTGTCGACCACCGAAATTGCCGACATGGTCAACAAGATCCAGAGCGGCACCCGCAGTGCGGTCAGCAGCATGCAGTCGGGCGTAGATCAGGTCGGCAACGGCGTTGATCTGGCCAACCAGGCCGGCGAATCGATCACCCGCATCCGCGATGGCGCCCAGCGCGTCACCCAGATGGTGACCAGCATCTCCGACTCGATCGCCGAGCAGAGCGCAGCCGGCAACCAGATCGCCCAGCAGTTGGAAACCATCGCCCAGATGTCCGAGGAAAGCGCCACCGCTGTGCGCAATACCGCCAATGCCGCCCGCGACCTGCACTCGCTGTCCGCCTCGCTGCACCAGGCCGTCTCGCAGTTCAAAACCTGAGCACAGCCTGCAAGCATCTGCACCCGAACGGGGCCGGCCGACGCCGGCCCCGTTTTTTTATGGCAGATCAACGACCCACCGGCACACAAGCGGCATGCTCGTCCCCATGACTGCCAGCTCCTCGCTCTCCCTGCCCGAACCACTCCCACCGGAACCAGCGGCCGGCACCGCTACAGGCCGGATTCCCGGCAACAAGGGCATCTGGGTCGGCATCACCTGCGAATTCGTCGAATTTCTGGTGTTGTTCATCGTTTATTTTGTCGCCCGCGCCCACTTTCCCGATGCCTTCGAGGCCGGCAGCGAGCGCCTGTCGCGCATCGCCGGCACGACCATCACGCTACTGATGATCGGCAGCAGTTTTTGCCTGGCGTGTTCGGTCGCCTGCATCCGGGTCGATGCCCGTCGGCAGTCGCTGTACTGGCTACTTGCCGCCCTGCTGCTGGCACTGGGTTACCCGCTGGCCAAGGTACTCGAAATCCAGTGGAACCTGGCCCAGGGCATAGACGGCAATTCCGGGATTTTCTTCACCGTCTATTACTACCTGACCTTCAACCATCTGGTGCACGCGATGTGGGGCGTCCTCGGCATGCTCTGGGTCCTTGTCCGCCATCTGGCCGGCGGCTACAGCGCCGAAGAGCACAGTGGCCTGGAGGCGCTGGCCAGCTACTGGCACGCCACCGACATCATCTGGCTGGTGATTTTTCCCTTCTTTTACGTGCTGACATGAGCCCCCCTGCCCCCAATCTGAAGCCGCTGCTCCGCGCCTGGCTGGCACTGCTTGCCCTGACCCTGCTCAGTCTGGCGCTCGCCCACTGGCAGCAGGGGGCAAGCTGGCTGCCGCTGTTGGTTGCCGGCATCATCTGGCTCAAAGGCGATCTGGTCGCACGCCATTTCCTCGAATCCTCCCGGGCCACTCCGTTCATTGCCCGCCTGCTGCGCTACTTCATCGCCTTTACGCCGCTGGCGCTGATTTTCACAGCATTTTTCGGTCGCGAATTCGCTCGCTGGGCGACCCTGTAAAACCTGCCGGGCCGGAGCAAACAGACAAATACGACAAAAGCGGCAGCAGCCCCTAACCCGAGACCCGCGCATGGTATATTCTTCAAACGTACCCTGTCTTTTGATCGCACACCATGCAAAATACTGCTCACCGCGCTTTCGGGCGTCTGTTCGCGATGGCCGCCCTGCTTTTCGCCACCCAGACGCCACTCCCCCTCCTGGCTCAAGAAGCCGCTACCAATCCCGACTTGGGCAAACCTTTCGCCACCGTCACCCGGATCAAGGGCGAAGTCACCGCCACGAGCAAGCAGGGCGCTCCGCGCAAACTCAAGGAAGGTGCCGTGATCCACGTTGGCGAGACGGTCAAGGCAGCCGCCAACGGTGAAGCGGTACTCAAGACCAACGACGCGGGGATGATCGCGGTTCGCCCCGATGCCGAGTTCGTTCCCGAACGTTACGCAGCCGAAGGCAAGCCGACCGACCGCCAGGTGCTGCGTCTGGTCACCGGCTCCCTGCGCGTGATCAGCGGCTGGATTTCGCAAACCAACCGCAGCGAACACAAGGTCGTGACCCCATCCGCGACCATCGGCATTCGCGGCACCGACCACGAGCCCTATGCGCTGCCCGCCGAAAAAGCCAGCGAGCAGTATGTGCAGGGTACTTACGACAAGGTCAATCGCGGCGGCACCACGCTCGAAGCCAGCGGCGGCAGCGTCGATATTGACCCCGGCAAGGTCGGCTTCGCCCGTGACCCGAAAGCCGGCAAACGGACTCGCGCACTGTTCACCATCCTGTTGCCCACCCTGCTCGACAAGGTTCCCGAGTTTTACGTTCCTGGCGCCTTCGATGCCGAACTCGACCGCTATTCGGCCAGCCAGGAAAAGCAACCGGCCCAGCCACCGCTGGTCAAGGGACAAGCAGCCCCGGCCACCAAGGCTGCTGCCGATGCTTGCAAGCCGCAGCAAATCGGCGAACAGTGGCTGAAGCGCTTTGACGGCGCCCTCGCTGCCCGCGACAGCAAGGCGGTACTGGCCCTGTTTGCTGACGACGTCAAGGCCAGCGCCACCGTGCGCACCAACAACGGCGGCAGCGAGACGATCGATTTCAGCCGCGACGAAATGGTCAAGAGCACCCTTGAAGCGATTGCCAACCTGCAGGATTACCAGCAGCGCCGCCTGTCGATCCAGGGCAAGCTGGCCGCTGGGGAAAGCGAAGCCGCCTGCAAGCGGATCGAACTCAATTCGGTCGTGATCGAGCAAGGCAAGATGGGCGGCAAGCCGTACCGGATCGAGGCCACCGAGGACTACCTGCTGGAACTGCGCAACGGCGATTGGCTGGCCACCCGGGCCAGCACCAGCCAGCGCTGATCCGCCCTCCGCACCAGCCAGGCCGCCGTCCGCAAGGGCGGCGGCTTTTTTCTTGATCTGTCTCAGCCGTCGCGCCTTGACGCCTGCGTATAATCGTCTGCCGATGGAGATACCCGAGTTTTCCCTGGCGCAGACTGCCCCCTCCCCGACGCTGGCCGACCTGGTCCGCCGGCAGGCGATGCAGTACCCGGCTGCCCCGGCGCTACTGCTGGCCGACCAAACCTACAACTACGCCGAACTGGTGACGGCAATTGCCGAACAGGCAGGCAGGATTCCAGACTGCGGCATCCACCGCGTTTGTGGCAAGAACCTGGAGTTGGCCTGGGGAGCCTATGCAGCAAGCTGGCGGAATTTGCCCTTTTTCCCGGTTGACCGTGACATCGGCCCTCTGGCCGATGCGCCACTCCCCCCGGACAGCGCGCTGCTGATCGCCACCAGCGGCAGCGAAGGCCGCCCCAAGCAGGTGGTCCTCGGCAACCGCCAGTTGCTGGCTGCGGCCCATGCCGCCAATCAGCGCCTGCCGCTCGGCCCGGGCGACCTCTGGCTGGCCTGCCTGCCGCTGCACCACATCGGCGGCCAAAGCATCCTCTGGCGAACCGCCGCCGCCGGCGCCAGCGTGCTGCTCCACCCCGATTTTTCCATGCCACGGGTTGTCGCGGCCTTGCAACAACACCCGGTGACGCATCTCTCACTGGTCCCGGCGATGCTGGCCAAGCTGCTGGCTGCCGACTGCCGACCTCCCGCCAGCCTGCGCCACGTGATCATTGGTGGTGCCGCCCTGGCACCGGCCCTCTATCAGCGCGGCAGCACCCTGGGCTGGCCCTTGCGCCCCAGCTACGGAATGAGCGAAACCGCCGCCCAGATTGCCACCTGGACGCCGGCCGATGGCCCCTGGCAGCCGGGACTGGCAGGCCGGCCACTGGCAGGCAGCGAGATTGCCATCGGCGACGATGGCCGAATTCGCATCCGCAGCCCGCAACTGATGCTCGGCTATCTTGGACACAGTCGCGAGACCAGCGGCATCGACGCCGCCGGCTGGCTGACCAGCGGCGACCTCGGCCACCTCGATGCTGCCGGCTGCCTGTTCATTACCGGCCGCGCCGACGACATGCTGATCAGCGGCGGCCGCAATATCCACCCCCAGGAAATCGAAGCCTGCCTGGCCGGTTTTCCCGGTGTACTCGACATTGCGGTGACCGGACTGCCCGATGCCGTCTGGGGCGACCGGATTGTTGCCCTGATCGTCGGTGATGCCGATGAAACCCAACTCCTGGACCATGCCCGCCGACGGCTCCCGGGCGCAGCCTTGCCCCGCCGCCTGCTGCGCGTCAACCGTTTGCCACGCAACGCAGCCGGCAAACTCAACCGGGCGGCGTTACGCGCTCTCGCTGCGAGTCAGTGAGCAAGTCAATGAGCGATTTTCACCCGCTTCTGCAGGCCTTGCTGAACGATGCCAAGACCACGGCCACCGTTACCGGCTGGCAACGGCACCACCCCGGCCACAGCCTGCTCACGCTGCAGTTCGAACTCGGCGATTACGTTGGCCACTGGCTTGAATACCTGCCAGAGCAACCCGCCCGTTTTTGCTACCAGGCCACCCCGGGCAATCAAGAATACCGGCTAGGTCTGGGCCTGGCCTGGCGTACCGAAGCCAGCGGCGATCAGCGCCTCGGCGAGCTCGCGCAGGCCCTGGCCGTGGCCCGCCGCAGCTGGCAGGGAACCCGTGCCGCCGATCTGCAGCTATCCTTTCCCTTTCATGCCGCCCCACTGCCGGAAACACTACCGGCCGCCCTCGAATTGCCGGCACTCTGGCTGATCGCCCGTGGTGGCCGGGCGCATGCCTGCTTCAGCAGCCGCCTTGAGCATTTTTCCAGCCAGCGACAGGCCGTGCTCGACCAACTGGCCACCAGCCTCGCCACCGCCCCACCGACACCGGGCACGCTCCAGATACAGCCGGTCGGTGATTACGCCGACTGGGAGCAGCGAGTCCGCCTTGCCTTGCAGGCGATTGACCGTGGCCAGCTGCAAAAGCTGGTATTGGCGCGCGAACTCGAAGTCCACAGCGAACAGCCCTTTACCCCCGCGCTCATCCTGCAACGCCTGCTCGCCGAGGACGGCAACGGCCTGATTTACGCGCTGGGCTCTGCCGACCAGTGCTTTCTCGGCGCGACACCGGAAACCCTGGTCGCACTCCGCACCGGGCAAATCACGGCGGATGCGCTGGCCGGCACCGCCTGGCCCGACTCACCGGCACTCGAAGACAGCAAGAACTGTCGCGAACAACAACACGTCGTCACCGCAGTGGTGGCTGCGCTGACGCCCTGGTGCGCTCCCGGCAGCGTGCAAATTGCGGCCAGGAAAAAATGTCCGGCCGGGCAACTAGTCCACTGGCGGACCCGGATCAACGGGCAAGCGCAGCCCGAAACAACGCTGATGCAACTGGCCGCAGCCCTGCACCCGACCCCGGCAGTCGGCGGCTTCCCCCCCCAGGCCGCCTGGCAATGGCTGCAGACAGCGGGAGAACAGAGAACCGCCTGGTACAGCGGCGGGATTGGCCGGATTGGTGCCGATGGCGATGGTCAGTTATGGGTGGCCCTGCGTTCAGCACTGCTCAGGGGCACCCGCGCCCGTCTGCAAGCCGGAGCAGGGATCGTTGCTGGCTCCGATGCAGCAAGCGAGTACCAGGAAACCGGCGCCAAGTTCGGCAGCATGCTGGCGGCCCTGCAGCCCTGAAGCCGAATCCCGCGACGTCGCTGCCGGCAGATGACAGCTTGTCATGTTCCGGTAATGATCACGCAACAAAATACCGGCCTCTGGACATATACTCTGTCAGTTACCCGGAACCGTGCGTCATGAACCATCCCTACCTCCAGCCCCGCTTCCCGACCGCCCATTACCTCAACCGCGAACTCGGCATCCTCGCTTTCAACCGGCGCGTCATGGCGCAGGCCCAGGATGAACGGGTACCACTGCTTGAGCGCCTGCGCTTCCTGTGCATCGTTTCGAGCAACATGGACGAGTTTTTTGAAATACGCATGGCCGGACTCAAGGAACAACTCAAGGCCCGTACCTCGGTCGTCACCACCGACGGCAAAACACCGCAGGAAGCCTACCGGATGGTCTCGTCCGAAGCTCATGCAATCGTCACCGAGCAATACCAGTACCTCAACGAAACAATCCTGCCGGCACTCGACGCCGAGGGCATCCGCTTCCTGCGCCGCTCGGACTGGAACGAGGCCCAGCGCGAATGGATCCGCGACTACTTCCAGCGCGAAATGGTGCCGGTACTGACCCCGATCGGCCTCGATCCGTCGCATCCCTTCCCGCGCGTGCTCAACAAGAGCCTCAACTTTGCCGTCGAACTCGAAGGCAAGGACGCCTTCGGTCGCGTTTCCGGCGCCGCCATCGTCCAGGCACCGCGCGTGCTGCCACGCGTCATCCGGCTGCCGGAAGAACTCGCCGGCTGCCCTTATGGTTTTGTCTTCCTGTCGTCGATCCTGCATGAATTCGTCGGCGAACTTTTCACCGGCATGACCGTACTCGGCTGCTACCAATTCCGGGCGACGCGCAACTCCGACCTGTTCGTCGATGAGGAAGAAGTCACCAACCTGCGCACCAAGCTGCAGGGCGAGCTGTCGCACCGCAACTTCGGCGACGCCGTGCGCCTCGAAGTCGCCGACAACTGCTCGCCGGCGATGACCGAATTCCTGCTCGCCCAGTTCGGCCTGGAACACAGCGACCTCTACCGGGTCAACGGCCCGGTCAACCTGGTCCGCCTGATGCAGGTGCCCGACTGGGTCGACCGCCCCGACATGAAGTTCAGCCCCTTCGTCGCCGGTTCTGCCAAGGGCGCGGCCAAGGGCAGCAACATCTTCGAAAGCATCCGCAAGCAGGACATCCTGCTCCACCATCCCTACCAATCCTTCGCACCGGTCATCGAATTCCTCAACCAGGCCGCCAACGACCCCAGCGTGGTCGCGATCAAGATGACCGTGTACCGCACCGGCACCGACTCGGTGCTGATGCAGTCGCTGATCCGCGCCGCCCAGAGCGGCAAGGAAGTCACCGTCGTGGTTGAATTGATGGCGCGTTTCGACGAGGAAGCCAACATCGGCTGGGCGACCAAGCTGGAAGAAGTCGGCGCCCACGTCGTCTATGGTGTCGTCGGCTACAAGACGCACGCCAAGGCGCTGCTGATCGTCCGCCGCGAGGAAGGCGGCCTCAAGTCCTACGCCCACCTCGGCACCGGCAACTACCACCCGCGCACCGCCCGCCTCTATTCCGACTTCGGCCTGCTCACCGCCAACGAGGAAATCACCCACGACGTCGCCGAAGTCTTCAAGCAGCTGACCGGGCTGGGTAAAGCACGGACGCTGAAGCACCTGTGGCAGGCACCCTTTACGCTGCAACCCAATGTGGTTGCAGCGATCCGCGCCGAAACCGAAGCCGCCAGGGCCGGGCAAAAAGCGCAGATCGTCGCCAAGATGAACTCGCTGCTCGAACCGGAAGTGATCAACGCCCTCTATGAAGCCTCGCAGGCCGGCGTCTCGGTCGACCTCATCGTGCGCGGCGTCTGTGCGCTGCGCCCAGGTGTTCCCGGTCTCTCGGAAAACATCCGGGTCCGCTCGATCATCGGCCGCTTCCTCGAACATCACCGGGTGATGTACTTCTACGCCGGCGGCCAGGAAAAGGTCTATCTTTCCTCCGCCGACTGGATGGAGCGCAACTTCTTCAAGCGCATCGAACTCGGCTTCCCGGTCCTCGACCCCAAACTCAAGAAGCGCGTGATCACCGAAGGCCTCAAGTTCTACCTCGCCGACAATCTGCAGACCTGGGAAATGAACGGCGAAGGCCACTACCAGCGCCGCCGCAACACCCGCAGCAAACCGCACAGCGCGCAAAACGAACTGATGCTGACCCTCGGCGGCAGCTGAGCAGGCGCCCAAAAAAATCAAAAGGCCATTCAGTCAAATCAAGCCCGGCCAATTTTCAGCAAACCAAACTGCGTAAAGCCTACGAAAAAGGCCGCCCTGGAATCAACCAGAGTGGCCTTTTTAGATTTAACAGGCCGTTAAAAACCCAGCCAGACCAATCCAATTGGCATAATAAAACCATGGAATTCAACGCAATGGCGTTTGCTGCATGGGGCCGACGTAGCCAATCTGCGATGTTCAGTTTTGGAGCGCGGGAACAAGGGATTCCGACCTTTCATCCCTTGCGCAAGCAGAGGGTTCTGGTGGATGGGATTCCGGCCTCACTGCGTGGCGCAGTTTGCACGGCTTTATTCAAAGCATGGGCGCCCGTCGATTCGGCCGGAATGACTGTTGCGGGCAAGCCTGATCCAGACGCTGCTGGCGATTCGTTCCGAGCAGCAATTGATCCGTGATATCAACTGCAGCCTGCAGTATCGCTGGTTCGTGGGTCTGGATGACCTAGTCTTGAGTCATCGTAGCTTTACCACAACCGGGGCCGCTCAGCCCGCTGCTTCGGCCGCCAATGCCCCGGCCAAGGTATCCAATGCAACCAGTGGCAGGGCCTCGCGTCGCCGGATCAGGCTGGTGGGAACCCTGGCAATCGCTGCCGGCAAGGGTGAAATCACCAATTCGTCGGCCTGCCGCGACCGCGCCACCACGCGGCGGGGCATCAAGGTCCAGCCGAGACCCACTGAAACGCAGCCAAGAATTCCATCGAGCGTACCAAACTCCATCACATCGGCACTGGCATGTCCGATACTGCGCTGCCAGGCCAGGGCCCGCGTCCGGTAAGCGCAGCCTTCGCGAAACAGGATCAAGGGCAGGCGCACCGGATCACCGCCGCGAGCATGCACCTGTACCAATTCCTCGACCACCACCTCGGTAAACAGCAAGTCGGGATGCAGTACCGGACCAGCGACAAAAGCGCAGTCCAGCCGATGTTCAAGCACGGCTTCCACCAGGCGGGCGGTCGGCTCGGTATACACCCGTAACTCGACCTTGGGATGAGCCGCCCGCACGGCTTTGAGCGCAGCCGGCAAATGCAGCGCGGCGAAAGTTTCCATCGCGCCGATACGCAATTCGCCCGAGTACTCCCCCACCTCCCGCACCGCAGCCAGCGCCTGGCGCTCGAGTTGCAGCATCCGCCGTGCATGCTCAAGCAGAACCCGCCCCGGCGGCGCCAGGGTCAAGCCACGCCCCAGGCGAATGAATAGCTCACAGCCGACTTCTTCTTCCAACTTGCGAATTCGCCCGGTGACATTGGACTGAACGGTATTCAGCTGCTTGGCCGCTGCAAGAATGCCCCCAGCCTCAACCACGGCAACAAAGGTACGCAAGGCCGTCAACTCCATAACCAATCTCCAAAGAAGAACAATTAATTCACAACAAATCATTTGTACAGATATGGCGCTCAGTTTATCGTTGATCAAGCAATTCCGCATCAGGAGAACAACAATGAATTCCCCCAGAGAACTGTCCCGCCAGCGCTACCGGGTCATGGGCGCGGGCATTTTCAGCCTGCTGCTGACCCTCGGCGTCGCCCGCTTCGCCTACACGCCGCTGCTGCCCTTGATGCAGCAGCAGGCCGGGCTGGGACTGGCCGAAGGCGGCTGGCTGGCGGCGATCAATTACGCCGGCTACCTCTCCGGCGCGCTGATCGCGGCGTCGATTTCCGACCTCCACCTCAAGGACCGCCTGTACCGGGTCGGCCTCGTCCTCGCCATTGCCAGCACGCTGCTGATGGGCCTGACCACCAACCTGTGGGTCTGGTTGCTGTCGCGCTATTTCGCCGGGCTGGCCAGCGCCGCCGCGATGCTGCTCGGCACCGGGCTGATCCTCAACTGGCTGATCCGCCACCAGCAACGCCCGGAACTCGGCATCCATTTCGCCGGCATCGGCCTCGGCATCGCCGGCTGCTCGGCGGCGGTCTGGCTGCTGACCCCGGCGCTCGACTGGCGCGAGCAGTGGTTTGCCTTCAGCGCCCTCGCCTGCCTGCTGCTGATCCCGGCCTGGCGCTGGCTGCCGCCGCCCGACAGCTCCGGCCTGACTGCCGGCGGCCACAAACTGGTCGACAACCCGCCGTCGCCGCTTTTCCTCAAGCTGTTCATGGCCATGTATTTCTGCGCCGGGGTCGGTTTCGTAGTCACCACCACCTTCATCGTCGCCATCGTCAATCATCTGCCGGACATGGCCGGCCAGGGCACCAAGATCTTCCTGGCAATCGGCATCGGCGCCGCGCCGGCCTGCATTTCGTGGGACTTCATCGCCCGCCGCAGCGGCGAGCTGAACGCGCTGATCCTCGCCGCCGCCTTGCAGATCGTCGGCATCCTGCTGCCGATCACCGTCCCCGGCCTGCTGCCGGCGATCTTCGCGGCGCTGCTCTTCGGTTCGACCTTCGTCGGCATGGTCAGCCTGGTGCTGACCATGGCCGGGCGCTATTACCCGACCAAGCCGGCCAAGATGATGGGCAAGATGACGCTTTCCTACGGCGCGGCGCAGATCATGGCGCCGGCGCTGACCGGCTGGCTGGCGACGCGCACCGGCGACTACACCGCCGGGCTGTGGCTGGCAGCGGCGATCATGACTCTCGGCACGGTGCTGCTGTTCGTGCTCAAAGCCGTCGAACAGCGCGAACGCGCCGCCGAACAGGCCTACGCCTGACGCTGGTTCAGGCAAGCGACGCACCAGGAAAAACAGCGCGCCGGGACGAAAATCCCGGCGCGCTGTTTTTGTACTGGCTGATTTTTGCTCCTTTCCACGGTCGACCGTGGAAAAGGGCCAAAACCGAAAAACCCGCTCAGCCCACCTCGACCCCGGCCGGGCCGTCGACGATTTCGCCGACCACCGTCGCATGGTTGAAGCCGTGCTGCAGGAAGGCCGACAACACTTCGGTGACGGTGTCCGGGGCGCAGGCGACGAGCAGGCCGCCCGAGGTCTGCGGATCGGTAAGCAAGGCGCGGTCGAGGTCGCTGACGCTGGCAGCCAGGCTGACCTCCTCGCCGTAGCTGGCCCAGTTGCGGCCGGAAGCGCCGGTAATGTAGCCGGCCGCCGCAAACTCGCGGGCGCGCGGCAGCAGCGGAATGTCGGCCAGATTCAGGCGGGCGCGCAGGCCGCTGCCGCGCGCGATTTCGAGCAGATGCCCGAGCAGGCCGAAGCCGGTGACGTCGGTCAGCGCATGCACGCCGTCGAGGCAGGCGAGCAACTGCCCCGGCGTATTCAGCCGGCTGGTGGTGTCGACCATGGCCGCGTAATCCCCCGGAAGCAACTGCTCCTTCTTCAGCGCCGCGCTATAAACACCGACGCCGAGCGGCTTGCCGAGGATCAGTTTGTCGCCGGGGCGGGCGCCCGAGTTGCGTTTGAGGTGGCGCGGATCGACCAGGCCAATGGCGACCAGGCCGTAGATCGGCTCGACCGAGTCGATGGTATGGCCGCCGGCAATCGGAATCCCGGCCGCCTTGCACACGCTCTCACCGCCGGCCAGGATGCGGCCGATGGTCTCCAGCGGCAGCACGTTGACCGGCATCCCGACCAGCGCCAGCGCGAACAGCGGCGTGCCGCCCATCGCATAAACGTCGGAAATGGCATTGGTTGCGGCGATGCGGCCGAAGTCGTAGGGATCGTCGACAATCGGCATGAAGAAATCGGTGGTCGCGACTATCGCCTGGGTTTCGTTGATCTGGTAGACCGCCGCGTCGTCGCTGGTCTCGGTGCCGACCAGCAGCTGCGGCGGGACGATGCCGGCAACGCCGGAAGCGGCAAGAATCTGGCGCAGCACGGCGGGCGCGATCTTGCAGCCGCAGCCGCCGCCGTGCGACAGCTGGGTCAGGCGCGGCAGGGCGCTGTTCGGGTTGGTGGCTTGCGTCATGCGGGGCTCCCGGCGTGTTATTCGGCGTCGAAGCCGGCGTCTTCAATCGCCGCCAGCAAGTCGGCGCGGCTGATCTGCTGCGGGTCGAAGCTGACCTGCGCGGCGTTCTGTTCCAGCGACACCTCGGCACTGGCCACGCCAGGCAAGGCGGCGAGCACGCCGCCGATATTCTTGACGCAGCCCTGGCAGCTCATGCCGCCAATTTTAATTTCCGTACTGATTTGCCTGCTTTCCACGGTCAACTCCTGAAAAAATGAATTTTTAACGCCCGGCGCGCCAGCGCTTGAGCAGCAGCGAATTGCTGACCACCGACACCGAACTCGCCGCCATCGCCGCGCCGGCGATCACTGGGCTGAGCAGGCCGAAAGCGGCGGCGGGAATGCCGAGCACGTTGTAAATGAAGGCGAAGAACAGGTTCTGGCGGATTTTGCCCAGCGTCGCCCGCGACAGGTCGATGGCGTCGGCCAGACCGTGCAGGTCGCTGCGGATCAGCGTCAGGTCGGCGGCCTCGACCGCCGCGTCGGAACCGGCGCCCATCGCGAAGCCGACATCGGCAGCGGCCAGGGCCGGCGCGTCATTGATCCCGTCGCCGACCATCGCCACCAGCGCCTTGGCGTCCGCCGCCTGCACGGCGGCGCGCAGTTCGCCGATGGCGGCGGCCTTGGCGCCGGGCAGGATGCCGGCGCGGAACTCATCGACCCCGGCCTCGGCAGCAATCGCCGCTGCCGTCAGCGCCTGGTCGCCGGTCAGCATCACTACCCGGATGCCCTGGGCGCGCAGCCGGGCCACCGCCGCCCGCGAAGTCGGACGCAGCGCATCGGCAATCGCCAGCAGCGCCAGAATCGTCGGCTGGGCCTCGGCCTGACCGGCGGCGCCCGTCCCCGCCCCCACAACAGCGTCGGCGCTAACTTCGGCGCTAACTTCAGCACCAGGCAACTCGGCCAGCACCACCACCGTCTTGCCCGCCTGCTGCAGGCGTTGCACCTCGGCGTCGGCGGCCAGCCCCAGCCAGGCCGGCGACCCCAGGCGCAGGCGCCGTTCGCCGGCCGGCGTCGTCACCCAGGCTTCAACGCCGTGGCCGGGTAACGCCCGAAAATCGCGCACCGGCAAAAATTGGGCATTTTCACGGTCGACCGTGAAATGATGCAAAATCGCCCGCGCCAGCGGGTGTTCGGACGACTGTTCGAGCGCGGCAGCCAGCGCCAGCGCCTCGTCAGCCGTTGCGGCGCGCGGCAGCAGGTCGGTCAGCTGCGGCTCGCCGCAGGTCAGGGTGCCGGTCTTGTCGAGCGCCAGCACCTTGATCTTCTCGGCCCGCTCCAGCGCCTCGGCGTTGCGCACCAGCACCCCGGCGCGCGCCCCCTGGCCGGTGCCGACCATGATCGCGGTCGGCGTCGCCAGCCCGAGGGCGCAGGGGCAGGCAATCACCAGCACCGCGACGGCATTGACCAGCGCCGTCGCAAAACCGGCGCCGGCCAGCCACCAGCCGATGAAGGTCGCCAGCGCCAACGTGCACACCACCGGCACGAAAATCCCGGAAATCTGGTCGGCCAGCCGCTGCACCGGCGCTTTCGAGCCCTGCGCCTCGCCCACCAGGCGGATGATCCCGGCCAGCAGCGTGTGTTCGCCAACGCCGGTGGCGCGACAGGTCAGCGCCCCTTCGCCGTTGTGGGTCGCGGCAAAGACCCGGTCGCCGGCGGCCTTGCCGACCGGCATGCTCTCGCCGGTGAGCATTGCCTCGTTGACGCTGGAGGCACCATCGACCACCTCGCCATCAACCGGCACCGCCTCGCCGGGGCGGACCAGAAAGACATCGCCCGGCATCAGCGCCTCGACCGGCAGTTCCCGCCAGACCACCGCGCCGTCCTGCTCGCGGCGCACGCGGGCGGTCTTCGGCTGCAGCCGGATCAGCGCCTCAATGGCTTCCGAGGTGCGCGCCTTGGCCCGCGCTTCAAGCAGCTTGCCGAGCAGGACCAGGGTGATCACCGCCGCCCCGCCCTCGAAATAGACATGCTCGTCGAGCGCCAGCAGCGTCACCACCGCCGACAGCAGCCAGGCCATCGTCGTCCCCAGCGCCACCAGCACGTCCATGTTGGCGCCGCCGCCGCGCAGCGCCTTCCAAGCGCCGTCGTAAAAACGCCAGCCGATCCAGAACTGCACCGGCGTCGCCAGCGCCAATTGCAGCCAGCGCGGCAATTCGGCGTGGCCATGTCCGTCAGCCGGGAACATCCACAGCATTTGCAGCACCAGCGGCAGGGTCAGCGCGGCTGCGATCCAGAACTGGCGCAATTCCTGCGCATAAGCCGCCTGCTTGGCCGCCTTCTCGCGCTCGCGGGTGCCGGCATCGACCGGGGTGGCGCTGAAACCGGCCTTGGCCACGGCAGCGACCACCGCCGCCGCCGCGACCCCGCCGGCCAGGCGCACCCGCGCCCGTTCAGCAGCCAGATTGACGTTGGCCTGCATGCCTGGCTGGCGGTTGAGCACCTTTTCCAGCCGGGTCGAACAGGCGGCACAGGTCATGCCGCCAATGGCAAATTCGACGACCTGCTCGGCGCCGGCGGCGCCTTCCTCCGGCGCGCAGCTCATTTGACCAGCAGTAGCGGGATTTTGAGCAGATGCACGAGTTTTTGCGCGACCGAACCGAGCAGCAGCCCGGCCAGCGCGCCGCGCCCGTGCGAACCGACCACCACCTGATCGACCGCCAGCAATTCGGCCTGATGCGCAATCACCTCGGCCGGCAGGCCGACGTGCAGGTGCGGGGTATAAGCCAGCCCGGCCTGCGCCAGGCGCTGCTGCGCCACCATCAGCGCCGCCTCGCCTTCTTCGCGGTAATGCGCGGCGACGGTGTCCTTGTCCAGATGGGCCTGGACCCGTCCGAGCGGAATCGGCGGGTGCACGTACAGCAAATGCAGCTGCGGCGGCGTGCGCCACTGCGCGGCCAGTCCGATCACGTGATCCAGCGCACGCAGCGAACAATCGGAGCCATCGACGGCGAGCAGGAGTTTCATGATTTCAGTTTCCTTCCAGGGGCAGCAGGCGGAACCAGCCGAGCAGGCCATACAGGCCAAAGCCGAGCACCAGCACGCCGGAGAGCCGGCGCACCAGCGGCCGACGGACGAATTCGTTGAGCCGGGCGAGGACCATTCCGGCAAGTAAAAGATTGGGCAGGGTACCGAGGCCGAAGGCCAGCATCAGCGCTGCCCCGCGCCCGGGCGAGCCGGCAGTCAGCGCCGTTGCCAGCGCACTATAGACCAGGCCGCAGGGCAGCCAGCCCCACAGCAGGCCGAGCGGAAACGCCTGAGCGACGCTGCGCGCCGGCAGAAAGCGCCGGGTCAGCGGTTGCAGGCGTTGCCACAGGACTTGGCCGGCACGCTCGGTCAGCGCCAGCGCCCGGGTGGCGCCAAGCAGGTAAAGGCCGAGTGCGATCAGCATCAGGTTGGCGAGCAGATAGAGGGTCAGCCGCACCGGCGCCACACCATCAAAGCCGAGGCTGGCCGCGCCAAGCGCCCCGGCCAGGGTGCCAGCCAGCGCGTAGGAGGCAATTCGCCCGCCGTTGTAGGCCAGGTGCAGCGACCAGCGGCCGCTACCCGGCGCGCCCAGGCTCAAGGCACCGACAATCCCGCCGCACATGCCGACGCAATGCGTACCGCCAAGCAGGCCAACCAGGAACAGCGCGAGATAGCCGGAATCGGGCATGGGCGACAACCGCAATGACAAAGGCCGCAGTGTACCCAAGAGCAGCCGCCGACGTCGACCCGACATTGAGCGGCAGCATGCTTGGCCGATGTTAGAATCGGCGCCCTGCCGGTGCCACGCCACCGCCTTTTTCTGCCCTCCTTCGCTTCTCCTTCGTTTTTCCCCTTCCTCCCATGCATTTCGATGTGATCGTGATTGGTGCCGGCGCCGCCGGCATGATGTGTGCTGCCCAGGCCGGCGCCCGTGGCCGCCGCGTGTTGCTGCTCGACCACGCCGCAAAGCTGGGCGAGCGCATCCGCATTTCCGGCGGCGGCCGCTGCAACTTCACCAACCGCAGCGTCAGCGCTGACAACTACCTGTCACAGAATCCGCATTTCTGCCGCTCGGCGCTGGCCCGCTTCAGCCAGTGGGACTTCATCGCGATGCTGGAAAAGCGTGGCATTCCTTACCACGAGCGCGAACACGGCCAGTTGTTCTGCGACGAATCGGCTGCCGAGATCGTCGACATGCTGAAGGATGCCTGCGACGCAGTCGGCGTGCGCTGGGCAATGCCCTGCGCGGTCGGCGAAATCTGCCAACTGGCCGGTACCAGCGAAAATGGAGCGCGCTTCACGGTCGACAGCGAAAAAGGCCGTTTTTCGGCGACTTCGCTGGTAGTTGCGACCGGCGGTCTGGCGATCCCCAAGATTGGCGCCACGCCCTTCGGCTACCG
>ERZ1066115.237-NODE-237-length-17414-cov-14.536379_pt1 | contig 17414 bp, 20 predicted proteins | sample MGYA00382762_ERZ1066115 | MGnify/ENA primary metagenome ERZ1066115 (study PRJEB33369, sample SAMEA5778345) | biofilm metagenome | biome: Industrial cooling water; feature: Water cooling tower basin; material: Biofilm | place: United Arab Emirates | collected... | reverse complement strand
CCCCCAGGAAGCGCGGCGACCACCGGCACCGCCGGTACAGGCCTTGATTTCTCGGCCCTGCTGTTCAGCCAGATGGGAGCGCTATCCGGCCTGATTACCGACACCGCTGGCGAAACCGGAAAAGAAGCAGCCCGCGAAGAGGAAACGGAAAGCAGCAGCGATGTTCTGGCACTGTTTCTCGGCAACCTGCAACCTCCGCCACCCGCAGCAGCAGCCACACCACAGGCTGACACCGAACGGGAAAAGCCGGCTGGCGACCCCGGAATACTGACTGCCCGCAACACCGCCTCGGCAGCCCTGCTGCCAGGGGAGATCAGCGGCAGCAGCAATAACGGCAGCGAAGTTGATGCTGCCACGGCAAATCTTGCCGCAGCTACCAGCTTCACCGATCTACTGGCACAAAAGGGCGAAAATACGCCATTGACGGCGGGCGCAGCAGCCCACTTGCAAGCAACCCAAGCCGGCAAAACTGAAGCCCCCACCCACCACCCCAGCATCCAGACGCCGCTCAGCCAACCCGGCTGGGGGCATGAATTTGGTGAAAAGCTGGTGTGGATGGCCAAAAACGATCAACAGTCGGCACAGATCAACATCAACCCACCTCAACTGGGCCCCATCCAGATTCATCTCAGCCTGAATGGTGACCAGGCAACGGCCACCTTTGCCTCGCCATTTGGCGAGGTACGCCAAGCCATTGAGAGCGCCTTGCCACAACTCAAGGAAATGCTGGCTTCATCAGGAATTGACCTCGGACAAGCCAATGTTGGCGCCAATCTCGCCCAACAGCAGCGCGAATCCCAGCAACAGCAGGCAAAGACAAGACGGGACGGCGATGAAAACGCTATACTTCCCGCCACTGGCGACCATGCAAGCAGCGGAACCATTGCCCTCGGGGCGACAGGCCGCGGACAGGGCAAGGTCGACCTCTTTGCCTGACCCACGATAGCCCACGAAAGGTAAGCCATGTCCAAGGACGCCAAGCCGGCAGAAGATGCGGAACAGCCGCCCAAGAAAAGCAAAAAACTGATCATCATCATCGCGGCCGTCCTGGTGCTTCTGATCGCTGTTGCAGGCGTAGGCATGGTGCTGATGAAGAAGAGCAGCCACGACGAAGACGAAGAAGTGGCGGAAGAGAAAGAGCCGCCCAAGAAAAAGGAAAAGAAGAAGGAGCCGGCAGCCCAGCCCGTCTTCCTGCCGATGGAAGCCTTCATCGTCAACCTGATTCCAGAAAACAACAACGAGCAGTACCTGCAAATCACGCTGTCGCTCGAGCTCGACGATCCGACCGCCGATGCTGCGCTCAAGCCGCTGTTGCCCAAGGTCCGCAACAACATCATGCTGCATCTGTCGAGCAAGAAGGCCTCCGAACTGATCACCAAGGAAGGCAAGGAACATCTGGCCGAGGACCTGCGCGATGAAATCAACTCGGTGATTGAACCGCCGCGCAAGAACAAGAAGGGCGAATTGATCCCGCCGGAAGGCCCGGTCAAGGCGGTCTTGTTCACCTCCTTCATCATTCAGTAAGGAGCCATGGCTGGCGACTTTCTCTCCCAGGAAGAGGTTGACGCCCTACTCAAGGGCGTCACCGGGGAGACTGACGAGCCGGAAGGCGGCAGTAGCGAAGACAGCACCCTGCGTCCGTACAACATCGGCACGCAGGAGCGCATCGTTCGCGGCCGGATGCCGACCCTCGAACTGGTCAACGAGCGTTTCGCCCGTTACCTGCGGATCGGCCTGTTCAACTACATGCACCGAAATACCGAAATTTCGGTCGGCCCGATCCGGGTGCAAAAATACAGCGAATTCATCCGCAACCTGGTCGTTCCAACCAACCTCAACTTGGTGATGGCCAAGCCCCTGCGCGGAACCAGTCTGTTCATTTTCGACCCGAACCTGGTGTTCCTGGTGGTCGACAACATGTTTGGCGGCGACGGTCGCTTTCACACCCGGGTCGAAGGGCGTGACTTTACGCCCACCGAGCAACGCATCATCCAGGGCCTGCTGAACGTCGTCTTTGCCGAGTACAGCCGTTCCTGGAAACCGGTTTATGAACTCAATTTCGAGTACATCCGCTCGGAGATGAATTCACAGTTCGCGAATATCGCGACACCGTCGGAGATCGTGGTTTCGACCACATTCACACTGGAATTTGGCGGTGCGACCGCCGACATGCACATCTGTTTCCCCTACTCGATGCTTGAGCCGATCCGCGATCTGCTCTACAGCAGCATGCAGAGCGACCAGATGTCGTCGGACAAGCGCTGGATCAGCACCCTGCGCCGCCAGCTGCAGGATGCCGAAGTCGAAATCGTGGCCTCGTTGGCTTCAGGTAGAATCACCCTGGGCCAGATTCTGACGCTCAAACCCGGCGATGTGATTCCGATCCAGATTCCGGAGCGGCTGACGGCCCTGGTCGATAATGTGCCGCTGATGGAATGTTCCTACGGCCAGCAAAATGGTCAATACGCTTTGAAAGTCGAGAAATTCGTATCCTCCTCGACGGCAGACGCCCCGGCGCCCGAGCCGATACAGGGAGAACAACAAAATGGCTGACGAACTGGAAAACCTTGGCGACGGTCTGCTCGACGCAGATCAGATCAGCGAAGACGATTGGGCTGCAGCAATGGCCGAACAGGTCTCGCAGGACGACAGTCCGCCCGCCGCACAACCGGCGGCGGACATCTTCCCGTCATTCACCCCACCGGCCGGCAATGTCGGCATGCTCAACGAACTCGACATGATCCTGGACATCCCGGTCCAGATCACGGTCGAACTCGGACGGACCAAGATCACCATCAAGAACCTGCTCCAGCTGGCTCACGGTTCGGTCGTCGAACTGGATGCAATGGCTGGTGAGCCAATGGATGTTCTGGTCAACGGAACGCTGATCGCCCAAGGGGAAGTCGTCGTGGTTAACGATAAATTCGGTATCCGCCTGACCGACATCATTACCCCGGCAGAGCGCATGCGCAAAGTCAGCCGCTAAATTCCTGGGGAAAGTGCTGACTTTCACGGTCGACCGTAAAAATCAGCATTTTTCCTCTTGCCACCAGCCAAGACCACGGATGAGCATGCGTCCGGTGTTCTGCGTTAACATAGACGCCTCATTTCCGTTAGCGTCTCCGGTCCCATCTTGCTGCGCCTCCTGATTCTTCTGCTTCCTTCGCTGGCCCATGCGTCCGACAGCCCCGGCCCCGGACTCGGCGCTTACGTCCAGGCCATGCTGGCGCTGATCTTCATTGTCGCCCTGCTGCTCGGCGCCGCTTGGCTGGCCCGCAAGATCACTGGCGGCAAAGGCTTTGGCCAGGGCGGAATGAAGATCATCGGTGGTGTCGCCCTGGGTCCGCGCGAGCGGGTTGTCCTGATCGAGGCGGGTGATACCTGGCTGGTAATCGGGATAGTCCCCGGCCAGATTCGCACCCTGCACCGGATGCACCGGGGCACACCGCCGAGTGCCGGCGAAGATGCCCCCCCCATTGCCCCGGCAGCTTTTGCCGACTGGCTGAAAACGATCACCGAACGTCGCCGTGAAGATTCCTAAAAGCCTCAGCATCCTGCCGCTCCTGCTTGCCTCCGGCCCGCTCCTGGCCCAAGCCAGCGGCCTGCCCGCCCTCACCAGCACGCCTGCGGCGGGGGGGGGAACGACCTATTCGCTGACCATCCAGACGCTGCTGTTCCTGACCGCGCTGACCTTTATTCCGGCGCTGGTCCTGATGACCACCAGCTTCACCCGCATCATCATCGTGCTGTCCTTGCTCAGACAAGCGATGGGTACCCAGACCTCACCCCCGAATCAAGTACTGATCGGGATTGCACTATTCCTGACCTTCTTCATCATGTCGCCGACCCTGGAAAGGGTGTACACCGAGGCCTACCAGCCGCTCTCGGAAAGCAAGATCAACATTTTCCAGGCCGGTGAGCGCGCTGCCGTGCCGATGCGTGCCTTCATGCTCAAGCAGACACGCGAAGCCGACATCGCGATGTTTGCCAACGTTGCCGGTATCGAAAAAATCGAAAAGCCGGACGACACCCCGATGCGCATCCTGATCCCGGCCTTCGTGATCAGCGAATTGAAGACGGCGTTCCAGATTGGCTTCATCATCTTCATTCCTTTCCTGATCATCGACATGGTGATCGCCAGCCTGCTGATGGCGATGGGGATGATGATGATGTCCCCGGTGATGATTGCCCTGCCCTTCAAACTGATGCTGTTTGTCCTGGTCGACGGCTGGCACCTGATCATCGGTTCGCTGGTCCGGAGTTTCAATCCATGACCCCGGGTGTCGTCATGGAAATCGGCCGCCAGGCGATCGAGGTCACCGTGCTGCTGGCTGCACCGATCCTGCTCGGATCGCTGGCCATCGGCCTGATCATCAGCATTTTCCAGGCCGCCACCCAGATCAACGAGCAGACCCTGCAGTTCGTTCCCAAGCTGATCGTCGCTTTCATCATCCTGATCTTTGCCGGCCCGTGGATGCTGCAATACCTGATGGACTACATCACCCGCCTGCTCGGCAGCATCCCCCAGCTGATCGGATGATCCAACTCAGCACCACCCAGCTGGATGCCTGGATCGTCGCCTTTGCCTTTCCGCTTGCCCGCATTCTCGGCTTCATTGCCACCGCGCCGATCTGGAACACCCCCGGGATTCCGCGCCGGACCCGGTTGATCCTTGGCCTGGCCATTGCGATTGCGATCATTCCGGCCTTGCCGCCGATGCCCCAGGTTGCCCCGGCATCGCTTGCCGGCCTTCTGCTCCTCGGCCAGCAAACCCTGCTCGGCATTGCCATGGGCTTCGCCGTGCGGGTGGTCTTTACCGCCATCAATCTGGCCGGCGATTTCATGGGTTTCCAGATGGGTCTCAGTTTTGCCACCTTCTACGACCCGCTCAACTCCTCGCAGACTCCGGTGATCTCGGAGTTTCTCAACTTGATCACCCTGCTCCTGTTTCTCTCGTTGAACGGACATCTGCTCTACGTCGCGACCCTGGCAAAAAGCTTTTATGTCTTGCCGGTAGGCAGTTTTCCAGGCAGCGGCAGCTGGCTGAATCTGGCCGAACTGGCCGCCCAGATTTTCTCTTTCGGCCTGCTGCTCTCACTGCCCGTCGTGGTGGCGTTGATGATCACCAACCTCTCGCTGGCGGTATTGACCCGTGCCGCGCCACAATTGAACATTTTTGCCCTGGGCTTTCCCATCACTCTGCTGGGCGGATTCGCTGTACTGGCCATCTCCTTGAACTACCTGGCGACGCCATTGCAAAGCATTTATGAAGTAGCGCTCACGGCCATGCTTCAGTTTGCAGCCCCCCCCGGTCGCTGAGTTTGGCTCAGCGCTGATTGACCAGGCGAATCGTCCCTTCGGCGACTCGGCGAGCCCCCAAGGTCTGGGAATCAATACCTTCGCTGTAGTCAAGCACACGATACGCAGCAAAACCTTGCTCGTACTGCAACTGGCTCGCTCGCCGGCGGAAAATCTGCTGCGACTCGCCCGCCCCTCCGGTATGAAACCGCTTCATCTTCAGCGACATCCGGTAAGTATCCTCGGTCAGCCGCTGCTCCTCGATTTCCCAGTTTGGCGCCAAGGGGTCGTAAATCAGGTAAATCGCGCCAATCACCACGGCCCCTGCCGCAAGGTTCGCCAACGGTACCGCAGTCTGTGCCGTCAGACTCAGCGTCTTGTTCGGCACCAAGGGGGTCACCGCCGTTCCGCTGCCCGGTGTTGAGCATGCGGCCACCAGCGACGACACCGCCAATAAAGACAGCAAACGCCTCATAGGATATTGAACAAGGTAAGCTGGCTGGTTTGCTTGAAGGAAATCTGGGCGGCCTCCAACTGCATCTGCTTACGGGTCAGATCCGAAATCGCCTTGGTGTAATCCAGATCCTGCAATGCCGACAGCGAGGTTGCGTATTGCAGTTTCTTGTCTTCACCGGTGTTGGACAGTGCATCAAGCTCATGCAGCCGCGCGCCCACGGTCGACTGCATCCGATTCACATTTTCCAGGGCGTTGCTGATGTTTTGCAGATTACCTGCCAGACGATTCGAATATTCGATCGAGCTGATTCCGCCAATCACGCTACCGGCTGCATTCAATTCGGGAGCAACGCCGGTGCGAATGGTGTTGATGGTGTTACGCAGTGTCGTGAAGACATCCTGATTGACGCTCGGCGTGATGCGGAAGCTGTCACCATCTGCCGGATTGCCACTGACGGAAACCGAAATCCCCAGATCGGCCGGCGTGGTGGTCAAGCCACTCAAGTTGATCGCCTGCCCCGGGGTATAGGGTAGCGGTGCAGCATTAAGCTGAGCAGAAGTGTTTGCCACCTTGTCAATTGCAAACACGTTGTACTCGGTGACCGGCGGCGTCACGGTATTATTGATCGAGAAACGCAACTCCAGATCCCGGTACTGCTGCGGCGTCGTCGCCGGAATCGCCAGGGCGGTGGTCGCCGCCAACGCGGCATTCCAGGCCGTCACATCGCGGACGCTGCCCTGATCAATAATCGCCGTCCCCAGATTCGGAGGCGTATTGACCGCCCCCACCGCCGGCGGAACCGGAACCGGCAAGACGTTCCCGGAGGCGCCGGTCTGAAAGGTAGCATTCCCGTTTTTGATCTGAGTAAACAACTCGATCCCGGAAATATTGGTCGGCATGTCGCGGGAAGCCTCAACCTGCAGCAGACGCACACCATCATCGCCCTGATAATTGGCTCCGGTTGTCGTCTGGGCAAAAGGCTTCAGCGTTCCCTGGTAACCCGAAAACAGGTAATTCCCGGTGGCATCCTGAGCATTGGCCAGCCCCAGCAACTCGGCAAAACGCGACTCCAGTTCATCGGCGATATAACTGCGGTCAGCACCGGTCAAGGTCGTATTACCCGCCTGGACCACCCGCTCACGCACATGCTGCAGAAGGTTGTTCAGGGACTGCAACTGCCCATCCAGCACCCCCAACCGGCCCTTCGCATCAGCCTGATTGGCCAGGTACTGGCCATTGACTGACTGCGACTGGGTGACCACCAGCGCCTGTGCAGCAGCCACCGGATCATCCTCCGGGGCCAGCATGCGCCGGCCGGTCGACAGGTGATTCTGTAGCTTGAACAAATCAAACTGGTTACCACCGATGCCGCGATAACCGGAATCAAATATTTGTGAGGTACTGACTCGCATGGCAGCCTCCGTCAGCGAATATTGAGTAGCGTATCAAACAGGCTCTTGCCGACCTGAATGATTTTGGCGGCGGCCTGATAAGACTGCTGGAAACGAATCATGTTAGCTGCTTCTTCGTCGAGATTCACCCCGGAAGTGGCATCACGATTTTTTTGGGACTGTGCCAGTACAGCAGACTGGGCGTCGAAAGTTGTTTTCAACTCGCGGGTTTTTGTCCCATTGGCCGACACCATCTCGGCGTACGCCGTCTGCATCGTTGCCGAGCCCTTGTTCTGGGCCGGATCACCCGAAGTCGTGTTCTGAGTTTGTAGTTTGCCGAGCGAAAGGCCATTACGGCCGTCGGTTGTCGCCGAGGTATTCCGAGTGACGGCGAAGCTGTCACCGTCATTCGGCTGCCCTGCGATCGAAAAGCTCATCCCGGCAACCGAAATGATCATTCCCGGGGAATAGGGAATGCTGACTGGAGGAACCGCTGGCGCTACCAAGGAAAGTTCAGTAGCGGGAACCGCGTTCGGATCCTTGTAATAGATGGTCTGCCCGGCGGCAACGCCGGTGAACGAAATGCTGGCCGGTGCAGTCGAGCTATAAGTCATGGTCAGCCCACCCGCAGGCAGCCAGGCCGTATTGAATCCGGTGGTATTGCTCACCGTATCAAAACCCGGAACCCCTGTACCGGCAGAAATTTTGGCTGCACCGGTATTGGTGGCGGTCGCTGCAGTACGAAAAGGAAGGGCGGCGGCGATATTCCTTGGATCGGCTGCAATCATCGAATTGACCGCAATATTTCGCGCCGCATTGCGGGTCGGCTGAATCAGATAACTATTGCCAACGGCATCCGCCCCTGCAAGATTCAGCGAGAAGCCCTCATTCGCCTGCGTCATGGTCGAAAGATTGGCCAGGGTATCCGTCCACTGAGTATTGTCGCTCAGGCGAACCAGCAGATATTGACCAGCTGGTGCGGCCAGCGCTGTCAGGTTGTAATCACTGGTTTTCAGCGTAGTGTAGTAGTTACCGTCCGCCCGCTGAGGACCAAAAGGCGGCGGATTGACAAATGCAGCCGTCAAAACAGGGGCACCAGCGTTGTTATTGACCGAATAGGGTTTGACACCAGGCTGCATGTCGGTCATCTGGAAAAAATTGCCGTTGAAACCGGCATCACCATTGGCCCGACCCAGCAAGTCTTGCCCGAGGGCATGCTGAGCATTGAAAGTCAGAGCCATGGTAGCCGCAACCCGCCCCAACTCATTGGTGGCACGGTCAAGCGATTCGGTTCTGAACTTGAGCAAACCACCCAGCTGGCCGCCCGTAATCAGGCTATCCGGCATCTCAAGGGTCCCTCCGCCCGGAGTGGACAGGCCGACGGCAATTTTTTCCGAATCTGCCGAAGATGCGATTGAACTCATCGTCATCACCTGGCTACCCAGAACCAGTTGCTGCCCCGAACCTACAAACAGTGAGTAGGTGCCGGTGGTGTCTACGGTGACCGACACCTTGATATATTTGTTCAAGTCTGCGACCAAGGCATCGCGCTTGTCCATCAGATCGTTCGGGGGTTGCCCATAGGCCCCCTCGGCCAAGGCAATCTGCTGATTCAGACTACCAATCTGACTGGTATAGGAGTTGATCAGATCGACAGAATCCCGAATCTTGCCATTAACTTCGGCAGCCAATTCGGACAATCTCGATTCGATGGTCTTGAAGCGGGTCACCATCGACTGAGCACCGGAGATCATCGACTGCCGCGAGGACAACAACGCCGGGTTGGCCACCACGGCCTGAACCCCCGTAAAAAAATCCTGCAGCGCCGGGCTCAAGCCCGCAGTCGGATCGGCCAGCAGATTGTCAATCTGCTTGATCTGGTTGTAATAGCCCTCGACCTCACCCACGCGCGCCTGCGCACCATTGACCTGATCGGTCAGATACTGGTCGTACTGGCGCTGGACCGTGTCAACATGCACCCCCTGACCAAAACTGCCAGCGCCGGAATACAGCGAAACATTGGTCGACTGAATCGTCCGCTGCCTTGAATAGCCTGGCGTATTGGCATTGGCAATGTTGTTGTCAGTCGTGACCAGCGCCATTTGCGCAGTCGTCAGTGCGCTGATACCGATACCGTAGATCCCTGAGCCCATCATTCACCTCGCCATGTTTAACGACATGCAGGCCACAAGGTTTAGGCTAAATCAGCCGATTAACGCTTGCCTCAAGGTTGGACCACTGATGATCCGTGACAATTTGTCGGCGTACATCGGATCGGTCGCATAACCTGCCTGCTGCAAACGAAGAGCAAATTCCGTGCCATCTTGAGCCCCGATGACGCCACTATAACGGGGGTTATTGCGCAGCAAAGCCGCATAATCGCGGAAAGCTTCGGCATACGAAGAATAGGCCCGAAAGCGCTCAACACTTTGCTGCGGCTGCCCATTGACGAACTCGGTCGTGCTTGCCTCGGCCACAGCCCCGGTCCAGCTGACCCCGGCCTTGATCCCGAAAAGGTTATGGCTATTCCCCCCATTGGCCTGCCGTGGTTCGCTTTTACCCCAGCCGCTCTCGAGCGCTGCATGGGCCACCAGAAACTGCGGAGGAATCCCCGTGGTCCGCGAAGCCTCCAGCGCATGCGGCCAGACCCGGGCGACAAAGTCCTTGGCAGCACCATCACTGTCACCTGTCCGCCCGACCGGCTCACTTCCCATGCGCGAAACCGCTGCATAGCTGGCCGAACTCGGAAAGCTGGCAGGCGTTTGCCGATGCTGCACAGCGTCAAGCGTTGCCGCCATGCTTGGCGGCAAGCCATTGAGCAGATCGGCAGCTTTTGCCGTCTCGCTGCCCCCGCCGCCTAAATGACGTCCCAATTGCTGTTCGATCAGCCGGGCAAAACCGACCCCGCGACCGGATGAGGAAAGATTCTGCGCCATCTGCTGATCGAGCAGGCCGTTGTAAAAGCGGGTCTGGTCACTATCCAGCATCCCATCCTGCGGAACGGTGTCACGCATGCTTTTCAAGACCATCTGAAGAAACATGCTCTCGAATTGCTGCGCGGCAGCCTTGAGGCTTTCCGGGGAGTTGTCACGCAGCTGGCGACGCAAATCCTGCGCCCCCTGCACATCAAATGCGGCCCGATTAGGGTGCTGCTGAATTTTCCCGACCATGGTACCCGGACCTCAGATGACTTCCAGTTCGGCGCGCAAGGCACCGGCGGCCTTCATGGCCTGCAAAATTGCCAGGAGATCAAGCGGATTGGCCCCCAGTGCATTGAGTGCCTTGACCACGTCAGCCAGACTGGTCCCCGCCTTGACGCTCATCAGGCTGCCATTATCCTGCTTTACTTGGACATCGGCCGCCTGTTGTGCATTGGGCTCGACAATCACCGACAGATTACCGTGTGCCACTGCACAGGCATCCAGCGTCACCTTCTGGTTCATGACCACCGAACCGGTGCGTGGATTAACCACCACCCGGGCCTGGGAAACGGTTGGACGCACCTCGAGATTTTCGATTTTGCCCAGGAAGGCAACCCGGGCATTGGCCTCTTCCGGCACACTCACCGCAATCCGGCGGCCATCAACCGCCTGCGCGGTTCCCGCCCCCATGGTCTTGTTGATCGCATCGACCACATTGCGCGCAGTGCCAAAATCAGTCGCTGCCAGTTCGTAATAAACGACACCGCCCTCGCCAATCGCGGTCGGCACACTGCGTTCGACTGTCGCCCCACCGGGAATTCTGCCCGCCGAAAGGTGATTCACTGTCACTTTGGCCCCACCCGAAGAAGCACCAGCCCCCCCCACCAGCACACTCCCCTGGGCCATCGCGTAGATCTGGCCATCCGCCCCCTTCAAGGGGGTCAGCAACAAGGTACCGCCGCGCAAGCTTTTGGCGTTACCCATCGAAGAAACGGTCACGTCAATCGGCTGCCCGGGGCGGGCATAGGCCGGCAAACTGGAGGTCACCATCACCGCTGCCACATTCTTGAGCTGCAGCTTGGTCGCCTGCTCCGGGGTCAGGTTAAGCCCCATCTGCGACAACATATTGCCGATCGCCTGGGTCGTGAATGGCGTCTGGGTGGTCTGGTCACCCGTACTATCCAGCCCGACCACGATACCGTAACCAATCAACTGGTTGGCGCGAATTCCCTGAACTGCCGCCAGATCCTTGATCCGCTCGGCCTGCGCTGGCGAAGCGGCAGCCAGACAAACGGCAAGCAAGCACACGAGCGTGCGGCAACTCTTGCCGGAAAAATTTGCGAATAGGCGCAACATGCATCTCTCCTCTGATCAACAGCCGCCTGAACGCACGCCAGACGGCCCCGACATCGCCTCTTCGCGGTGAGAGGCTAGAACGGCAAGACGCTAAGGAAGAATCGTGCCAGCCAGCCCATCATCATCCCCTCGCCAATCTGCCCCGAGTTTTTGTACTCGATCCTTGCATCAGCCACTTTCGAGGAGTCGATGCTGTTGGAGAAATCGACGAAGGCAGGATTGACGACCCCCGAAACACGAATGAATTCCTGCTCGTTACCAATGGCCAATTGCTTTTCGCCTGAAACCAGCAAATTACCGTTGGGGTAAACATCAATCACCGTCACCGTGATCGTGCCAGTAAACACATTGTTGTTTGCTGCTTCGCCCTTACCTTCAAAGGCACTCGAGCCCGAGGCCTGCAAGTTGGTGCCGAGTAGGGTTTGCCCAGGCAAACCGGCCATTGCCGAAATTGAACTGGTGTTTTTCTGGCTGCGGTCCAACTTGTTGTTGGACTTGGTCGACGCGGCGGTGTTTTCGGTGATCTTGATGGTCATCGTATCACCAAGGTTCCGCGCACGACGATCCTCAAACAAGGGACGAGCCGCCGCAGCCTGGAAAATCGCACCATTGCTGCTCTGCAAATCCGGTCGTGGCAGCGGCCGCATGGTCATGGGCTGATGCACGTTGGTCGGCGGAACCGTCGTGCAGGCGACCAACAGCACCGACATTGACAAGGCCAGGAGATGATTTTTCATGATTTCACCCAAGTCTTAGAGCTGCGTCAGCCGCCCCAGCATTTGATCCGAAGTCGATACCACCTTGGAATTGATCTCGTAGGCCCGCTGGGTCTGGATCATGGTGACCAACTCTTCGGCCACATTCACATTGGAGGTCTCGACATAGGTCTGATTGATCACCCCGGCACCGTTGGTTCCCGGGGTATTTGGGGTCGGCGTACCACTTGCAGCGGTTTCCAGAAACAGGTTTTGACCGATACTTTGCAAGCCGCCCGGGTTGATAAACGTTGCCAGCTGCACCGAACCGATCTGAGTCGGTGCAGCCACCCCGGGCTGAGTCACTGTGACGACACCGTCGCTACCGATGGTGATCGACAGCGCATCTGCGGGAATCGTGATATTGGGCTGCAGCGGATAACCTTCCGAGGTCACCAACTGCCCCTGGTTATCCTTTTGAAATGAACCGTCGCGGGTATAGCCGATCGTCCCGTCCGGCAGCAGAATCTGGAAAAAGCCGGCGCCGTTGATCCCCATATCGAGAGGATTGTCGGTCTTTTGCAGGTTTCCCTGCGTAAAAATGCGGGCCGTGGAGACCGGCCTCGCCCCTGTCCCCAGCTGCAAGCCAACCGGGATCTGGGTCTGCTGCGAGGATTGGGCGCCGGGCTGGCGCATGGTCTGGTAAAGCAGGTCCTCGAAGACGGCGCGGGCACGCTTGAAACCATTGGTGCTGACGTTGGCCAGGTTATTGGAAATCACGTCCAGCTGAGTCTGCTGGGCATCCAGGCCGGTACGAGCGATCCATAAAGAGCGAATCATGTTATTTCCTATCAGGCATTCAACGACAGCAATTGGTCGGCACGCTGCGCATTTTGATCTGCCGTTTGCAGCATTTTGGTCTGCAACTCAAACTGCCGGGCAAGGCTGATCAGGTTGACCATCGCATCGGTCACATTGACGTTGCTTCCCTCCAGGCTTCCCGGCGCCAGCTTGACGGTATCGTCCTGCGGCGCCGGCTGACCGTCGCGCAGACGAAACAAACCATCGCCACCACGCACCAGATCGCCCTCAGGCGGATTGACCAGCTTCATCCGGCCAATCGCGTTGGTGTTATTCCGGGCGCCGAAAGTCGGTACTACCGAAATCGTGCCATCCGGGGAAATCTCGATATTGTTGTCGGGAGGAATTGAAATCGGCCCGCCATCACCGAGCACCAGATGCCCGCTCTTGGTTTGCAGCAAGCCGTTGACGTCAACATCCAGGCTGCCGGCACGGGTATAAGCCTCGCTCCCGTCAGGCAACTGCACCGCCAACCAGCCACGCCCCTTGACCGCAACATCGAGATTGCGGCCGGTCAGCATCAAGGGCCCCTCGTCGAAAACATCGGCCACCGAGGTGTCGACCGTGAAAGCCCGGGTGGGCATCGCCTCGGACACTACCGGTACCGCCCGAAAGCGATGTTCCTGCGCCTTGAAGCCGATCGTGCTGGCGTTGGCAAGGTTGTTCGCAGTCCCGGCTTGCTGCATGAAGACATGCTTGGCACCGGTCATGGCGGTATAAATCAGGCGGTCCATGGGATCAGAGGCTCAAGTCGGATTAACGCAGATTGACGATGGTTTGCATGATCTGATCCTGCGTCTTGATCGACTGGGCGTTGGCCTGGTAGTTGCGCTGGAAGGTAATCAAGTTGACCAGTTCGGCGGTCAGGTCGACGTTGGATTCCTCGACCGAGGCTGCCGTCAGCGTTCCCAGGCTCGAAGTCTGTGGCGCCCCAACCAGCGGTGGCCCAGAATCCGAAGTCTCGACCCACTGGTTGTTCCCCATTGAAAGCAAGCCGTTGGGATTGGTGAAATTGGCCAGCACGACCTGCCCCTGGGCAAACGACTTGCCATTACTGTAGCGCCCCTGAACCACACCATCAGCACCCACCGAAAGGCCAACCAGATTGCCCGGCGCATAGCCGTCCTGCTCCAGCCGGTTGGTACCAAAGGCCTGCCCATACTGGCCGGTGCCGGTCAGATCAATATCGAATGTCAAAGGCGCAACAGCAGCATTGACCGGCTTACCCAAAGCGGCATTAATACCATTCAGGTCAATGCTGATATTCAGCGGCATCACCGTAGTCAGTTTGCCACTGGTATCAAAGTTGAGCGCGTTGCTGCTCAGCGGAGAAAGCGCGGCATCAGTGCCATCGACGTTGGCGTAAATTTCCCAGTCACCAGCCGTCGCTGCCTTGCGGAAATACATGGTCAAATTATGGGGATTGCCCAGCGAATCAAAGGTCGTCAGCGCAGTTGACCAGTTATAGCTTTTCGGATCCGGCGTCCACGGCTGGCCAGCCACCGGTGCCGGAGTTCCCCACGGCAGCATTCCAGTCGTGGTCGCCCGCGAGTCAAGGCTGAGGTTGGCCTTGATACCCTTGAATGAGCTTGTCGGATTGGAACCAGTAGCCACAGGAGGAATTGCCGAAGAATCAATCTGCAAAGGAGCAGGTGTTGCTGCAGTAATGACCCCACCCTGGGCAATGTAGCCGGTCAGCTTCATCCCCTGGTCGTTTACGATGTAGCCGCTTTTGTCGAGGTGGAATTGGCCGTTGCGGGTATACGTCGTGGCCCCCGCCTTGTCCATGCGGTAGAAACCCGCACCGTTGATGGAAAGATCGAGCGGGTTATTGGTCGTGGTGATGTTGCCCTGATTGAACTGCTGCTGAACGGCAGCCAGATTGACACCGATCCCGATCTGGCTTGCACCGCCGCCATTCAATGCTGCCGCATACACGTCACCGAAATGCGCGTTGGCCCCCTTATAGCCCACAGTGCTGGCGTTCGCGATGTTGTTGCTGGTGACATCAAGCGCTTTCGAGGAAACCCCGAGACCACTCAGACCTTGCTGGAATGCCATGATTTAACTCCGTCTCAAAAGATCTGCTGCACATCCTTGAAGGCCACGTTTCCGTAAGCCCCGAGATCCAGCAGGAAGCCTGTCTTGTCCCGTACCACAGCAGAAACCGTGCCAACCTGATGGGCAGCAGCCTTGACGGTTTGCTCGCCATTTTTTGCCGTGACCGTAAAGGTGTAATTACCATCCGCCAGCTGGTTATTCTGATCATCCTTGCCATCCCAGGCGAAGGTCACCATTCCAGCCGCCTGCTTACCCAGGCTTTCTGTCCTGACCACCTTGCCCTTGGCGTCAGAGACCGTGACGGTCACCGCACCGGCATCAGCTTCGAGCTTGGCCCCGGCAACCGCCTGCCCCTTGCTCAACGGCAAGTTGTTGCCGGCCACCAGCACATTCTTGCCGATCATTGCCGCCGACTGCATCGACATGGAGTCGTTGTAACCACTTAACAGCTGCCCGAAGGCCGCATTCAGCTTCTCGATCCCTGAAGCCATGTTGAGCTGGGCCAACTGGGTCGTGACCTGGGCGTTATCCATCGGATTGAGCGGATCCTGATTCTTCATCTGGGTCATCAACAGGGTCAGGAATTTGGTTTCCTGCTCCTGAACCGCACTTTTCTGCGTACTTTTGGTTCCATTCACTGAGGCCAGAAGGTCTGCGGAAATGCCGTTGGTTGTGTTATTTACGGTCGCCATCACTCATCCTTTCAACACTTAGCCCTGTCCGATCTGCAAGGTGCGCAGCATCATCGACTTGGCGGTATTCATCACTTCTACGTTGGTCTGATAGGAACGCGAAGCCGAAATCATGTTGGTCATTTCTTCAACCACATTGACGTTCGGAAAGGCGACATAGCCCTTCTCATCGGCCGCCGGATTTTTGGGGTCATAAACCATGCGCTGCGGTGCAGCGCTTTCAACAATCTGACGAACGCGCACACCGGATGACGCTTCATTGCCGGCACTGACCGGCACCGCCTCGAACACCACCTGCTTGGAACGATAAGGCTTGCCATCCGAAGAGACGATGCTGTCGGCATTGGCCAGATTCGAAGCCACGGTATTGAGCCGCATCGACTGCGCAGTCATGGCGCTGGACGAGACCTGAAAGACGTTAAACAAACTCATGCTGATCTCCTTAACCCTGAGTACCGCTCATTGCCGTCCGCAAGCCCTGGAAACGACTGCTGATCAGCTGCGTCAGAATCTGATACTGCAGCGCATTGTCGGCAATCTGGGCCCGCTCGACGTCCATCTCGACCGTGTTGCCATCGACCGCCGACTGATATTCATTGCGGAACTGCAGGCGATAATCGGCGCCCCCCCCCCTGGTCATGAAATGCCGGGAGGAGGTATGCGCCAGCCCGAGATTTTTTTGCTCGTCCCAACGACTTGCTGCGCCCTTCATGGCTTCGCCAAAATCAAAGTCGCGCGCCTTGTAATTCGGGGTATCCGCGTTGGCGATATTCGAGGCCAGCACCTCGTGGCGCTGAGCCCGCAAATCAATGGCTTTGCGATAAACGGCAAGACTTTTGGCGATATCCATGAGATGACTCCTTTGCCGGATTTAAAGCAGAATTCATGCCACAACCGGAATTACCCGCCCGCCGCAAAAACCGGCAAAATCCGCCCATGCTCAGCTACCGCCCCCTCGCCCCCGTGCTTGCCCTTGCCCTGACATGGGCCCCCAATACCGCCTTCTGCGACGACCAGCAGATCAGCAGCCTGGTCGAGGCCTACCTGCTGCAGCAAATCCCCGAACAAGCCGAACGCGCAAAAGTCACGGTCAACCCGCCTAACCTGGAAAAATTGCCCCCCTGCAACCAGTACCAGGTGTTTTTGCCACGGGGCAGCAAAACCATAGGCAAAATCAATGTTGGCCTGCGCTGCCTGGGACCTGCCAACTGGAGCCTGTTTCTGAGCGCTCAGGTCAGTATCGCCAGCCACTACCTGAGTGCAGCCAGAGCACTCAACGCCGGCCAAACAATCACCCAGCAGGACCTAACGCTCAAATCCGGAGATCTCGGACAACTCCCGCCCGGCACACTCCTCGACCCCGCTCAGGCACTCGGAAAGACACTGAAAACCTCAATTGCCGCAGGCAACCCGCTACGACGCGAGCAACTGCAAGCACCGCAAGTCATCCAGGCCGGACAAAACGTTCGCGTCACCTATCGCGCCCCCGGCTTCTCGGCGACCGCCGAAGGCAAGGCCCTGGGCAACGCCAGCATCGGCCAAGTCACTCAGGTGCGCATGCCCTCCGGCCAAATGGTTTCCGGCCTGGCCACGGCCCAGGGCGAGGTTGAAATCAATCAATAACGGCACGCCCAGCCCAAACCCCTCCCCGCCTGCGGCGCATCCAACGCCAGATCCACAGT
>ERZ1066115.236-NODE-236-length-17453-cov-17.296586_pt1 | contig 17453 bp, 9 predicted proteins | sample MGYA00382762_ERZ1066115 | MGnify/ENA primary metagenome ERZ1066115 (study PRJEB33369, sample SAMEA5778345) | biofilm metagenome | biome: Industrial cooling water; feature: Water cooling tower basin; material: Biofilm | place: United Arab Emirates | collected... | reverse complement strand
ACAGCGGCTTTGTGGCACACTCCCGCCATGCATGCCTTACCTCATCTTTCTCTCGGCGACTGGCTGGCGCTGGTGGTCTTTTTTTGCTGTTGGGGCGGTTACGCCTGGTTTGCCGAGCGCAGCCCGCGTGGCGCGCGTGGCTTGACGCGAACGACGCAGTTGTACCGGCTCGACTGGGCCTACCGGATGCTGGCGCGTGAAAACCGGGTTGCTGATTCCAGCCTGATCGGCAACCTGGTGACCAGCGTGTCGTTCTACGCCAACACCACCATCTACATCATCGCCGGCCTGGTCGCCGCGCTTGGCGCCTCCGACAAGCTGATCAGCGTCACTGCCGAACTGCCTTTCGGCGGTGTCGGCAACCGCGAGCTGCTGGAGATCAAGCTGATGCTGGTGCTCGCTTCCTTCGTCTTCGCCTATTTCAAATTCACCTGGTCGCTGCGCCAGTTCAACCTGCTCTCGATCCTGGTCGGCGCGGCGCCGCAGGGCCAGGCCGGCGAGCCAGGGATCGACGCCTATGCGCGGCGGGTGGCCGGGGCCAACAATTTTGCCGGCGACGATTTCAATCGCGGCATCCGCGCGTATTACTTCGGACTGGCGGCCTCGGGCTGGCTGCTCAGCCCCTGGGTGCTGGCGGCACTGGCCTGCGTGATCCTGCTCGTGCTCTATCGCCGCGATTTCCGCTCCGAGGCGCTGGCCCTGCTCCACCGCGAGGAGGCCGCCGCCCCCCGCGACGCGGCCTGACCGGCGGCCGCCACGATGAATGCGCGCCCGAGCGCTGCCGGGATTGCCTTCGGCCTCGCTGCCTACGGCATCTGGGGCTTTTTCCCGCTCTATTTCCACCAGCTGGCGGCGGTGCCGCCGCTCGACGTGCTCAGCCACCGCGCGCTCTGGGCCTGCCTGTTCGTCGCGCTGCTGCTGGTCGTCACCGGCGGCTGGGGCAAGGTTCAAGCCCTGCTCCGCTCGCCGCGCCACTGCGGCCTGCTGGCGCTGGCGGCACTGCTGGTCGGCAGCAACTGGCTGATTTTCCTGTGGGCGGTCGGGCAAAAACAGGTGATCGCCTCCAGCCTCGGTTATTTCCTGACTCCGCTGGTCAATGTGCTGCTCGGCCTGCTGGTGCTCAAGGAGCGGCTCAGCCGTTACGAATGGATCGCGGTCGGGCTGGCGCTGCTCGCCCTGGTCCATGAAGTGCTGGTGCTCGGCAGCCTGCCCTGGATTTCGCTGGCGCTGGCCGCGACCTTCGGCACTTACGGTCTGGTGCGCAAGCGGGTGCCGGCCGAGGCGCTGCCCGGTCTGTGGCTGGAAACCCTGGCAATGCTCGCCTTTTGCCTGCCGTACGCGCTGTGGCAGGCGAGCCAGGGACACACGGTTTTTGCCTTCGGCGCCGGGTCGACCGTGACCCTCGCCGAACAGGCCTTCCTGGTCGGCGCCGGGGTACTGACGGCGGTGCCGCTGCTGTTTTTTGCCGCCGCCACCCGCCGCCTCGACCTGGCGACGGTGGGGATGCTGATGTACATCAACCCGACGCTGCAGTTCCTGACCGCCGTCGTCGTCTTCAACGAAGCCTTGCAAGCGGCGCGGCTGCTCAGTTTTGCGCTGATCTGGCTGGGCCTGGCCTTTTTCAGCGTCGGCCTGTGGCAGAAGACGCGCCGCCCCCGGAGCTGAGATGTCACCCCGCCTGATCTACGCCATTGTCTTCATCGAAGGCTTCTGCTCGCTCGGCGCCGAGGTGATCGCCCTGCGCCGGCTGGTGCCGCATGTCGGCAGCGCAATTGTCGTCACCGCGCCGACCATCGGTTTCTTTCTGCTTGCGCTGGCGCTCGGCTACGCCGCCGGCGGGCGCATCGCCGACGACTACCGGCGCGTGGTGCGCAACAACTTCCTGCTCGCGGCGGCGCTGGCCGGCATCGGCCTCTCCGGGCCGGCCATCGACCTCGCCTTTGCTCATCTGCAACCGGCGCCAATCGCCTACCTCGCCTTCGTCGGCGGCGTGATGTGCCCGATTGCCTGGCTGCTCGGGCAGACGGTGCCGGTGCTGACCAACCTGCTCGCCAGCGAGCGGGTCGGCGAAGCCAGCGGCAATGCGCTGTATTGGTCCACGCTCGGCTCCTTCCTCGGTTCGCTCGGGCTGTCGCTGGGGATGATGCAATGGCTGGGCGTTTCCTCGGCGGTATTCGTCTGTGGTCTCGGCCTCGCCGCCGGGGCGCTGCTGCTCGCCGGCCGCGACGGCAAATTCTGGCTGCTCGCCGGGTTGACCGTGGCCGCGAGCCTGGCGGTCAATCTGCAGCATGCGGTCAATGCCGACACCGCCTACGCCGAATACCGGGTCACCACGGTCGACCTGCCGGGACAGCAAAATCCGCGCGCCTTCAAGGTCAACCAGTCGGTCGCCTCGCTGCTCGACGACAGCGAGCCGCCGCGCACCACCCGCTATGTCGAGCATCTGCGCCGGGTGCTGCGCGATGAACTGGGCTTCCGCGAGCGCGAGATTCTGGTCCTCGGCGCCGGCGGCTTCACGCTGTCGCTGGCCGACCCCGACAACCGTTATACCTATGTCGATATCGACCCGACGATCCGCGACATCGCCGAGCGCGACTTCCTCAAGCGCCCGGCAGGCGGCGAGTTCATCGTCGATGACGCGCGCCGCTTCGTCGCCGCCAGCGAACGCCGCTTCGACGCGGTGGTGGTCGATGTGTACAGCTCGCACACCTCGATCCCCAGCCACCTGGTGACGCAGGAATTCTGGGCCGGGCTGCGCCGCGTGCTACGCGACGGCCATGGCGTGGTGCTCGCCAACCTGATCCTCGACGGCAAGCTGGAAACGCCGCTCGCCCGCAACCTGCTGGCGACCATCGAAAGCGTCTATGGCCGCTGCGCGGTCGAGGTGCTACACAAGGGCAAACCGCTGGCCAATGTCGAAGTGCTGTGCTTTGCCAGCAGCCAGCCGGCAGCGACCGGGATCTACCGCGACGAGCTCAACCGCGCCGACAGCGACCGCCTGCGCTGAAGCCCGAGCGGCCACGGCCCCCTTGCCGGAAAACGTGAAAAATCCGTAATTTGCCGAAACCCCCAGGAAAAATCGCCCGATCACGGCCAAAACCGTGAGCATCCGCTCAAAAACAGCCCCTGTCTGTTCAGACAGGCGCTATTTATCCTGACGTCGTTTTATAATTCACGGGTTTTGCGAGGCCGTCCCGACGGCCCCTGGCAGCAGGATTCCGCCCCATGTGCTGCCCCCTCCATCCCGCCGCGAGTCGAGGCTTGAAGAACGAAAATACCCTCCGCTGGTTATTGCCGCTGCTGGTCGTCGTCGCCAACCTGTTCGTCGTCGCGCTGGTCGCCTACTCGCTGTACGAAAGTCGCCAGTTGCAGGAGCAGCGGGCCTTGGTGCAGACCCAGAACCTGGCCACCATCCTGGAGCAGAACCTGACCGAAAAGCTGCGCACCATCGACCTCGCCTTGCGCAGCGGACGCGACGAATTCGAGCGCCAGCAAACCGCCGACCGCGTCGATACTGCCGCGCTCGATACCTTCCTGAGCCGCTTGCAGGCGCGCCTGCCGGAACTGGACGGGCTACGCATCACCGACGCCGAGGGCATGATCCGCTACGGCCAGGGCATCAACCGGCAACAGCTGGCAAATCTTGGCGACCGCGATTATTTCCTGTGCACCCGCGACGGCGACAAGACCCGCCGCTGCATCGGCCAGCCAGTGATCAGCCGGGTCACCGGGAACTGGATCACCGCCCTTGCCTACCGGCTCGAAGACCGCCAGGGACACTTCGCCGGCATGGTCTATGCCACCGTCCGCATCGCCGAACTGACCCGCCTCTTTTCAGAACTGGAAATGGGCGCCCACGGCTCACTGATCCTGCGTGACAGCCAGGCCCGCCTGATCACCCGCTACCCGCAGGTTTCCGGAGCGGCCGGCGAAGTCGGCAACGCCAAGGTCTCGCCCGAATTCCGGGCGCTGCTCGGCAGCGGGCAGGCCGCCGGCAACTACAAGGCCAGCAACACCTCGGACGGCATCGCCCGGATTCATACCTTCCATCGCCTGTCGACCGCCGACTGGATCGTCGTCGCCGGGCTTGCCGAGGACGAATACCTGGCCAACTGGCGTGAGCAGCGCGACCGTTACATCGCCGTGGCGCTGGGCTTCCTCGTCGCATCGCTGTTTGCCATGCGGCTGATCGCCGACTACTGGCGACAGCAGATCGAAAGCGCAGAACAGCTGCGCCGCGCCCGCGATGCCGCCGACGCCGCTAACCAGGCGAAAAGCCAGTTCCTGGCCGTGATGAGCCACGAACTGCGTACCCCGCTCAACGGCGTGCTGGGCATGGCGCAAATCCTGATGATGCCGGACATCAGCGAGCAGGAACGGATCGACTACGCGGAGACGATCAAGCACTCAGGGCTTGGCCTGCAAACCCTGCTCAACGACATCCTCGACCTGTCGAAAATCGAGGCCGGACGCATGGAACTGCAGGTCACCGACTTTCAGCCCGAACAACTGCTGCACGAATGCAGCCAGCTGTTCGCCGAAGCCGCCGGCAAAAAGGGGCTGACGATCACGGTCGACAGCGGCCCGCTGCGCTTTTCCAGCTATCGTGGCGACCCGCTGCGCTTGCGCCAGATTCTGATCAACCTGGTCAATAACGCGGTCAAATTCACCGAGCAGGGCGGCATCCGCCTGCAGGTCAGCAATGCAGCGGAGTGCGCAGGCCTCTGCTTCAGCGTCAGCGACAGCGGCATCGGCATCCCGCCGGACAAGCAGGCGGCGCTGTTCCAACCGTTTTCCCAGGTCGACGACTCGTTCACCCGCCGCTATGGCGGCACCGGCCTGGGCCTCGCCATCAGCCGCAACCTGCTCCAGCTGATGGGCGGAGAAATCCGCCTCGACAGCGAACCAGGGCGCGGCACCTGCTTCACCTTCACCCTCCCGGCGGCGCCGGGCAGCACCGCTGCCAGCTGGGCCCCGGCGGCAGCGCCTCCGCCGCCAAGCACGGCACCGGCCCAGCCGCCGGCCGCGATCCTGCTGGTCGACGACAACCGGATCAACCGCAAGGTGGTCCGTACCCTGCTCGAAAAGCACGGCTACACCGTCAGCGAAGCCGAAGACGGCGAACAGGCGCTGACCAGCCTGGCGGCCGGGCATTTCAGCCTGGTCCTGATGGACTGCCAGATGCCGGTGATGGATGGCTACGACGCGACCCGCGCCTTGCGCCAGCGCGAGGCCGAAGCCGGACTGCCGCGCCTGCCGGTGATCGCACTGACCGCCGCCGCTTTCGAAAACGACCGCGAACAATGCGCTGCCGCCGGCATGGACGACTTTCTCAGCAAACCGGTCGTCTCCGAACAGCTACTCGCCGCCATCCGGCGCTGGCAGCAGTAGCGGCCGGGCTCAGGCCCGGCGCAGGGCCATGTGCGAAATGATCATCTGCGCCACATTGGTCACCAGGTTTTCTTCCAGCTTGCATTCCAGCGCCAGGTGCAGCAAGCCGCTGGTAAAGGCCCAGGTATCTCGGGCGGCGGCGAAGGGGTCGAGGCCGGGGCGCAGGGTGCCGCGTTCGGCGGCACGCACGTACATCCGCTCGATCTTGGCCAGGAAGTCGATGGCCGGGCGATTGACCTCTTCCTGGACGCCGGCAAATTCCTGCACATATTCGCAGCGCAGGATCATGATTTCGAAAACCTCGCGCACCACCGCGCAGTCGTCGAGCACACGGAAGAACTCCTGCAGCGACGCCTGGATCGCATCGAGCGGATCGGCGTAAGCCTCGGAAAAGAGGATCGAATCGGTGCGTTCGAGCAAGGGCACGAAGATGTCCTCGCGCACCGCAAAGAACAACTCGGCCTTGTCCTTGAAATGCCAGTAGACCGCGCCGCGCGTGACACCGGCTTCCTGGGCGATTTTCTCCAGCGTCGACCGGCTGACGCCGCAACGGTGAAAGACCGCACGGGCGGCGTCGACGATCTGTTTGCGGGTTTTTTCCGCTTCTTCGCGGGTTTTCCTGACCAAGATGATTCCTTTTCACGGGAACGCCCCGAGTTCCGCGCGCATCTTAAACGAACTTGTTACCATTGGAAACAACAAACATACATCCTTGTATGTTTATAATAGCTGCAATCTTTTTCCCCGGAGTCCGTCCATGCCCCCCCTTTCCTCCGTCCGCCCGCCTTTCCTTCATCTGGCCATGGCACTGGCGCTCAGCGGCGCCCTGCTGGCCGGCTGCGGTCCGTCACAGCCCCCCGCCGGCAAGCCGCCGCAAGGCCCGCTGCCGGTCAGCGTGGTCAAGCTTGAAGCGCAGCGCTTGCCGACCTGGATCGAAGTCATGGCCCAGACCGAAGGCGCCCGCGAAAGCGAAGTGCGCGCCCGTGTCGGCGGCATCCTGGTCAAGCGCCTGTACCAGGAAGGCGACAGCGTCAAAGCCGGGCAGCCACTGTTCCAGATCGACCGCGCCCCCTACGAAATCGCGCTCGAACAGGCCAAGGCTCGTGCCGACCAGACCCGCCGCGAAGCCAGCCGGCTCAAGGGGCTAGCCGAGGCCAAGGCAATCAGCCAGAAGGAATACGACGATGCGGTCTCGGCCGACGCCCAGGCGCAAGCTGCGCTCAAGCAGGCCGAGCTGAACCTGGCGTGGACCACGGTCACCGCCCCGGTTTCCGGCACCAGCGGCCGCGCCGTCCGCTCCGAAGGCAACCTGATCGGCACCGGCAGCGCCGACAGCCTGCTCACCTCGGTGTACCAGAGCAACCCGATCTGGGTCCGCTTCAGCCTCGGCGACAGCGACCTCGCCCGCCTGCCGGCGCGCCGGGTGACCAACAAGGATGTCAAGAAGGTCGAGCTGGTGCTGGCCGACGGCAGCGTCTACGAACAGCCGGGCAAGCTCAACTTCCTCGCCTCGAACATCGATACCACGCTCGGCACCCAGCAACTGCGCGCCGAGTTTGCCAACCCCGAACAGCGCCTGCTGCCGGGTCAGTTCGTCCGCATCCGCCTGATTACCGGCGAGCGCGACGGCCTCTTCCTGGTGCCGCAGGGCGCGGTGATCCAGACTGACCGTGGTGCGCTGGTGATGACCATCGACGGCGAAGGCAAGGTCGCGCCGCGTCCGGTGCAGACCGGCGAATGGCAGGGCAAGGACTGGGTCATCCTCGGCGGGCTGAAGAGCGGCGACCAGGTGATCACCGACAACCTGATGAAGCTCAAGCCGGGCATGCCGGTTGCGGCCAAAGATGCCGCCCCCGCTGGCCAGGCCCCGGCCGCTGCCGGCGGCGAAGCGGCCAAGCCGGGGGCTGCGGCAGCGGACGCCAAGACCGGCGCCGGCGCCAGTCAGCCGGCCGGCGACAAGCCGGGCGCGAAGCAGGGCTAAGGAGCGAGCATGTCGAAATTCTTCATCAACCGGCCGATTTTCGCGTCGGTCATCTCGATCATCATCGTCATTGCCGGGCTGGTCGCCTCGCAAGTGCTGCCGATTGCGCAATACCCGCAAATCGCGCCGCCGACGGTGCTGATCACCGCCACCTACCCCGGCGCCTCGGCCGAAACCCTGGCCAAGACCGTCGCCGCGCCAATCGAGGAGCAGTTGAACGGGGTCGAGGGTCTTTCTTACTTCACCTCGTCGGCGACCGCCAACGGCACGGTGACGATCACCGCCACCTTCGACGTCGGCAGCAATGTCGACATGGCGGCGGTCAACGTCAATAACCGGGTCAAGGCCGCCGAACCGCGTCTGCCGGAAGAAGTTCGGCGCAACGGCGTGATCGTGCAGAAGCGCTCGAACGACATCTTGCAGGTGGTCGCGCTCGATTCCGAACAGGGCAAGTACAACACCCTGTTCCTGTCGAACTACGCCAGCCTCAACATCGTCGACGAACTGAAGCGGCTCAAGGGCGTCGGCGACGTCACCATCTTCGGCGCCCAGGATTATTCGATGCGCGTCTGGCTCAAGCCCGACCGCCTCGCGCAACTGGGCCTGACCACCAGCGACGTGTCGAGCGCGATCAAGGCGCAGAACGCCCAGAACGCGGCCGGCAAGATCGGCCAGGAACCAGCACCGAGCGACCAGCAACTGGTATACACGGTCACTGCCAAAGGCCGCCTGCTGACCCCGGAAGAGTTCGGCAACATCGTCATCCGCAGCTCCGGCCCCGGTGGCCTGCTGCGCCTCAAGGATGTCGCCCGGATCGAACTCGGCGCCTACAGCTACGACCAGAGCGTGACCCTCGACGGGCAGCCGACCATCGCCATGGGCGTCTTCCTGCAAACCGGTGCCAACGCGCTGGAAGTCGCCGAGCGCGTGCGCGGCAAGATGCAGGAACTGCAGCAGAAATTCCCCGAAGGCATGGGCTACGTGATCCCCTTCGACACCACCCGCTTCGTCTCGGCTTCGATTGACGAAGTGGTCAAGACCCTGGTCGAAGCGATGGTGCTGGTGCTGGCGGTGGTTTACCTCTTCCTGCAAAGCTGGCGGGCGACGCTGATCCCGATGGTCGCGGTGCCGATTTCGCTGATCGGTACCTTTGCCGGCCTGTGGCTGTTCGGCTTCTCGATCAATACCCTGACCCTGTTCGCGATGGTCCTCGCCATCGGGATCGTGGTCGATGACGCGATTGTCGTGCTCGAAAACGTCGAACGCCTGATGGCCGAAGAAAAGCTGCCGCCGCGCCAGGCTGCGATCAAGGCGATGCACGAAGTCCAGGGCGCGCTGGTCGCCATCGTCCTGGTGCTGTGTGCGGTGTTCGTTCCGGTCGCCTTCCTCGGCGGCATCGCCGGCCAGCTCTACAAACAGTTCGCGGTCACTGTCGCGGTCGCCGTCGTCCTCTCCGGCGTCGTCGCGCTGACCCTGACCCCGGCGCTGTGCGCGCTGCTGCTCAAGGCGCAGCACACCGAGAACAAGCTGTTCGCGCCGTTCAACCGTGCCTTCGAACGCTTTACCAACGCCTTCACCCGTAGCGTCGATTTCATCCTCCGTCACTGGCTCGTCGGGACCACGGTTTTTGCCCTGGTCATCGGGTCGACCGTGGCATTCTTCAAAATCATCCCCGGCAGCTTTGTCCCGGCCGAAGACCAGGGCTACCTGATCTCGGCGCTGATGCTGCCCGACGGCGCAACGCTCAAGCGCACCGAACGGATGGGCGAGCAAACCCGCTCGATCATCGCCAAGGACCCGGCGGTCAAGCACACCTTCGTCGTCTCCGGCTTCGACCTGATCGGCGGCGGCAACAAGCCCAACGCCGGCACCATGTTCATTCCGCTCAAGGACTGGAAGGAACGCGACGCCAAGGCGCAGGATCTGGCCGGCAAGTTCATGGGCATTGGCATGAGCCAGCCGGAAGGTCTCGGCCTGGTCTTCAACCCGCCCCCGATCATGGGTCTGGGCACCGCCGGCGGTTTCGAGGTCTATGTCCAGAACCGCGTAGACGGCGATGCCAAGAAGCTGAACGAAGTGGTCCAGGGCTTCATCGCCGAACTGCAGAAGCGGCCGGAATTCACCCGCATCTCGACCTTCTTCCGCCCGACCGTGCCGCAGCTCTTCGTCGAGGTCGACGAGGCCAAGGCGCTGGCCCTCGGCATCCCGCTCGCCGACGTGTACACCACGTTGCAGAGCACGATGGGCGCGCTTTATGTCAACGACTTCAACAAGGCCGGGCGCGTCTATCGCGTGCAGTTGCAGGCCGAAGCCAACTACCGGATGAAGCCGGACGACATCGGCAAGGTCTATGTCCGCGCCAATAGCGGGGCCATGATTCCACTGTCGGCGATCAGCAAGGTCAATAGCGTGGTCGGCCCGGAACAGGTGGAGCGCTTCAACGGCTTCATCGCCGGCAAGGTGATGGGCGATTCCAAGCCCGGCATCAGCTCCGGCGACGCGATCAAGATCGTCGAGGAAGTCGCCACCGCCACCCTGCCCGACGGCTACACCATTGCCTGGACCGGCCAGGCCTTCCAGGAAAAGCGCAGTGCCGGCTCGTCGCTGCAGGCCTTCGGCTTCGCGATCATCATGGTCTTCCTGATCCTCGCCGCGCAGTACGAGAAATGGTCGCTGCCGCTGGCGGTGGTGATGGCGGTGCCCTTCGCCCTGCTCGGCGCGCTGGCCGCAATCTGGATGCGTGGCATGCCCAACGACATCTACTTCCAGATCGGTCTGGTGGTGCTGATCGGGCTGGCGTCGAAAAACGCGATCCTGATCGTCGAATTCGCGGCGCAGAAATACGCCGAAGGCAAGAGCGTGGTCGACGCCGCGCTGGAAGCCGCCCGCCTGCGCCTGCGGCCAATCGTGATGACCTCGCTCGCCTTCATCCTCGGCGTCTTCCCGCTGGTCAAGGCCAGCGGCGCCGGCGCCGCCGCCCGCCAGTCGATGGGCACCGGCGTCTTCGGCGGGATGCTCGCCGCCACCTTCGTCGCCACCATTTTCGTGCCGCTGTTCTTCAAGTGGCTGGAACGCGGCAAACAGATCGATCCTTCGCACCTCGCCAGCGAGGAGGAAAACGCATGAATACCCGCTTGCTGAAATCCCTGGCCGCGCTGCTCGCGGCCGGCGCCCTCGGCGGCTGCGCCGTCGGCCCCGACTACCTGCGCCCGGCCAACCTGTTGCCGGCCTTGTTCGGCCCGGCCCCCGCCGAAGCCGAAGTGACGACCGCCACGGTCGACGCCCGCTGGTGGCAATTTTTCAACGACACGACACTTAACGAGTTGATCGAACAGGCACTGCAGAAGAACGCCGACCTGCGCCTCGCTGTCGCCCGTGTCGCGCAGGCCGATGCCGCCGCACGCGAAGCTGGTGCCGAGCTGTATCCGGGGATCAATCTGCAGGCCGGCAGCAGCAGCAACAAGGTCAGCAGCAAGTCGGCGACCTACTCGCCGGCAATGCCGCAGATCCGCCAGAGCCGCAGCGCCGGCCTCGCCGTGTCCTACGAACTCGACGTCTGGGGCCGCGTCCGCCGCAGCGACGAAGCAGCTCAGGCACAGTTGCTGGGCAGCCGCTACGGCCGCGACGCGGTCCGTCTCTCGGTCGCCGGGCTGGTCGCCAACGCCTACCTGACCTTGCGCGCCACCGACGCGCAACTGGCGGTCAGCCAGGAAACCCTGGCCACCCGGCAACAGGCGCTCGAACTGGTCAAGAAGCGCGTCGATGCCGGCCTCGGTTCGCCGGTCGACCTGCACCAGGCGAGCGGCGCCCTCGCGGCAGCCGAAACCCAGGTGATCGAGTTGCGCCGCCAGCGGGCGCTGGGCGAGCATCAGTTGGCGCTCTTGAGCGGCAACCCGGCGCTGCGGATTGCGCCGCCGGCCAGCGCCGACCCGCAGCTGCTGCCGCTACCACCACTGCCGCCGGCTGGCCTGCCGGCGCAACTGGTCGAACGCCGCCCGGACGTGCGCGAAGCCGAACAAAAGCTGATCGCCGCCAACGCCGGAATCGGCCTGGCCAAGGCCGGCTACTACCCGAAGTTCACGCTGACCGGCAGCTACGGCAGCGAGAGCAAGGCGCTCGGCGACCTCTTCGCCGCCGGAGCCGGCACCTGGGGGCTCGGCCTCAACCTGCTGCTGCCGCTGCTCGACTACGGCCGCACCGAGGCCCGCGTCGACCAGGCCAAGGCGGTCAACGAACAATCGCTGATCGCCTGGGAGAACACCCTTCAGGGCGCCTACAAGGATGTCCGCGACGCGCTGGTCAACAGCCGCGAACAAGCCGCCGCCGAACAGGCGCAGCAGGTCCGCGTCGACCAGGCACGCGAAACCCTGCGCCTGGTGGACCTGCGCTACCGCGCCGGGCACGCCGGCTACCTCGAAGTGCTCGACGCGCAGCGCACGCTCAACGACGCGCAATTGCAACAGATCACCACCCGCCAGGCCCGCCTGGCGGCGGCGGTCGGGCTGTTCAAGGCGCTCGGTGGCGGCTGGCAGGCAGAGCCCGCAGAAAGATCCGCGCCCACGGCCAACTGAAAGCGCCATTTACGGGAGACCCGGCTGAATCCTTGGGTCTCCCTCATTCTGTTCACAGTGGGGAAGTGGGCGGCCAGAACCGCCCCCAGGGCGTCAGAAAAGCTCGAGGCCGTCGTCGTCGGCGGCGGTGCTGCTGATCTGCATGGTCGCCAGCAGGGCATTGAGCTGGTTTTCCATGCTGTTGCCCGAAATCCGGGCGATGATGCGCTGGATCGAATCGTCCATCATCGCCGAGATCGCCTGTTCCTGATCGGCGGTGGTGCCTAGCCAGGAATGGGCGCGATTGACGTTGTCTTCCAGCTCCTGCAACAGCAGCCGGGTATCGAGCAAGACCTGGGTCATTTCCTGCTTGAGCGACATCGCCGAGATATTGGCCTGCATCAGCACCAGCTGCAGCTGTTCGGCATGCGAACCGGCGTTCTGGCGGGTCTGTACGTTTTCACACAAGGCATCGGCAGTTTCGGCCAGCACCGCCAGATTGTCGCGGATGCGCCCGACCTTGTCGTCGGCATCGACCGGCAGGTTGTGGGCGACAATCGAGACCTGCGGAAAATTGACAATCAGCTGCGAGCGGAACTGGAAAAACCGGCCCATGGTCGCCAGTTGCGAAATCACCGACTGTTCCAGCGCAGTCGCCTCACCGCTGGTGCGGAAGCGCACCGAATCGCCAGCGCCACAACGAATCTCGCCAAAACAGGAGATGCCCAGCTCATTGGCGGCTTCGACCAGTTTGTCGGCCAGTTCCTGATAGGTCTTGCAGCGAATGCTGGAGCGGACAAAGGTCATCAGGATGCCGCTTTCGCCCAGGCTGGACAGAAAACCCATCGCCATCGACTGCAGGTTCTGCCCCTCGGCGGCCAGCGCCCGATGCTTCTTGTGGTTGTGAATCGCCAGATGCACCTTGTGGATCAAGGCCTGGCTCGCCACCGGCTTGGGCAGCACGTCGCAGGCACCCGCCTCGAAGGCCTCCAGCTGGGTTTCCAGCGAGTTATCGCGCGCGGCGAAGATCACCGGCACATCAACCTTCTGCGCCAAGGCCCGGCAGGCCTGCACGCCAGAATCGACGTTGTCGATATCAAGGACCAGGGTATCCGGCAGCCAGAACTCGCACAGCGCTTCGGCATCGGCCTGATTTTTGACAATCACCACTTCAAACTGCGACTCCAGAACGGCAGCCAGCTCCCGCTCAAAGGTGTCGCTGTCATCCAGCACCAGAATTTTTCCCTTCACCGCCTACCCTTCCTCGTCACCCTGCTTGCACCGGCTTTTATCGCTGAATCGCTGCCGTTTGCAAAAAAATGGCACTTTACAGGATAAATACAGCCGTCAGAATGCTTGCGCGGGGTAAAGCAGGCAGGGATTCCTGCCACCGCCAGTCCACTACCGCTCGCTACGCCGGCCACGGCTAAAAAACCGTCATCTCCCACGGTCGACCGTGAGAGATGACGGTTTTTGCACGCTGCCCGCGTTAACGGCTGCGGCGCAGATCCAGCGTCAGCGGGTACTCGGCGCTGCGCACCGGCGGCTCGACGCTGACCGGCCCCGGCGTGTGGCCGTAGCGGAAGAAGCGGGCCAGACGGCGGCTTTCGGCTTCGAAGGCGTTGACCGGAAAGTGGGCGTAGTTACGCCCGCCGGGATGCGCGACGTGGTACTGGCAGCCGCCCAGCGAACGGCCGCTCCAGGTATCGACCAGATCGAAGACCAGCGGCGCGTGCACGCCGATGCTCGGGTGCAGGCAGGCCGCCGGCTGCCAGGCGCGGTAGCGGACGCCGGCGACGTATTCGCCGACGGTGCCGGTGTTCTGCAGCGGTAAAGCGACACCGTTGCAGGTCAGCTGGTAGCGGTCGGGCGGCAGGTTGCTCAGTTTGAGCTGCAAGCGCTCGACCGAGGAATCGACGTAGCGCACGGTGCCACCGGCGGCGCCCTCCTCGCCCATGACATGCCAGGGTTCGAGCGCATGGCGCAACTCGCAGCTGATGCCGCGCAGGTTGAATTCGCCGTGGCGCGGGAAGCGGAATTCGAAATGCGGCGCGAACCAGTCGAGCTGCAGCGGATAACCGGCGGCCTGCAGTTCGCCGATCACCTCGGCGAAATCCTGCTCGACGAAGTGCGGCAGCATGAAACGGTCGTGCAGTTCGCTGCCCCAGCGCGCCAGCCGCGCCGGTTGATAAGGGGTTTCCCAGAAACGGGCGAGCAGTGCCCGCAAAAGCAGTTGCTGGGTCAGCGACATGCGCGCATGCGGCGGCATTTCGAAGGCGCGCAGTTCGAGCAGGCCGAGACGACCGGCCGGGCCATCCGGCGAATACAGCTTGTCGATGCAGAACTCGGCGCGGTGAGTGTTGCCGGTGACGTCGATCAGCAAATTGCGCAACACACGGTCGACCAGCCAAGGCGGCACATTTTGTCCGGCCTCGGGCAACTGGCGGAAAGCGATTTCCAGTTCGTAAAGGCTGTCGTTACGCGCCTCGTCGATGCGCGGCGCCTGGCTGGTCGGGCCGATGAACAGGCCGGAGAACAGGTAGGACAGGCTGGGATGGTTGTGCCAGTAGGCGATCAGGCTGGCGAGCAGGTCCGGCCGGCGGAGGAAGGGCGAATCGGCCGGGGTCGCGCCGCCGAGCACGAAGTGGTTGCCACCGCCGGTGCCGGTGTGGCGGCCGTCGAGCATGAACTTCTCGCTGATCAGCCGCGACTCGCGCGCCGCATCGTACAGGTGGGTGGTCTGCGCCACCAGTTCGCGCCAGCTGTTCGCCGGATGAATATTGACCTCAATCACGCCGGGATCGGGGGTGACGCGGAAATGCGCCAGCCGTGGGTCGGCCGGCGGCTCGTAGCCTTCGATGATCAGCGGCGTCTGCAATTCGGCAGCGGTGGCTTCGACCGCCGCCAGCAGTTCGAGATAATCCTCCAGCCGCTCGGTCGGCGGCATGAAGATGTGCAGCCGGCCCTGGCGCGCCTCGGCGCACAATGCCAGCCGCACGATGCCGGGCGCCGACTGCCCCGGCTGCGGAGTGCCGGCCTGGGTCGCGGATGCACAGCCAGCGGCGCCGTTAGCCGTACCGGTTGCTGCGCTGTCGGCCGCCCCGGCAGCAGCCTCCGGCGTCGCCGAAAACTGCTGGCGGATCGCCGCCGCACTGGCCAGCGGCGACCGGGGCGCGAAGGGGTCGAGCGCGTGCTGCCAGGGATAATCGGCGGCCGTCACCCAGGGTTGCGAATCGAGCGGCAGGCGGTAGCCGAGCGGCGAATCGCCGGGCAGCAGGTAGCAGCGTTCGCTGCGCAGGAACCAGGCACCACTCTCCCAGGCGCCGGCGGCATTCTTGCGCAGGGGTAGCACCTGCCCGACCACTTGCGCCAACCCCTGGCCGAAGACCCGCGCCAGGCGCTCGCGCTCCAGCGGGTCATCGAGATTCGCGGCCAGCGGGTCGACGTTGATCGGCAAGCGGCGTTCGCGCCACAGGTAATAAAAAGCGTCTTCGTAAGCCGGGAAGACGAATTGCGGATCGAGCCGCAACTTGGCCGCAAGTTGCGTCAGAAAGCGCTGCGCGGTCTCGGCGCTGTGGCCGTAATCGAGCTTTTCGTCGGCGTAAAGCGCCGGGTCCTGCCACAGCGGCTGGCCGTCGCGGCGCCAGAAGCAGTTGAGACTCCAGCGCGGCAGCTGCTCGCCGGGATACCACTTGCCCTGCCCGAAGTGCATCAGCCCCTGCGCCGCGTATTCGGCGCGCAGTTTGTGGAACAGGTCGGCGGCGAGCAGGCGCTTGCGCGGCCCGAGCGCGTCGGTATTCCATTCGGCGCCATCGGGATCGTCGAGCGCGACGAAGGTCGGCTCGCCGCCCTGGGTCAGGCGCACGTCGAGCTCGCCGAGACGGCGGTCGACCGCGTCGCCAAGCTCAAGGATCGCCTGCCATTGCTCGTCGCGGTAAGGCTTGGTGACGCGCGGCGATTCGTGGATGCGGCTGACCGTCATCGCATGTTCGAATTCGACCTCGCAGACATCGAGGCCGCCGGTCAGCGGCGCCGCCGACGCCGGCTCCGGCGTGCACGCCACCGGAATATGGCCCTCGCCGGCGAGCAGCCCGGAGGTCGGGTCAAAACCGACCCAGCCCGCCCCCGGCAGGTAAACCTCGCACCAGGCATGCAGGTCGGTGAAGTCGGCCGACGGACCGCTGGGGCCGTCGAGCGCCTTCTGATCGGCGGTGAGTTGGATCAAGTAACCGGAAACGAAACGCGCCGCCAGGCCGAGGTGGCGCAGCAGTTGCACCAGCAGCCAGGCTGAATCGCGGCAGGAACCCGAGCGCTTTTCCAGGGTTTCTTCCGGCGTCTGCACCCCCGGTTCGAGGCGGATGGTGTAGCGGATGTCACGCTGCAGGCGGGCATTCAGCGCAACCAGGAAATCGACAGTCGGCGTCCGCGTGCGCGGAATGTCCGCCAGGTAGGCGGCAAAGTGCGGAGTCGCCGGCAACTGGTAGAGAAAAGGCGTCAGTTCGTGCCGCTGCCAGGGTTCGTAAACAAAGGGGAAATGCTCGGCCGAGGCTTCGAGGAAGAAGTCGAAGGGATTGAAGACCGCCATTTCGGCGACCAGATCGACCGCGAACGAGAATTCGCGGGTCTTTTCGGGAAACACCAGCCGCGCCAGCCAGTTGCCTTGCGGGTCCTGCTGCCAGTTGATGAAGTGCGGTTCGGGCTGGACCTTGAGCGCATACGACAGGACGCGGGTGCGCGCATGCGGACAGGGGCGCAGGCGGATCACCTGCGGCCCGAGGTTGATCAGACGGTCATAGCGGTAACGGGTGACGTGATTGAGTGCAACGTGGATCGACACGGCGGCTCTCCTTCAACAAGCGAATCAGTCCGCACACACCGGAAGCCGCCGGTGCGTGCCGGGAACAAACGGGAAACGGCGGCTAGAGGGCGGCCCAGTCGAGATCGGGCAAGGCGGCAAAGCCCTGGCGCAGGTGCTCGCCCCATTGCCGCCTGATCTCGCCGTAGTAGGGGCTATTCTGGGTAATCTGCACCTGCCGGCCGATGCGCAGACTGTCGCGCTCGTAGAGCACCAGATCGAGCGGCAGGCCGACCGAAAGGTTGGAACGGATGGTCGAGTCCATCGAGATCAGCGCGCATTTGGCGGCCTCGTCGAGTGAGGTTGCGGGAGTGATCACCCGGTCGATGATCGGCTTGCCGTACTTGGCCTCACCGATCTGGCAATACGGCGTCTCGCGCTGAATCTCGATGAAATTGCCGGCGGCATAGATGTTGAACAGGCGCGGTTCCTCACCCTTGATCTGACCGCCAAGAATCAGCGAGGCAGCGAAATCCATGCCGAATTTCTGCAGAGCGGTCGCGTCGCGCTCGTGCACTTCGCGCAGGCAGTCGCCGACGTGCTTGGCCGCCTCGAACATGTTCTTGACCCGGTACAGGCTGGCACCGCGCCGGGTCTCCAGACGCTCGCGCAGGGTATTGACCACCGCCTGGGTGATCGCCAGATTGCCCGAACTCATCAGCACCAGCACCCGCTC
>ERZ1066115.234-NODE-234-length-17496-cov-13.776790_pt1 | contig 17496 bp, 12 predicted proteins | sample MGYA00382762_ERZ1066115 | MGnify/ENA primary metagenome ERZ1066115 (study PRJEB33369, sample SAMEA5778345) | biofilm metagenome | biome: Industrial cooling water; feature: Water cooling tower basin; material: Biofilm | place: United Arab Emirates | collected... | reverse complement strand
GACTTCGGCTTCGACATGGACGAGCCGGCCGCGGAGGAGCCCCGCGCGGCGGCGGCCGCCGGCGCCGAGCCTGAAACCGTCGACCTGAGCGAATTCGGCCTGGAGGAAGAGGCCGTCGCCGCTCCCGAGCCCCAGGACGTCGCCGAGGATTTCGAAAGCCTGGACCTGGATCTGCATTTCGACGACACCATACCCAGCGCGGCCGAGGCGGAGGAGAGCGCCTTCTCCCTGGACGATATCGCCGACATCGGCGGCGAGCCCCTACCCGGCCCCGAGCTGGCCATGGAGGACGTTACCGCCGACTTCGAGTCCATGAGCCTGGGCTCCGCCCCCGCCCCGGCCGAGCCGGCCCCCGGTCCCGCCGCGCGCGGCGGCGCCTCCCTCGATTCGTTCATCGACGACGACGCCGACGGCGGCGGCATCATGCCCGAGCTCGGCGAAGAAGCCATACGCTTCGACGACGTCTCGGCCGTGGAGCGCGAGCTCGGCCAAGCGCCGGCGACGAAGGACGAGGGCACCAGCGCGGAGCTCCTGAAGGCTATCGCCGGAGAGCTGGCGGCCATCAAGGGCGAGCTCGTATCGCTGCGCAGCCAGCTCGTCACGCTCAAGGCCGCCCAGGCGGCCCCCGAGGCGGAGAGCCCCGAGGCGGAGGACGAAGACGAGGAGGCCGCCGGCGGTTTCTTCGACGAGGAAGAGGACGACACCATCGCCCTGACGGGCGACGAGCTAGATAATATCCTGAACACGGCCGATTTTACCGAAGAGGCCCAACCGGAGGAGGCGCCGGTCGGCGTCGAACCGGATCTGTCCGGGCTGGATCTCTTGCCCGAGGACGGCGAGTACGCCGTAGAGGCGGCGGCCGAGGAGCCGAGCATAGAGGAAGCGGCGTTCGAGGAAGCGGCCGAGGCCCTCGTCGAGGAGCCGATGGAGTCCTTCGTCGAGGAGCCGGCGTTCGAGGAGCCGTTCGAGGCACTCGTCGAGGAGCCGGCCGACGAGGAGCTCGGCATCGAAGGCTTCGGCGTGGACGAGCTCGTGGAGGCGGCCGAGGAAGAGGCTTTGCCCGCCGAGGATCTCCTGACCGAGCTCCCCGAGGATCTCGAGATCGCGCCCTTGACCGTGATCGAGGACGATACGAGCTATCTGGAGAACGATGACGACCTTTCGGCCTTCGGCGAGGAATTAGACGAGCCTCCCCTCGTGGAGCCGGCCGCGGAAGAGCTGCTGGTCGACGCCGAAGTCCCCGTAGAGGCGCCCCAAGAGCTCGTCGCCGAAGGCCGCGATGACCTAGCTATCGAAGAGGACGACGATACCGAGCTTGAACTGGAGCTACCCGACGAGGACGCCGACGAGATCTCGCTCGAGCTGCCCGAGGACGACGAGCTCGTCCTGTCCTTGGAGGGCTCCGACGAGGGCGAGCTCGCGTTGGACGAGCTCGGCGCCGAGATCCTGGATGAGGATGAGAGCCTGGCCGAGCTCGAGGACCTGCCGGCCGAGGAAACCGTCTTCGATATCGAACTCCACGCCGAGGACCACGGCGGGGAGCTGGCCGGCGGCTTCGACGCCGACGAGGGCGAGCTGCTGGAGCTCGAGGAGATCGAAGAGCTCGCCGAGCCGAGCTCCGAGTTCGGCGATCTGGACGCCATCGACGAAGCGGTGGTAAGCCCTTCGAGCCCGGTCGAGCTTCATCCCGACGAGCTAAGCAGTTCGCTCGACGAGTCCTTGTTCGTCGGTTCGGACGGCGGCGCGGAACCGGAGGAGGCCGAGCGCGTCTTCGACCTATCCTCGCCCGAGGATATCAAGATGCCGTCTTTCGGCTCGCCCGAGCTCGAGGCTGAACCCGAAGCGACGTTCGAACCCGAGGCCGCGTTCGAACCCGAAGCCGCGTTCGAACCCGAAGCCGAGATTCTGGAGCCCGAGGTCCCGATAGCGACCGAGCCCGAGCCCGAGCCGAGGACCGCCTCGCCTCAGCCGCCCGCGGGCGGACCGGATAAGCTCAAGAGCGACGTCAAGTCGGTGCTCCTCTATCTGGATCAGCTCCTGGCGTCTTTGCCGGAAGAAAAGATCGAAGAGTTCGCCGCGTCGGAGTACTACGATACCTACAAGAAACTGTTCGACGAATTGGGGTTGCTCTGATATGGGCCTCCTGGATAGAGCGTCGCAGAGTCGCCGTCCCCAGGGCGGCGGCCTACTGGCCTTGAGCGAAAAAAAAAAGCCCTAACTAACGATGCGCCCGCCGCCGCTAACGGCGGCGACGCGCCGTATTCCGGCGCGACGCTCCCGACCCTGTCGCTCCAGGAGTACCTGAGCGAGGTCTCTAGCCAGCTCCTCTACCCGTATGCCCTCGCCCAGTGCGCCGTACGCGAGCTGGGCGACGAGTTCTCCGCGCTCTACGAGCTTATCGGCGACGAGTACCGGCTCGTGGCGGCCCTTTCGCCCGCTGGTCCGACCGCCGCGCCGCCCGTGTTACCGAAAGAACTGCTACTCTCCCCCTTCAAGGACGGCGGAGAGGCGGAGCCGCGGCGCTTCCTGGGCGAGCTATCGGCTTCGTCGACGCGCCTAACGGCGCTCGCCATGCCCGAGCTCATACTCGCCGCTAGCCCCGGCAGGGCCTCGGCCAGAACCGGCGACGGCAGGGCCGAGGCGGCGGCGGCGTTTAGGCGCGACCGCCTGGCGCCGACGATCCCGGTCGAGCTGATCGGCCGCAGCCTGTTCGCCGAGCTCCGCGCCGAGCATGCGTCCATGTCCGCGCCCTTCGCCGCCGTCTACGCCCTGGACTTGGACCCGGTCGTGGCCGAATGGTCGGCCGCCTGCCCCCTGGTCGACGAGGGCGCGTTCTACCGAGACGCCCTGCGCTTCATAGCCAAGGCCTTGGCCGAGACCGGCTGCGTCCGCGCCGCGCCCGGATTCGGCGCGGTGGCGGCGCAATTCTGCCCGCGCATGCCGGACGCCGAACTCTTGGCTAGCCAGCTAGCCTTCACCATGCGCCGAAGCCTGGGCTTAAAAGACGGCCCCGCCCCCTTAGGCTTCGTCGCCGTGGACTTACGGGAGCGCGACTCGGCCGAGGCTATCAAGGCTTTCCTCTCCGACGGCAGCTAGCGCGCGCCGCCCATGCCCATGGACCGAGCGGCCGCCGGCCGAGCTTCGCCTTCGCGCCTGCATTCGCGCTACGCCCCGGATGCCGAGGCGGAACGATACCTCAAGGAAGCCTTGGGCGATCGCCGTCCGTCGCTCGCGCTGATCCTAGGCGCGGCCGATAACTACCTTGGCAAGGCCCTGCGCGCGCGGATCCCCGGCGTCAGGATCGTCGTCCTGCAACCGGCCCGGGGCCTTAGCGGCGCCATGGTCGACCGACCCGAGCTCCTGTGGGAGCCGGAAGGCGGCCGCGACGCGGGCGCGACCCTGGATTACGCCGCCGCCGACGGCAAGGCGGCCGGCGGCGTGGCAGTCGTCGAGTGGCCGCCGGCCATGCGCGCCTACCCCGAGGGCGCCCAGGCGATACGCCGGGCCGCCGCGGATTTCTTAGAGCGCAACGCCGCCGCCGCGGCTACCAGGTCGTACTGGGCCGGCCGCTGGCTGAGGAACTCGCTGCGCTTCGCGCTCGCCCTCGGCCGCCGCGGCGGCCGCCCGCTCGCCCTCCGCCGCGGCGCCGGCCCGCTCATCGTGGCCGGCGCCGGCCCGAGCCTGTTGCCCGCGCTCAAGGGCTTACGCGAGTCGGGCCTCGCGCCGGCCGCGGAAGGGCGGCTCTGGTGCCTAGCCTCGGCCGCCGAGGCGACCATGGCCGCCGGCTTCCGCCCCGCGCTCTGCGTGGCCACCGATCCGGGCCACTGGAACCGCCTGCATCTCCGGCGAGCCTCCGCCGAAGGCCTGCCGCTGGCCCTGCCGCCGAGCGCCGCGGCGCCGGCCTCCGCGCTCGAGTCGGGGCGCGTACTGGCCCTAGACCCGGGCACGCCCTTCGACCGCGCCGCCTTGGCCGCCTGCGGCGCCGAGCCGACCCGGGCGAGCGTCGCCGGCACCGCCTTCGGAAGCGCCTTGTCGCTGGCCCTGGCCATGAACGAAGGACCGGTCATCGCGCTCGGCATGGACCTGGCGGCGCGAGGGTTCATGGCCCATGCGCGGCCCTACGCGCTGGACGCGGTCGACCTCGCGGCCGTCTCGCGCCTTTCGCCGAGCGAATCCGCGCTCGGCGCCCTAGCCTACGAGCGCTACCCCGAGCGGATCGGCGCGTGGCGGCTTTCACGCGCCTTCAAGGCCTATGCGCAAGAAGGCTACGCCCCGGCGGCGGACGCGGCGCGCTGCCTACGCCTCAGCGACGGCCCCGTCGACTGCGGCCTTGCCCGTATCGGCTTGGACGAGCTTGCCGCCTTGCTACGCGACGCCCCGGCGAGCCCGGGGCCCGGCCTGGCCGACGCCCGCCCCCTGCTGCCCCCGCGCGACCGGGCGCTCGCCTTAGAAGCCTGGCTGGGCGATGAGCGCCGTCGCTTGGCCCGCTCGATAGCCGAGCGCGCCTCGGCGACGGACGAGGGCCGCGCCCCCCCGCCCTTCTCCCACGACGAGGCCATCGGCCTCTTCGCCTTCTGCGGCAAGGACGCGGCCGGCGCCGTAGCCCAGGCGGCGCGCGGCGAGCTCGGCGCGGCCGAGGCGGAGAGGGCCGACCGGGCGCTCGGCCGCGGCCTAGAACGCCATCTGGAGGCCCTCTTTGCATGATCCCGTGCTCTTCGAACGCAATATGCTCGCGGTGGCCAGCCATCATCCCGCCCGGAGCGCGGACCGCATACGCGAGGCGGCCCCCGATACGCGCCTGGGCCTGGACGCCGACGAGCGCGGCGAGCCCGCGCCGTACCTGGACCAGGCGGGGCGCCGGGCGTACATGCACTCGAGGCGAGACCAGCGGCGCGAGGCGAGCCGCGTGGCGGCCGAATACCGCGTGTCCGGCTTCTACGTCTTCCTAGGCCTAGGCGCCGGCTACCTGGTCCGCGAGCTCTTGGATAGCGGCCGGGTCTACGCCGGGGTTATCGTTGAGTATCGGGCCTCGACCCTACGCGCCTTGCTCGAGCGCGTCGACCTGACCAAGGTCCTGGCCGACCGCCGCCTAACCCTGCTCGTCGATCCCGACGACGACGAACTGCGGGAGACCCTAATGGGCGGCTACGTGCCGGCCTTGGGCGGCGACATCGCGACCGTACCCCTGGCTTCGCGCGTCAACGCGGAAGCCCCGGCCTTCCAGGGCGCCTCCCGCGTGATCAAGGCGACGATCGAGTCGATCTCGGACGACTACTCCGTCCAGGCCTTCTTCGGCAAGCGTTGGTTCGCCAATATCGTACGTAACCTGCGCTACGCCGCCGGCGGCACGCCCCCGGTCGGCCCCATCCGTCGCGCGGCCATAGCGGCCGCCGGGCCGTCCCTCGAGGACGCCGCCGATGAGCTAGCCGCCAGGCCGGCCGACTGCTTCCTGATCGCCACCGATACCGCCTTGCACGCCCTGCTCAAGCGCGGCATACGTCCGGACGCGGTCCTCTCCATCGACTGCCAGCACATCAGCTACTACCATTTCATGGGCGGCATGCCCGAGGGTATTCCGCTCTTCCTGGACCTGGCTTCGCCGACGACCCTGGCTAAGCTCTCGGCCAGGCCCTATTTCTTCAGCTCGGGCCATCCGCTGGCCCGCTACGTAGCCTCGCGCATGCGCGCCTACCCCATACTAGACACCTCGGGCGGGAACGTGACCCATGCGGCCGTATCCTTGGCGGAGTTCCTCGGCGCCGCCCGCGTCGATATCTACGGGGCGGATTTCTCGTACCCTCGGGGCAAGAGCTACGCGCGGGGCACCTATATCTACCCCTATTTCGACCAAAGGCAATCCCGCCTCAGGCCGCAGGAATCGCTCTTTCAGGAATTCGTCTTCCGTAACCAGGCTATCGTGCGCGAAAGCGGCCCCGGCGACGAGTTCCGCTATCTGACCAAGCCGCTCTGGGCCTATCTCGAGCGGCTAGAGCGCCTCGCCGCCTCGAGCGAGGCCGCGGTCGTCAGGCGGCGCGGCGGCGGCGCCCGCTCGCGGGCCGACGGCGAGGCGGCGCCGCCGCCCCCGCGCCGTTTCGGCCGCGTCTTCGCCGCCGGCAAGCTCTTCCAAAGCCCCGGCGCGTTCCTGCGCGCGTATCGCGACGAGCTATACGCCCTGCCCGCGCCGCCGCGCGGCGGCGGCGCGGCCGAAGCCTCGGCCTACCTAGCCGGACTCGGCCCGGGGGCCCGCGACCTCTGGACCACGCTCCTGCCTTCGGTGGCGGCCTTCCGCCGCGAGGCGGGCGCGCGCCGCGAGCTCCTGGACCGGGTGCTCGCGGACGCCCTGGCTTGGGCCGTCGCGGTGATCGACGAGGAGCTTAAGGAAGGATTCTAGCCCGGCCGAAGGCGCCGGCGCGCAGGTCCCAACGCTCCCTGAGGTAGGAATCCAAGGCCGCGGCGGCGAGCTCGGCCTCGTCTAGGATGCGGCCTAAATCCGCCTCGTAGCGCTCCGCCCTGTCGGGGTACGCGGCCGCTAGCCGCGCGATGACGTTATCGCCTAGGTACGCCCGAGCGCGGCTCGGGGCCTGCTGGGTGAGATACGCCTGCAACTCATTATAACATAAATATTTATAGCTTACGTCGTAGTTTCGCCACGCTAGGTGCTCAAGCCAAAACCGACGGGCCTCTTGGCCCTGACTATCCCAGAGCCGTTCGGAGAGGGCGCGATAATCCGCGTCTTGAAAGAAGAGCGCGTGGGCGGCCTCATGATCCATGAAGGTGCGCCTTAGCCATGCGGGCGCCTCGCGCGCGATAGAGATGATCGCGCCCAAGCCCTCGCTTAAACGGCCGTCGGCCTCGCGGTTCACGATCCCCGCCTCCAGGACCAGGTCGAGGAGCAGGAGCTCCTCGCGATTCAGGGTAAAGCCGGTCGTCCGCGCGAGCTCATAGAAGGCCGCCAGGGTCTTGGCGGCGTAATCGTGGGCGTTCCAGCCGTGCAAGGCGGCTATTTCACGCTCTTCGGGCAGGCGCCCGCGGAAGTTCGGCTTCTCGGAGAAAAACGCCAGGCGCTTCAGGTAGCGATCCTGCGTCGCGTAATCTTTAAAATCGAAGACCAGGGTGCGCGGCAGGGCGTCCCATCGGTAGAGGGCATAGTCGCCGCTCGGGACGGGCCCGGCCAGCATCGCGTGTAGGTCGGACAGGGGCGGGCCGCGGCCGTAATCGGCCCGAGCCTCGACGATGGCCGCATCCGCCGCGAGCTCCAGCCGCGAGCCGGCGAAGAGCACGGAGGGAAGGGCGACGACGGAGCCGGCGCCCGCCTCGGCCCGCCATCCCCGCCCCGCCTGTCCGCGAAGGCCGGCCGGACTCGACGCGCGAAGCTGGCCGCGCGCGGCCAGTATCGTCGCCAGCGAGGCGTCGTCCCGCTCGGGCAGGGAGAGCGCCAAGGCGTAGACGCCGTCGGGCCGCGCGTCAACGAGCTCCACGCCGAAGCCGACCAGCGGATAGCCCCGCCCGCCCTTCGCCCGCCAACCGACATACGCCGGGTCGAGCGCGACGGAACGCAGCTCGGCCGCGGCGGCGCCGTCCAAGGCGAGCTCGACGGCCGCGAGCGCGGCGCCGGGCGGCAGCGCGATGCGGTACTCGACCGCGCCGCTCAAGCCCGGCTGGGAGCGGATCTGGGCCAGGACCGGCCAGGCGTCGCCGCGCTTGGCCGGCCTAGCCAAGGCCCGGGCCGCTACGGGGCCGTCGGCCTCGATGACCAGGGCCAGCTCAAGGCCGTCGGGGACGGCGAGCTCCGCCTTGAGCTCCAGGCGGGCGGAGGGGCGTTTCGGCCCCAAGGGCAAGCCCCCGTCCGCCTCGTCCGCGTAGAGCTCGCGCGACGCGCCCCCGGGCAGCTCGAACGCCAGGCCTTGAACCCGGGTCGGCCCGCACGAAGCCGTGGCCGCGGCCAGGGCCGCGACCGACAACAGGGAGATGATCTTCATGCCGTATAAAAGCCCTAGAGGGCGAAGACGCTACGCGCCACGAGCTGGGCGACCTGATATTTCCGCTCGGGCTCGACTGACCCGTCGGTGCGGTTGAGCATGTCCCAGCGCCCCTCGAAGTCCTCGGGAAGGGTGGGCAGGGCCATGAGCGCCTCGGTCAGGTGGCGGTCCGACGGCTCCCAGCGCCGGTTGACGGCGAAGAGCGTCGAGACGGTCGAACGAAGGAAGCCCGCGAGCGACACGATGAAGAAATAGCGGTCGTCCTTGAGGGCGGCGCCGCCCAGGTCGCTTAAGGAATGCTCCATCTTAAAGAGGTGCGTCTCCTTGAGGCCGAGCCAGAACTCGTCGGGCGTGTCCTTGAGCCCCTCGCGCACGCGGTCTATCCAGTCCGAACGCTTGAAGAGCACCTTGCCTTCCGCCAGGCGATAGAAGAAATAGGTACCCGAGCTCTGGTACACCCACATCAGGTCGAAACGCTTCTCCTGTATCTCGTCTACGATGGAGCAGCGCTTGTATTCGATGCGGATGGGCAGGCCCTCCAGGAAGAAGCGATCCTTCTCGCGGCCGCGGGAGCTTTCGAAGGCGCCGGGGTCGCCGAAGGCCGCCTGCCGGGTCTCGTCATCGGGCACGCGCCCGGAGCAGTACACGTCCAGGACCAGGGCGAAGTAGGGGTCCAGGACGTCGACCTCGGCCGCCTCGCAGGAGAGGACGCATTCTACGCCGGGCCAGGAGGATATGACGCCGGTTAGGCGTTCGGCTAATCGTTCAACTGCATGCTTCATGGCGCTCTTTTCCTTTACAGCTCGGTAGGCTCAGTATACTATGGCCCCATGGTTTTGGGAACCTCTAAGTCCTTGTCTTGCATAGCGCTGGCGCTGATCCCGCCGGGCAACGTCCTCGCCTCACTGCAGGCCCTGCGCGGCGGCCTGTTCAGGCGCTACGACGCCGCGGGGGCCCGGGCCTTCTTCGACTATCCGGTCTTGGCCTGGCTCGCCGCCAGCCCGCGCGGGGACGACCTGGCGGAAGTCGCCGCCATGCTCAAGGCCCCCATGGAGTTCGACGGCCTCGTCGAACGGGGCGGGGCCTGGTTCCTAAGCTTCGGCGGCCGCTTCAAGGACGAGCTCGACGCCGCGGGCATGGGCCTGCGCCTGACCCTATCCAAGCCCCGCGGCGACGCCTCCGGCTTCGGCGGCGGCCCCGAAACCGGCTGCGAGGCCGAGGCCTGCTACGACGAAACCCGCCGCGGAACGGCCGGCGGCCCGGCCGGCGGCGGGGAATCGCTCGACGAAGCGCCCTTCGAGGCCGGCGTCGGCCTGTACCTGGCCCCGGCGGCCGAGCTGACGGCCGCTCAAGCCGAGCTCGAGGCCTACGCGGCGGAGGCCCTACGCTCCGGCGATTTCAGCGCGGCCAGCTACGTGATAGCGGCGCTCGAGCTGTCGTACTACGCCGACGGACAGGGCGGCTCGTCCTGGGCCAGCCTATCGTCGGCCCGGGCCGGCTATCGGGGCGGCGGCAAGAAGTAAAGATCGACGATCGTTCGGCCGTAACTCCGGGCGCCCGGAAGCCTTTTCACGGGGTAGGCGCTGTGCTATAGTCGCGGGGCCTACCCGAGATTTTCCCACGGAGGAACGATGCGCTCCCGAATCACGATACTACTCCTGGCCGCCGCCCTCGTCGCCCCGGCCTTCGCCCAATCAGAGAGCCCCGAAGCCGTCGAACAGCGGGCCGCGCTCGGCTTCGTCGAGTACACCGAATACGAGAAGGGCGACGGCATCTTCGCCATCACCTTGGGTACCGGCATCCCCCTGACCTTCTACGACCCGAGCGCGCCGGGCTTTACCCAGGCGAACGCCTTCCCGGGCTTCGCCTTCGGGCTTTCGTACATGGGCTTCCTGGACGAGCGCTGGGCCCTCGGCGGCGATATCGGCGGCAGCTTCATCACCACCCTCGCCGACCGCCGCCTCTTCGTGGCGCCCTTCTCATTCAGGGCCGCTTACCTGATCAACCTAAGCCCCTTCGCCATCCTGCCCAGCGCCGGCGTCGGCATGGCCATCAGCTCCCTGGGCGACTACCGCCACGTGGACCCGCTTATCAAGCTCGGCTCGTCGTTCTACTACCGCGTCAACGACGACATGAGCTACGGCCTGAACCTGTTCACCAACATCATCCCCCAGTTCTATACGGACAGCTCCCAGAACCGCGTAGGCTTCTTCCAGGAAGTCACCCTGTCCTTAGCCTACCATCTATAAGAGCCCGAGGTTGACGAATATGAAGCGAACGCGATTAAGCTTGATCATAGCGGCGGCCGCCCTGGCGCTCGCCCTAGGCTCCTGCACCGAGGGCCCCGTGGGCATCTTCGCCAGCGTGGCCGCGGAGACCGATATCAACAAATGGGCCACCGACGAGTTCAAGGGCACGAGCCCCAACTTCGTGGCGAAAGCGGGTAGTACCTACTACGCCGGCGTTGGCGGCCTGTGGAAGCGCAACATCGGGGATTCGAGCTGGACGACGGTGAACGTATCCTTGCCTTCTCTCGGCACCGGAAATTACGCGGCGGTCAGCGGCATAACTATCGGGTCGACGATGTACGTACTGTTTGCAGACGCCGACACGAAGGCCAAGTTGGGCATCTATAGCTCGACCAACGGCTCCACCTGGACCGAGGTCGACGTGGCCACGGCGGTGATCACCAAAAACGAGCTCAGCCACCTTATGACCGACGGCAACGACCTGTTCGCGGTAACCGCACAGGTAACGGAGACCGACGGCGAGAAGATCACGAAGCATAGCGTTTATCGCTCAATCGGCGGCGCGGCCTTCGCGGCCTTGGACGGTACGAGTCTCGTCAATGCGGACATCGGCCTGCCGACGAGCATTGTTAATGACGGTGGCACCTACTACCTGAGCGCTGGGGAGTATATCGTTACGGGCACCGCCGGCTCGATGACCGTAACCAATCCGGCGACCACGAGCGCCTTCGGTAGCGCCGTCATAGTTAACGGTTTAGTCTTCTTCACCGGCCGCGACGGCAAGATTTATAACGACGACGCCTCAGTCGCAAGCGGCGTCTTTAGCGATTACAACGACCGCGACTACTCTTTCGGCATCCCCGTGGTCGTAAGCACGGGCAATCCGACCACCCAGACCACCCTCCTGGTCCCTAGCCGCGCCTATCCGCAGGGTAGCGAGCGCGACCAGGGCTTAGGCTACCTGGAGTTCGACGCGACCGGCTTCGGCACGACTAGCGCCGCGATCGCCGATACATCCCGCCGCGTCTCCACGCTTAATAATTACTTCATCACCCTCGACGGCAAGTCTGTGAAGCAGTTCATCGTCTTTACGGAGGGCGACGCGCGGCGCCTCTACGCCCTGACCGACGGCGACGGCCTTTGGATGAATTTCTTCGACGGCGGCACCCCGGGCTCTTGGACCGGCTGGCGCCGCGAGTAGCGGCGGGGCCGGCCTAGGCGCTCGCATGGGCGACGATCTGTTCTCCGCCGCCCGGCCCGCAGGGCCGGGCGGCGTCATTTCAGGCGGGGAGGCGGCCGCGCCCCTGGCGGACCGCATGCGGCCGCGTAGCCTGGACGAGTTCATCGGCCAGGAGCGCATCGTGGGGCCCGGCCGGCTCCTCCGGCGCGCCATCCAACGGGATAGGCTTTCGTCCATCATCCTGTCGGGACCGCCGGGCACCGGCAAGACCACGCTGGCGCGCATCATCGCGAACACCACCAAGAGCCGCTTCCTCTCCATCAACGCCGTGCTGTCGGGCGTGCAGGCCATACGCGAGGCCATCGACTCGGCCAAGCGCGAGCGCGAGTTCTACGACCGGCGCACGATCCTCTTCGTGGACGAGGTGCACCGCTGGAATAAGGCCCAGCAGGACGCCCTCCTGCCCTGGGTTGAGAACGGCACCATCTTGCTCATCGGCGCCACCACGGAGAATCCCTATTTCGAGGTGAACCGCGCCCTCGTGAGCCGTTCGCGCGTCTTCCAGCTGGAATCGCTCTCGGACGACGATCTTACGAGGGCGGCGAAGCAGGCCTTGGCGGACGCGGAGCGCGGCTACGGCCGCTGGCGCGTCGAGTTCGAAGAAGGGGCCCTGGAGCACCTGGTCAAGGTGGCCGAGGGCGACGCACGCTCGCTCTTGAACGCCCTGGAATTAGCGGTAGAGACCAGCGCCGAGCCCTGGCCGCCCTTGACCGGCGAGCGGGTCTACGTGACCATGGCGACCGCCGAGGAGAGCATCCAGCGGCGCGCCGTGCTCTACGACCGCGACGGCGACTATCATTACGACGCGGCCAGCGCCCTTATTAAAAGCCTGCGCGGCTCCGATCCCGACGCGGCGCTGTATTGGCTGTCCCGTATGGTCTACGCCGGGGAGGAGCCGCGCTTCATCTTCCGGCGCCTCCTGATCTCCGCGGCGGAGGACGTGGGCCTGGCCGATCCGCGGGCCATCTCGGTGGTGGAGTCCTGCGCTGCCGCCTACGAGCGCATAGGCCTACCGGAGGGCCAGTTCCACCTGGCCCAGGCGGCGCTCTACCTGGCCACGGCGCCCAAGTCCAACTCCACCATGTCCTATTTCGACGCGCTGGCGGCGGTGGAGAAGGAGCGCGCCGAGGTGCCGAACCACCTAAAGGACGCCAGCCGCGACGCCCAGGGCTTCGGCCATGGCGCCGGCTATCAATATCCCCACGCCTACCGCGGCCACTGGACCGCCCAGCAGTATCTGCCCGACGCCCTGCGCGGCGCGGTGTTCTATCGCCCCGGCGCTCAGGGCTTCGAGGGCGAGCTGCGCGACGAGGTGCTGCGCCGCCGCGACGCCCAGCTTGCCGCGTGGCTCGAAGGCGCCGCTCAGGGCCCGGCCGACGCCGACGAGGCCTGGTCCGAGCGCCTGTCGCAGGCCGCGGTCTACGGCCGCGTCCGCGACGAGCTTATGGAGCTGGCCGCCCCCGGGCGACATGAAAACGTCCTCATACTCAACGGCGACGACGGTCTCCTGGCGCGCGAGGCCACGCGACGTTGCGCCGACGGTTCTACGACGGTCCTGGTGCGGGACGAAGCGTCGCTCGATCGCCTGCGCTACGCCTTCCAGGATACCGAGGAGCTCCTACGGCCCTATCTGGGCATCATGCCGAGCGGCCCTTTGAGCGCCGCCGCGCTATGCGACGCCAGCTTGGGCGCCGCGTCGGCGAGCGCCGCTTCGGCGAGCGCCGCGCCGGCGAACGATACCGCCGGCGAACGGGGCGCCCACGCGTCCTTCGAGCTTATCGCCGCGATCGGCCTCCTGGGGCTCGGAGCCGACGCGCCGGCTATCCTGCGAGCGGCTTTCCCGGCCGCCAGGCTGGCCCTAGCCGAGCGCATGCCGGCCGCGGCCGGGCTCCTACCCGAGCTCTGCGCCGGGCGGCTCGACGAGGCCGCGGCGGCGGCGTTCAAGGCGGCCGACGCGGCCTTCTACGCCGGCGGCGCTGCGGGCCCGACCGAGGCCGCCCTGGCGGCGGCCGTCGAGGGCGCCGGCTATCGCCTGGTAGCCGGCAAATCCGCCGCCGGGGTCGGCGAACGCCGCCTGACGGAGCGCGAGCTAGGCGCCTGGCTATCGCCTTCGTCGGCCTACGGCCAGTCGCTCGCCGCCGCGCTCGGAGCCGAGCGGCTGCTCGCCGTCAAGGAAGCGCTCGCCGCCGCCGCGGGCCTCGCGGTGGCCTGGCCATGGCGCTGGTATATCGTTGCCGCGGCGCCCGCCCCGGCGCTATAATCGCCCTCCCATGGGCATACGCCTCGTCTACGGCCTAAAGACCTCCGACGCCTCGTATCTGGACGTCTTCTATCCATCGCGTCGGCTGGCGCAGGCCGCGGCCGCGCTCGGCATCGATTACGGGGCGCTGGTGTTCCCCCCCGGCTCCTCCGAGCGGGAGGCCTTAGAGGCCTGCCGCGGCCATACGGCCCTGCTGCGCGGCGAGCTACCGGCCGGCCTGTATCGGCGGCTGGAGTCGGCCGGCGCTCGGGTCATCAACCCTTCTAGGGCGACCGAGCTGGCGCGCGACAAGCTCGCCTGCGCCGCCTTCTTCTCCGCCCGCGGCGCGGCCCACCCGCCCACCGTCGGCTTCTCGTCGACCTTGGCGGAGCCGGCCCGCCCCCCCCTGCCCTATCCCTTCGTGGCCAAGCCGCGCTACGGCAAGATGGGCCGCGGAGTCGCGCTCATCGAAGGCCAGGCGGACTGGGCCGCATACCTCCGGGCCGCGCGCCCGGAGCGACCTCCGCGCCGGCGAGCGGTCTCCGCGTCGGCCGTCGCGGCCGGGCCGGCCGATCCGTTCGGATCGCCCGACGAGCCAGACTATCTGGCCCAGGGCTACCTGGCCGCGAGCCGCGGTCGCGATATCCGCTTCTTCTTCGCTTCCTGGCCCGACGGCGCGCCCTGGGTCGCGGTCGAGCGGCGGGGGCCGGACTTCCTGTCCAACGCCCATGCCGGCGCCGCGATGCATGCCTATAGCCCGTCCCCGGAGCTCGCCGCGACGGCCGAGGGCCTCTTCGCGGCCGCCGGCCTGGCCTACGGCACCGTCGACTTCCTCTATGCCGACGCCGCCGGCCGGGCTTTCGCCGCCTGCGAGCTTAACGCCTGCCCCGGCTTCGAGGAGCTCGAGCGCGCCACGGGCCTGGACGCCGCCGCCGCCGTACTGCGCGCCGCCCTCCGCTTCCATGACCGCAACGGAAAGGATACCGACTATGAGCTTCGCTAACGCCGACGAAGTCTACGCCTACTTGAACCGTTTCCTGAACTTCGAGCGCAAGCTCGAGCCCACCGCGTACCGCCTGGACCGCATGTTCGCGCTCAAGGAGCTCTTCGGCGCGCCCGACGAGGCCTACGAGATCTGGCACGTGACCGGCTCCAAGGGCAAGGGCTCCACGGCCACCATGATCGCCTCGATACTGCGCGAGACCGGCGCCCGCGTGGGTCTCTATACCTCGCCCCACCTCTTGAGCTTCACCGAGCGCATCGCCGTAGACGGGTCGCCGGTCGACGAGGGCACCCTGATCCGCTCGGCCGAGGAGCTGGAGGCCGGTCTCCGCGGGCGGGCGCCGGAGGACTTCCCCGGCGGCGAGGCGCCGACCTACTTCGAGCTCCTGACCATGCTGGGCTTCCTGTGCTTCCGGGCCGCCGGCTGCACGCATGCGGTGGTCGAAGTGGGCCTAGGCGGCCGCCTGGACTCCACCAACGTCGTCAAGCCCGCCGCCGCGTTCATTACCACCGTGGAGCTCGAGCACACCGAGCTCCTCGGAGACACGATCCCCAAGATCGCCTATGAAAAGGCCGGCATCATCAAGCCGGGCGTCCCGGCGTACTCGAGCGCCTGGCGGCCCGAGGCGCGCGTGGTGATACGGGGCGCCGCCGCCGAACGCGGCGCCCCGCTCCGCGAGCTGGACGAGGAGGCCGATCTCCTGGGCGTGCGTATCGGGCGCAGGGGGACTCACTTCGGCCTCTCGCTGCGCGACGACGGTCTCCGGGCGGCCTGCGGCGCGGGCCAAGGCGCCTGGGAGCTTTTTACGCCGCTCATCGGCGAGGTGCAGGCGCGGAACGCCGCCCTGGTCGCCCTGGGTATGCTGGACCGCGGGATAGCGCCTAAGGCCATAGCCGAAGGCTTGGCCAAGGCCCGCATCCGGGCCAGGTTCGAGATCGTGGAGGGCAAGCCGCTCGTGGTGCTCGACGGCGCCCATACGGCCGATTCGACGGCGGCCTGCGCGCGCGACTTCGCCACGGCGCTGGGGCCGCAAGGCGTCCTTCTCTTCGGCTGCGCCAAGGACAAGGATCCCGCGGGCATGGCGGCGGCCCTGCGCCCCGTCGCCTCGCGGGCCTTCATCACCAAGCCGGGCACCTTCAAGGAGAGCGAGCCGGCGCGGATCGCGGAGGCCTTCCGCGCCGCCGGCTACGAGACGATCCTGGAGCCCGAGACGGGCGCGGCCGCGGAGCTGGCCTTAAGGGCCGCAGAGGCGGCCGGACTGCCCCTGCTGGTGACCGGCTCCTTCTACCTCTGCGCCGAGGTCGCCGCGGCCCTGGCCAAGGTCGGCCGCTACTAAGTGCCCGGGGATCGGGCCTAGGCCTCGACGCGGTTGCGGCCGAGCTGCTTGGCGCGGTACATGGCCGCGTCGGCGCGGGCGACCCACTCGCCCGCCGGCTCGCCCCGGCGGTATTCGGCCGCCCCGATCGAGGCCTGGACCGAGAAGGTCTTGCCGTCGTATTTGACCGGCGTCGACGAGATGAAGCCGCGTATGCGCTCGGCTATGGTCTTGGCCACCGAGAGCTCGGCCCCCGGCAGGAGGACGAAGAACTCCTCGCCGCCGTAGCGGCCGGCGTAATCCTCGCGCCGCAGGCAGGCCTTGATGGCGTCCCCGGCGGCCCGTATGGCCTCGTCCCCCGAGAGGGTGCCGTAGCCGTCGTTAATCGCCTTGAATTTATCCAAGTCGATCATGAGGCCCGCCAGGCGATCCTCTTCCACGCCGGCGCGGCGCGTCTCCAGCTCGATGCGCGCTGCCAGGCTCTGCCTGGACAGCAGACCCGAGAGCACGTCGTAGCGCGCCGACGAGGCGAGCTTCTTGTCCTCCACCTCGAAGGCCCGGCGCTTCTCGGTGGCCTGGGCGAGGTCCTCTTTAAGGCTCATCTGCTTATCCAGGAGCTTCGCCGACAGGGCCTCCTCCTGGTGGACGGCCTGGCGGAAGAATTCCCGCTCCGAGATGAGCCTACGCTGCTCGGCCAGGCGCATCATGGCGGCCCGTAGGCGCAGCTCGAACTCCAAGGCCTCGAAGGGTTTCTTGATGAAGTCGTCGGCCCCGGCCGAGATCACTTTCTTGACGCGCTCGGGATCCTCGAAGCCCGACATGAGCACGACCTGCAGCGGCCGCATGGAATAGAGCTTCTTAAGGTGCTTGCACAGATCGTAGCCTTCGCCGTCGGGCAGGACGACGTCGAGGAAGACCAGGGAGAAGCGCATGCGCTCGGCCAGGTCGCGGGCGGCGGCGGCCGATTCCGCCGTATGGGTCTCGAACTGGCCGTTCAGCATCGACGAGACGGCCTTGAGCGTCGCCTTGCTATCGTCGACCACGAGGACTTTCAGGGTACTTTCCATAATGCTCCCCTCGGGAGTTTGTGTATAATTAGCTTAATATAATAGCTGCGGGCGTGAGATTCCAGCCTAGGCCTCGGTTATTGACGGAATAGGAAGAGCACGCTCTGGCCTAGGCCGATGAGGAAGCCCAAGACGCCGCCGAACCAGGTCACGGCCTTAAGCTCCCGGTCGATGACGCGCAGCAGCATGCGCTCCACCTCGATCATCTCCAGCGAGTCTATCTTCTCGACGACGAGGCCGCGCACGTCGACGCCGGCCAGGATGGCGCCGCTCTCGCGCGCGGCCAGGGCCGCCAGGGGCGCGCCGGCGGCGCGGGCCAGGCCGCCGATCAGCGCCTCGTCCAGGCCGACGAGCTCGCCGAGCGCCGCGCCGCGGGCGCGCTCCGCCAAGGCCGCGGCGAAGGC
>ERZ1066115.233-NODE-233-length-17499-cov-15.123022_pt1 | contig 17499 bp, 11 predicted proteins | sample MGYA00382762_ERZ1066115 | MGnify/ENA primary metagenome ERZ1066115 (study PRJEB33369, sample SAMEA5778345) | biofilm metagenome | biome: Industrial cooling water; feature: Water cooling tower basin; material: Biofilm | place: United Arab Emirates | collected... | reverse complement strand
CGATTCGGCCGCCCGCCTGCCCATAGACGATTACGTCGACCAGATACGCGCCGCGCTGCGGGGCGGCGGCCGCTTGGCCCTCTCGGCCGAGACCGGCGCCGGCAAGACGACCGCCCTCATGGCCCGCCTGGCCGCGGCCCCGGAAATAGAGGGCAAAATCTTCGTCTTGGAGCCGCGGCGCCTGGCGGCCGTATCGTCGGCGACCCGAGCGGCCGAGCTCCTGGGCGGCGGGCCCGGGGGGGCGGTCGGCTACCGCGTACGGGGCGACGCCAAGCCCGGAGCGCGTCTCGAGTACTGCACCGAGGCCGTCTTCATGCGCGTCGTGCAGGACGACCCCTTCCTGGAGGGCGTCGGCCTCGTCGTCTTCGACGAGTTCCATGAGCGCTCGGCGATCGGCGACCTCTGCCTGGCCTTCGCGCGCTTCGCCGCCGAGGCGCGGCCGGGCCTGGGCCTGCTCGTGATGTCGGCCACCCTGGACCGCGACGGCGCGGCCGCCTACCTCGGCTGCCCGAGCCTCTCCGTGCCCGGGCGGCTCTACCCCGTCGAGCTGCGCTACCGGCCGGCGGGAATGGGCGCCGGCGCGCCCCAGGGCGGCCCCGCTGGGCGGCCCGGCGCCGGGCAGCCGGGTCCCGGCCGCCGTTGGGAGGGCGCGGAACCCGCGGCGGCGGCCGCGCGGGAAGCCTGGGATCAGATAGAAGGCGACATCCTCGTCTTCCTACCCGGGCTCCGCGAGATCGCCGACGCGCGCGAGGCTACGGCCAGCGCCCTCCCCGAGGCCGAAATTCTCGTCCTGCACGGCGGCATGGAGCTCCGCGAGCAGGCGGCCGTCATAGCCGGGCGCGCCGCCGGCGGGCCGCGCCGCGTCATCCTAGCCACGAGCGTCGCCGAAACCAGCCTGACCGTGCCCGGTATAGCCGCCGTGGTCGACGCGGGCTTGGCGCGCTTTACCCGCTACGACGGGCGGAGCGGCCTGAACCGCCTGGTCACCGAGCGGGTCAGCCAGGCGGAGGCCGAGCAGCGGGCCGGCCGCGCCGGCCGCCTGGGCCCCGGCCTCTGCATACGCTGTTGGGACCGCGGCGACATCCTCCGGCCGGTCCGCGAACCGGAGATCATGCGGACCGAGCTTTCGGCCGTCGCGCTCGAATGCGCGCTGCGCGGCGACGCGGGGCGCGACGGCGTCGCCTGGCTGGACGAGGCGCCGGCCGCGGCCTGGGGCGACGCGTTGGAGCTCTTGGCCGAGCTGGGTTTCTTGGAAGGCGGCGCCGCGTCGGCCTTGGGCTCCCGCGCCGCCCGCCTGGGAACCGGCCCCCGGGCCGCGGCGGCCCTCCTGGCGGCCGAAGGCGCCGCGGCCGCCGAGCGCTCCGCCCTAGCGCTGGCCTGCGCCCTGCTGGAGGATCGGGCCGCCTCGATCCGCTCGTCCGCCTCCTTCGCCCAGGCCATAGAATCGGTCGGCGGGCCCGCGTCCCGACCGGCCTTGGCCGAGGCCGAGCGGCTCTACGCGCGGGCCTACGGCGGCGGCTTTAGCCTCGCGGGCGCCAAGGCCGCCGCCGACCAAATCGGCCGGCTCATGGCCCCGGGCTTCCCCGACCGACTCGCCCGGCGCGCCGAAGACGGCTCCTGGGAGCTGCGCTCGGGCAAGAAGGCCAAGCACGGCCCGGGACTACCCGAATCGGGCTGGGTATTGGCCTTGGACTGCGACGCCGGCTCGGGCCTGGGGACGATCTATCGCTCGGCGCCGGTGCCGGACGAGGCGGCGCTAGCGGCTCTGGACCGGGGCGCCCGTAGCGAAGAATCCTGCTCGTGGAGGGGCCTGACGCCCCGCGTACGCCGTCGCCGCGTCGCCGGGCGCTTCGTCGTCAAGGAAGGCCCGTCGCGGCCGCCCGCGCGCGACGAGCTTGCGGCCGAGGTCCTGCGCCGCCTACGGGCCGAAGGATCGTCGTGGCTCCCCTGGGACGAAGACGCCCTCGCCTTCGTCGCCCGCGTCCGCTACGCCCATCGCGCCGGGGCTTTCCGCTTGGCCTCGCCGGAGCGCTGGTCGGAGGCGGGGACGGCCGACTTATTCGCCGGCCCGACCTCGCCGCTCCTGCCGTACCTGGACGCGTCGGGCGGACCGATCCTGGACGCGGCCGCGTTACGCTCGGCCCTCGCGGACGCGCTGGACGACGAAGCCCGCGGAGCCGGGCCCGGCTCCTCCCGTATCCTGGATAGGGAGGCGCCCGCCTTTATCGTAACGCCGGGCGGAAGGCGCAGGCGGATAGCCTACCCCGAAGCCGGCGACGCGACCCTCGCCCTACGCATACAAGAGGCCTTCGGCATGCTCGACTCGCCCTCGATATGCGGACGGCCGCTGGTCTTGGAGCTCTTGAGCCCGGCGGACCGCCCCCTGCAACGCAGCGCCGACCTCAGGAGCTTCTGGGGCGGGGCCTACCGGGAGCTCCGGACCGGGCTACGGAGCCGCTACCCCAAGCATTACTGGCCGGATGATCCGCTCAGGGCGGAGCCGGGACGCGGCCTAAAGCCGCGCGCCTAGGGAGCGGACGCCCGTACGAGCGCCCGCTTAGCGCTTCATCAGCGCGATGACGGTGAGGTCGTCGGCGCGCCGCGCGCCGCTCGTAAAATTGCGGTAGTCGATCATGACCGAGGCCAGTACCGACTCGGCGCTCTCGGGATCGGCCCGCTTTAAGGCGTCTTTTAACCGCGCGTCGCCGTATTCCCGCCCGGCCTTATCGCGCCCCTCGATCAGGCAGTCGGTATAGAGGAAGAGGACGTCCCCCGGAGCGACGGCGAAGGCCAGGGCCTTCACGCTCGCCTCCAAGCCCTCGCGCCCGAGCGGCGGGGCCTTAAAGTCCTGGCCGCCGCCCTTGGGCGCCAGGCTCACGACATCGCCCGTAGCCCCCTTGCGGTAGAGCGCGTCGGTATGGGCCGCGTTCACGTATTCCACCCGCGCGCCCTTGAAGCGCATGAAGGCGCAGGTCAGGTAGTTGTCTACCGACGAGAGCTCGCGGACCAGCTCGCGGTTCACGTCCAGCAGGACCTGCCCGAGCGGGTCGCCCTCGCGCCCGCGCGCGCGGCGGAAGAAGACGTTCTTGGCCAAGACCGTGATCAGGCCGCTGGCTACGCCGTGGCCCGAGACGTCGCCCAAGACGACGCCGCGTAGGCTCCCCTCGCCCTCGTAGAAGTCGTAGAAGTCGCCCGAAACCCCGGCGGCCGGCTCGAAGGCCAAGGCTATGTCCCAATCGTCGACCGCGGGCGGCGTAGCCGGGAAGAAGCCCTTCTGGACCGAGACGGCCACGGCCATGTCGCGCCTCGCCGCGTCCATGGCCTGCACCAAGGATCGGTTAGCCTCCGCTATGCGCTCGTTGATGCGCGTCCTCTCCTCCGCGGCCGCGCTTAAGGACGCGGTGCGCTCCCCGACCGCCCGCTCCAGGCCCACGGTCATGGATTCGAGCTCGCGGAAGGTCGCGGCGAAGCGGGCGGCCAAGGCCGTCGCGGCGGCGAGCAGGAAGAAGAAGAACGCATACTTGGATAGGGCGAGCTCGATGCCGCTATCGACGAAATAGATATCGGCCGCCACGGTCAGGGCCAGGATCGCCGCGCCGGCGAGCAGCGTCGCCGAGCCGGATCCGGCCAGGAGCCCGCCGCCGCGCCCGGCGTCGGGCGCGGCGCGGCGCGCCTTGAGCTCGCGCATGAAGGACGAGCCCAGGACGAAGCCGACGTAATAGACCAGCGACCCCAGCGCCGCGAAGTACCAGGCGATCAGGAAGGGCTCGCGCCTGAAGACTTGGCTGCCGAGCGCCAGGACGGCGAAGCCCGCGGCTATATACGGCGTCGGCTTGCCCAGCCGGCCGTAAAGCAGCGATTCGATGAAGGCGAAGAAGCAGGGCGCCATCAGGAAGAGCGCGAGGTACTCGACCCGGACGAGGAGCTCAGAATTCAAGATGAACGCGGCGGCGGCGAGGCTCCTGGAGGCCAGGTAGACGGCGAGGAAGGCCGTGGCCAGGCCGAAATAGAGGTAGCCCTTGAACTGAGGCCGCAGCGCGAAGAGGATCAGGTGGTACAGGGCGAAAAAGGCGTAGATGCCGATGAGCATGAGGTCGACGTATTCGCGGTTGCGCAGGGCTAGGTCGCGGGCCGAGCCGACCAGATACGGCCCCTTCATATTAAAGCCGGTCCGGTCGTCTAGGCGGTCGCCGTAGATGCGGAACCCCAGGACGTTCTCGCCGTAGCGCAGCGAACGCTTATCCAGCGGGATGACCGCCCCGCGCGCCGAACGCGGCAGGTAGCCGCCGGCGGGACGCTCGATGAACTCGCTCCGTAGGAGCTCGCCGTTCAGGTACAGCTCCCAGGCCTGCCCGATATGGGCCAGGTATAGGGCCGGGTCGCCGAGATTAAGGAGCTCTAGGCCCGCGGCGAAGGGGATGACGACCGTATACTCCTCGGGGCCGCCGGGTAGCAGCGCCCATTTGCCCAAGGGCGGACGTCCGGGGAGATCGACGTCGCGCATCATGAGGTCGCGGGACTCGGCGGGCTGCACGAGGGCCCAATTCGGGTCGCCGGGTACGGGGCGCGAGGCCACGAAGCTCCGCTCGAAGCCGCGCCTGACGTAGGCCGTCGAGGCGTTAAGGTCGAGGTCCTGGGCGTAGGCGCGGGCGGCCAGCAGCAAGGCGAGCGCCGCGAGGCGACGTTTCAGCATGGCACCATCCTACGGCCGGCCGGGGCTACGGTCAAGCGCAAGCGTCACGGCCGCCGCTTCGCGGCCGCCGGGGTACGGCGAACTTGCATAGAGCAGCCGGCCGCGCTATGGTTCATGGCGCCGGTCCGCCGCGGACGAGGGCCCGCCGGATCGAGAAAGAGGGAACGGAACATGAAGTCGATCATCGGCCTCCTCGTCGTCGTACTCGTAGTAGGGGGACTCCTGTTCGCCCTGAACCCTACGATGGACGATTTTAGCGCGCACCTGCAGAAGCAGGCGGAAGCCCAGGCGTCTCAATCGGTCCAAGGCGGCTTAGGCAAGGCCCTAGGCAGCCTAGCTGGCGTCGCCTCGGGGCTCTCGGCCAAGGCTTACGCGCGGCAAGACTACCTCGTCTTCAGCACCTATACGCTGGGCAAGACGAGCGATCCCGGCAGCCGCTACCTCGGCGTCGCCAAGATCTTCATCAAGCTAAAATAGAACGCTGACAACGCCGGGCCTTCCTTGATAGAGTGTCGCCCGGATACAAAGAAGGAAGGTCCGGTTCCCCATGCGCATCGCATTCGACAACGAACGTTACCTGGCCGAGCAGGCCGCGGCCATTCGAGAACGCATGGCCCGCTATCCCGGGCGGCTCTATCTAGAGTTCGGCGGCAAGCTCTTAAGCGACAACCACGCCGCCCGCGTCTTGCCCGGCTACGACCCGAACGTCAAGCTACGGCTCTTAAAAGAGCTCTCGACCGACGCGGAGATACTCCTGTGCATCCACGCCGGCGCCATCGAGCGTCGCAAGCTGCGCGCCGACTACGGCATCACCTACGACGCCGACGCCATGAAGCTCATAGACGACCTGGGCGAATGGGGGCTCTCGGTCGCCGCCGTCGTCATCACCCGCTACGAAGGCCAGGCGCAGGCCCGCGCCTTCAAGGATAAGCTTGAGAACCGCGGCGTACGCGTCTACCTGCACGCGCCGACCAAGGGCTATCCTGACCGGCCCGAGATCATCGCCTCGGCGGAGGGCTACGGCGCCAACCCGGCTATCGCCCTGTCCAAGCCCCTGGTGGTCGTAACCGGCCCGGGCCCCGGCTCGGGCAAGATGGCCACCTGCCTCTCGCAGCTCTACCACGACCGCCTGGCCGGCGTCCCGGCCATGTACGCCAAGTTCGAGACCTTCCCCATCTGGAACCTGCCGCTCGACCACCCGGTCAACGTAGCCTACGAGGCGGCCACCCTGGACCTGGACGACCGCAACCTGATCGATCCGCACCACTTGAAGGCCACGGGCGAGTCCGCGGTCAACTACAACCGCGACGTGGAGGCCTTTCCCATCCTGGCCGCCATCCTTAAGCGCATAGCCGGCGCCGAGAACGCCTATCGCAGCCCGACCGAGATGGGGGTAAACCGCGCGGGCTTCGCGATCGTAGACGACGAGGCGGCGCGCGAGGCCGCCAGGCAGGAGGCGGTCAGGCGTTACCTGCGCTGCGCCTGCGAGCGGCTCATGGGCGCGGCCGACGCTCAAGTCCTCGAGCGGGCGGAGGCCATACTCGGCCGCCTGGGCATAGGCCCCGAATACCGCGCGGTCGTGCCGGCGGCGCGCCAGGCCGCCGCCGAGGAGCGCGCCGAGGCGGAGGCCGAGGGCGTCGCCCATTGCGGGGCGGCCCTGGAGCTGCCCGACGGCCGCATCGTCACCGGGAAGAACTCCCGCCTGCTTCACGCGGCCACCGCGGCGGTCCTGAACGGCGCCAAGGCCCTGGCGGGCCTGCCCGACCCCATCCACCTCCTCTCGCCCATCGTGATCGAGTCCATCGGCCGCTTCAAGGGCGGGCTCCTGCACCGGCGCAGCGCCAGCCTGGACGTGGACGAGGCGCTCATCGCGCTGGCCATCAGCGCGGCGCTCAACCCCATGGTGCAGGCCTGTCTAGACGCCCTGCCGCGCCTGCGCGGCTGCGCCATGCACCTGAGCCATATCCCCACCCCCGGCGACGAAGCGGGCCTACGGAAGCTCGGCATCGACCTCAGCTCCGACCCCGCCTTCGCCACCAAACGCCTCTTCGTGGAGTGATCATGGTAAGTTCCGGACTCCTCTTGGCCATCGTATACGCCGCCTTCGTGAGCCTGGGCCTGCCCGACGGCGCCCTGGGCGTGGCCTGGCCGGCCATGCGGGCGGAGCTCGGCCTGCCGCTCGAGGCCCTGGGCCTCGTCACCGTCCTGGCCACCGCCGGCTCGGCCGCCTCGGGCTTCGCCTCCGGCCGCGTCCTAGCCCGCCTAGGGACGCCGCTGGTCGTGGCGCTCTCCGGGCTCATGACGGGGCTGTCGCTCCTGGGCTTCGCCCTGGCCCCCTCCTACGCCTTCGTCGTGATCCTGGCCCTGCCCCTGGGCTTCGGCGCCGGCTCCGTGGACGCGGGCTTGAACCATTACGCGGCCGAGCGCTGGTCCAGCCGCCATATGAACTGGCTACACGCCTCCTGGGGCCTAGGCGCGGCGCTCGGGCCGACGGCGCTCACCCTGGCCGTCGCCTCCGGCGGCGGCTGGCGCCTGGGCTACCTCGGCATCGCGGGCGCCCAGCTCAGCCTATCGCTCGTCTTCTTCGCGACCCTGCGGCTCTGGGGCGAGGGACCGTCCCGCGGCCGCGGCTCCGCACGGGCGGAAGCCCCCGCGGCGGCCGAGGCCCGCGCCGACCAGGCGGCGCCCGTAAACCAGGCGGCGCCCTTAAACCAAACGGCGCACGGCGGGCGAGCCATCCGCGCGGCCCTGATACTCGGGCCCTTGGGCTACTTTATCTACGCCGGATTAGAGGTGGGCCTCGGGGCCTGGGCCGCCAGCGTCCTTAAGGACGGGCGTGGCTACTCGGCCGAGTTGGCCGGCGTCATCGCCGCCGCGTACTACGGCTCGATAGGCCTCGGCCGCGTGATTTCCGGGCTGATCGCCGACCGGGTGGGCAACCGGCGCATGGTGCGCCTGGGCTTCGGCCTGGCCGCCGTCGGCCTCCTGATCTTCGGCCTAGACCTCGGCCCCGTCGCCTCGCTCGCGGGCATCGCGCTGACGGGCTTGGGCTACGCGCCCATCTACCCTTGCCTGATGCACGAGACGCCGCGACGCTTCGACCGCGAGACGACGCGGCGCGTCGTGGGCCGCCAGGTGGCGAGCGCCTACCTAGGCGGTACAATACTCCCGCCCCTGGTCGGCCTGGTCGCCGGCCGCTTCGGCCTCTGGACGGTCGCGCCCCTCGTCGGCCTCTACCTGGCCGCCATGGCCGCCTCGGTGGCGGCGCTCGACGCACGGACTTAAGCGACGCGTCGGGATCCGGAGGCCGGAGGCCGGCCGGCCGTCGGCGAAGCAGCCGTCGGCAACGCGGCCATCGGCGACGCGGCGACCGAGCGCCTAGCGCCGAGCGTCTAGCGGCGCCGTGCGGCCTTCAGGTCCAGCCGGTGGATCCCGTAGGTGACCGCCGCCGATAGCAGCGACAGGCCCGCGATGAGCGGCCAGATGGCGGCGCTGCCGAGGCTACGCATGAGCGGCCCGGCGGCCAGCGGCGACACGGTATTGCCGGCGATATAGCAAAGCGAGACGAGCGAGTTGATCCGGCTGCGATACGCGGGGGGCGATCGTTCCGCTATGAAGGCGTTGCCGTTCGTGGCGCCTAAGATCTCGCCTATCGTCCAGACCACCGTCATCGCCAAGACCAAGGGCACGGTCGAGGCCCAGAAGTAGGCCCCGAAGCCGAGGGCGTAGAACGTCGAACCCAAGGCCACGGCCGCCAGGGCCGCCATGCGCTTAGAGGCGAAGGTAACGAAGGCCGTGAGCGCCACGACCGTGAGCCCGTTGGCGCTCATCGCCAAGCCGTAGGCCTCGGGGCCGGCGGTCGGGCCGAAGACGTCCTTCAAAAAGACCGGCAAGGCGAAGGTATGCTGGTTATACACGAAGGCCGCCAAGACCGCGGACAGGGCGTAGAGCGTCAGGATGGGATTAGCCGCCATGACCTTCCAGACCGAGGCCTTAACCGGCTCGGCCCCCCCGGCGGCCACGGCGCCCTCGTTCCCTATCGGCCGCGCGGGCTCCGCGAGCTCGGTCGGCTTAGCTCCGCGCACGAAGAAGCTGACCACCGCGGCCGCGACGAGCAGGGCCAGGGCGTTCCCGAAGAACAGGGCCCGCGGGGCGCGGTCGAAGAGGAAGCCGGCTATGAGCGGCCCGATGGAGAAGCCAATATTGTTGCCCCAATAGAGGAGCGAGAAGGCTTCCTTGCGCCGATCGGCCGGCGCGTAGTCGGCGACCAAGGCGTTGATGACCGGCCAGCTGCCCGCGAGCGTGGCCATGGCCAGGGCGATGGCGAAGGGCGTCAGGGCGGTGAAGCCCAGGAGCCCGCAGGAGGCGAATACTAGGGCGGTGGCCGCCTGCAGGGTCCGCAGGACGCCGGCCCGGCCGAAGCTGTCGCCCAGCTTTCCGCCCAGGGCCAGGCCGCCCGCCGAAAGCAGGGATACGACGGCCATAAAGGTCCCGGCCCCGGCCTCGTCGTAGCCGAGCTTGATCGTGAGCATCATGGCCAGGAAGGGGCCGACGAAACTCCCGGCCGACACCACGAGGCGTACGGCGAAGAGAGCATAGATGGCGCCCGGTAAGGGCGCCTTAGCGGCGCCGGCGGCTTTGATATCTTTCATATAAGGCGGCCCTCCAAGGCCGTCGGGATTGTACGCGCCCTATACCCGCGCGTCCATACGGTTGCCCGATTCGTAGCGCCTAAGCCCGGCGTTAAAGAGCGTCTTAGCGAGCGCCGCATAGAGCGCCGCTACGCCCCAGAGCGCCGGCACGAGGGCCCAATCCACGGCGCGGTAGATCCTGAGCGGCACGAAGGCCACGAAGCCCGAGGGGATGAGCGAGTAGAAGAGCCAGCGCAGGTTCTTGCCGAACACGCCCTCCGGGTACAGCGAGAAGCTCAGCATGAACTCGGCCAGGGCCGACGATACCGCCTGCGCGTTGCCCAGGAAGAAGGTCAGGCTCTCGGCCGCCGCGAAGGTGGCCGCGAAGATAACCGCCCCCGGCGCCATGAGGGCGCAAAAGAGGAGGACGCGGCCGAAGTCCGTGCCCGGCAGGAGCGCCAAGACGATGAAGCCGTAAGCCAGGTCGCCCCAGGCCGACACGACGGTGCGCGAGGCCAAGAGGTTGACGAAGGCGTCCTTGGGCTGCAGGAGATAGACGTCCAAGCCGCCCTCCATGACGATGCGGCCGATGGAGCGCACGTTCCCGGCCAGCACGTGGGCCAACCCGAAGGAGCTCGAGACCAGCGCCCAGATGAACATCACGTCCGAGAAGCCGTAGCCGCCCACCGAGCCGGTCCGGCCTATGAGCACCGCCCAGAAGGCGGCGAAGGCGGCGTTGTTGAGCACCATGCCGAAGAACTGCACCAGGAAGTTCACGCGGTATTCCAGGGCGGACTTGGCGTTCGCCGCGAAGGCGGCCGCCAAGAAGCGGGCGTAGGCTTTTAGGCGCCCGGGTCGACGCGAGCTTACGCCGGCCGCCGTAATCCCAGCCGCCGTAATCCCAGCCGCCGTAATCCCGGCCGCCGCCGACGCTCCGCCCGCCGTATTCCCAGCCGCCGACGCTCCGGCCGCCGACGCGCGGCCCGGATCGGCCGATCGCCTCTCGTCTATCGATATACGCTCGTCCATGATCAACCTCCGTTCAGCGCCACGCGGCGCGAGCCTAGGGCGAAAGTCCCGCGGGCCAGCGCCATCCCGACCGCTATCCAAGCCAGCTGGCCGCCTATGAGCCTGGCCGCCTCGTCCCACGAGAAGGCCACGAAGAGCCGCGCCGGCGCGTAGGACAGATAGGGGAAGGGCGTCCATAAGGACAGCCTCGCCGCCGCCTCGGGCAGGAACTCGATGGGGATGAGCGTGCCCACTACGAGCGCGAACTTCTGGTAGATCCAATACAGCGCGTCGTTCTCCTCCAGCCAGAAGGCGCTAAGGGCTAGGGCGAACTGCAGGTAGAACTGCAGCGTGCCGGCCAAGAAGAGCGAGAAGACGACGACGGCCGCGCGCCCGATCCCGGCCGCCGCGCCGCCGCCTACCAGCGCGGCAGGCAGGGGGCCGACCAGGATGAGCCCGGCGACCAGGCCCTCGAGCGCGATGAAGCCGACCTCGGCCAGGGAGCCGCCCAGGCGCTCGGCGTAATGGTAGCCCACGAAGTCGTAGGGCCGAGCCAGGAGGTAGGCCACCTGGCCGCTCTTCACGTCGCGCGATAGGCCCCAGAAGAAGCGGCCGAAGCCGAAGGCCGATATCTCGGCCACGATGAAGTACCAGACGGCCATGTCCAGGCTGTAGCCGGCGATGAGCGCGTCGCCCGCATAAGCGCCGGCCCAGACCCGCGAGAAGATGAACACGAAGAGGCCGTAGGTGAGCATCGAGGCGCCGAAGTTGCCGGCGTAGGCCGCCCGCTCCCGCAGCGCGGTCAACGCGGCCAGGTAGGAGCAGCGCAGGCGGGACGATAGGCTACGCATCGCCGGCTCCCCGCACGCGGCGGCTCGCGCCGAAGGCGCCCGCCTCGTCCTCGCTCTTGGAGGCGTAGATGGCGGCGATCACGTCCTCTAGGGGTTCGTCCTCTACGGTTATGTCCTCGAGCTCGCCGCGCGAGGCCAAGGCCCGTACCGCCTCGGCTAGGGAGTGCTTGGCGGTATCGAGCTCGTAGCGCGCGCTCCGTTCGGTGCGCTTGGACGGCGAGAGGCCCGGCAACTCCAGGTCCACGGGGCCGGCGTAGCGCACGCCCAGGTACTTCTTGGATAGGGCGCGATGCTTCAGGGCCTTCATGCTCTCGTCTATGACGACGCGGCCGTGGTGGATGATGATCGCGCGCTTGCAGATCTTCTCGATGTCGCCCATGTCGTGGCTCGTGATGAACACGGTGACGCCGTCTTCCTTATTGAGCTCGGCTATCAGGGCGCGGATCTCCTTGCGCGCCACCACGTCCAGGCCTATGGTCGGCTCGTCCAGGAAGAGCACGCGCGGCTTATGCAGGAGGCTCGCCGCGATCTCGCAGCGTATGCGCTGGCCCAGCGATAGCTTGCGGACCGGGGCGTCCATGAGCTCCGCCAGGGCGAAGCGCTCGGAGAGCGCGGCCGTCCGCCGGGCGAGCTCCTTGGGCTCGATCTCGTAGATGGCGCCCAGGAGCTTAAAGGAGTCCGAAGGCGGCAGGTGGAACCATAGCTGGCTCTTCTGCCCGAAGACCGAGCCGATGGACCAGGCCAGGCGCCGGCGTTCCCGGCTCGGGTCCAAGCCCAGGACGCGGGCCCCGCCGCCGCTGGGCGCGAGTATGCCGGTGAGCATCTTGATGGTCGTGGACTTCCCCGCGCCGTTGGGGCCTAGGAAGGCGACGACCTCGCCCTCCTCGACCTGGAAGCTGACGCCCCGGACGGCCTCGACGGCCCGGATATTGGGCCGTATCATGCCCCGAAGGGCGGCGAAACGCCCCTCGGGGCGCGTACGGAGTGAGAAGGTTTTCGTGAGCTGATCGGCCTCGATGACGGCCATGGCAGCCTCCCGCGTATACGGGGCCGCCGGATCGCGCCTATGCGCGACGATACGGGCGCCTAAGCATAGGCGCGAGGCGGACGGACCCCGAAGGCGATCGAGACTCCGTCCTCGGGCTTTTATCCCGTGGGTGTCGCGGCCGGACACGCGGCCGCCGGCGCCGCTCGGTCTCGGCCTCCGGCCCGCGGCGCGTACGCGCGCGGCCCGGGCGGAACCCTAGGCGCCCTCTCGAAGGTATAATAATGGCACGATATCGAGCCAGTCGCGGCTCGTCAATGGGGGGGAACGCCGGTGGACGATTCGCCGGCGGCGTCGTATGATTGCCGGCATAATGAGCGAACGAACGAAGGCCGAACTGGCGTCCGGGCTCAGGGCTTCCGCCCAGGCCATCGCGAGCGCCTCGGTAGAGGCCCAATATAGGGCGGAGCCCGCCTGGGAACGCTACGGCGAAGCCGGCCGACGCAAGGCCTTGGCCGACGCGGCCGAGAATCTCTCCTATCTCCTCTCGGCCTTCGAGCTCGACGAGCCCAGGCTCCTCGCCGACTACGTCGCCTGGCTCGGCTCGCTCTTCAAGGGCCTGGGCCTGCCTACGGGCGCGGCCGAGGCCTCGCTGTACGCGCTGGCCGACGCTGCCGGGGCGACGACGGCCCCGACCGCCGGCGCCGCGCTCAAGGCTTTCATCGACGCCGCGGCTAGGTCGCGCGACGCGGCGGCCGACGCCGCTCACATGGGCGGCCCCGGCGCCTTGGCGGAACCCTATCTGGCGAGGCTTCTAGCGGGCGACCGCAAGGGCGCCATCGCCTACGTGGAGGGCCTGCGGCGCGACGGCGTAGCCATCAAGCGGATCTACCTCGAGGTGTTCGCGCCGGCCCAACGCGAGCTCGGTTGGCTCTGGCAAGGGAACCGCATCTCGGTCGCCCAGGAGCACTACGGCACGGCCGTCACGCAGCTGGCCATGGCCGGGCTCTACCCCGAGCTCTTCTCGGGCGCCAGGCGCGGCCGGAGCATGGCGGCGGCCTGCGTGGGCGGGGAGCTCCACGAGCTGGGCATACGCATGGTTGCCGACTTCTTCGAGATGGAAGGCTGGGACAGCCGCTACTACGGCGCCAACGCTCCCGGCCGCGACCTGGCGCGCTCCCTTGCCGCGGAACCGCCGGCCTTGCTCTGCCTCTCGGCCACCTTGGCGGTCAACGTCCGGGCCCTAGCCGAGACCGTGGCGGCGGTCCGCGCGGAGCCCGCCCTGGCCGGCCTACCCATCATCGTGGGCGGCCGACCCTTCGCCGTGGCGCCCGGCCTCTGGAAGGAGGTCGGCGCCGACGGGACGGCGGCGAGCGCCGAGGAGGCCCTGGCGCTCGCCGACGAACTCGTGGGGAACGCGCGTTGAGCGCCGACCTAGCCGGGTCGGCCGATGCGGCCGGGCCGGCCTCCGGCCCCGGTTCGGGCCGCCCGGACGGCCAGGAGGGGATCGCCGGCAGGGGCGGCGCGGCCCTGGCCTGCGACTCCGGCGCGGTCGTCAGGCGCGTGCTCCGCGACGACCTGGGCGCCTTCGGGCCGGAGGCGGTCGGCAAGCCCTTCCCCCTGACCCTGGAGCGCGACAGCTTCCGCAAGGGCCTGGACTTCGTCGCGGAAGCCAGGAAGAGCGGCGCGGCCTTCGATTACGAGCTGACGGTGGGCACCGCGGAGGGCCCGCGAGCCCTGCACTTCGCGGCGGCGGTCGACGGCGACGGCCTGACCGTCGTCTGCGAGCGCGAGCCTTCCAAGCTCTACGGCGCCTTCGAGGACCTGGCCGCCGCCCTGGCCGAGCGCGTCGACCTGGAGCGCGACCGCGAGCGGGAGCGGGCCCGCGCCGCGGCCGAGCGCGAGCAGATCTCGTTCGAGTCGGTAGCCGCCTTGAACAACGAGCTGGTCGACATGCAGCGGGAGCTGGCCCGCAAGAACGCGCGGCTCAAGGAGCTGTCGGAGCTCAAGGACCGCTTCGTCGCCATGGCCGCCCACGACCTGCGCTCGCCGCTCACGGCCGTCGCCATGTACGCCGACTTCCTCATGGGCGACGCCGGTCGCGACGATCCGGAGCGTCGGCGCGAGTACCTCAAGGTAATCCGCGGATCGGTAGACTTCATGGTGGGTCTCATCGATAGCCTCCTGGACGTCACGGGCATAGAGTCCGGCGGGCTCGGCGTGGACCTGCGGCCGGGTAGCCTGACGGAGTTGGCGGCGCGCTACGCGGCGCGCATGGCGCCGGTCGCCGAGGCCCGCGGCATAGCCCTGCGCTTCGATTCCGGCGGGCTTCCCGACTTCCTCTTCGACCCGATACGCGCGGAGCAGCTCCTGGCCAACCTGGTGGGGAACGGGCTCAAATTCGTCCCGTCCGGCGGTACGGTTCGGCTCTCGCTCCGCCGCGACGGCTCGGACGCCCTCTTGGAGGTGCGCGACGACGGGCCGGGCATCGCGGCCGAGGACCAGGCCAAGCTCTTCGCCTACTTCGGCCGCGGCAGTTCCCGGAGCCCGCACGGCGAGCGCTCGACGGGCCTGGGCCTGGCCATCTGCAAGCGCATCGTAGAGGCCCACGGCGGCTCGATACGCCTGGAGAGCGCGCCGGGCGAGGGGACGACGGTCGTCGTCCGCCTGCCGCTCGCGGGCGCGGACGCCCCGGCCCCCTAGCGCGCCGGCGAGGCGCCGGCAGCCCGGCAGCCCGGTAGCCCGGAAACCTGGCCGCTCGGCAACCCGCGCTCGGCAACCCGGCTGCTCGGCAGCCCGGTAGCCCGGAAACCTGGCCGCTCGGCCGCTCGGCAGCCCGGCCGGAGTCGCCCCGCGTCGCTTAAGCCCGCCAGAAGGTTCGGGTGAAGATGATGAGCACGGTGTAGATCTCCAGGCGCCCGAGTAGCATCATGAAGGACAGCCAGGCCTTGATGAAGTCGGGGAGCGGCGCGTAGTTCAGGGCCGGCCCCACCTGCCCGAAGCCCGGGCCAATATTGCCGACGCAAGCCAAGGTCGCGCTTAAGCTAGTTAGTATATCATAACCTCCACTCGCCACGACCACGGTGGATACGATCGAGGCGGCGAAGAAGAGGAAGACCATGGCGGCTATGTCATAGACGATGTTCTTCTTCAGGTAGCGGCCGTTCATGAAGATGCCGTAGACCCCGCGCGGGTTCATGAGGTAGCGCATCTCCGACAGCCCCATCTTGAACAGGGTAACGACGCGCCCCACCTTGAGCCCGCCGCCGGTGGAGCCCGCGCAGCCGCCCACGAACATGAGGGCGAAGAGCGCGGCCTGGGCCAGGGCCGGCCAGAGCAGGTAGTCGGCGGTGGCGAAGCCGGTCGTCGTCAGGATGGACGCGGCCTGGAACGCCGCGCCGCGGAGCGCGTCGGCGCCCGAGCCGTAGGAGCCGCCTCGGACGAGGGCCAGGGTGATGAGGGCGACCGAGGACAGGAAGATCATAAGGTAGGCCCGCAGCTCGCCGTCCTCGGCCAGGGGCTTGAAGTCCAGCCGTATGAATTTATAGTGCACCGCGAAATTCATGCCGGCCAGCACCATGAAGGCGATCGTCACCCACTCGATATAGGCCGAGCCGTAGGCGCCGACGCTGGCGTTCCGGGTGGAGAAGCCGCCGGTGGCCATGGTGGCGAAGGCGTGGCAGACCGCGTCGACCAGGTCCATCCCGCCCAGCATGAGCAGGACGGTCTGCGCGACGGTCAGGCCCAGGTAGATGAGCCACAGGATCTTGGCCGTGTCGGAGAGGCGCGGCGTGAACTTATCCACCTGGGGCCCGGGCGCCTCGGCCTCCATGAGGGCTCGGCCGCCTATGCCTAAGAGCGGGAAGACGGCCACGGTCAGGACTACGATGCCCATGCCGCCCAGCCAATGGGTCGTAGCCCGCCATAGGAGGAGCGAGCGCGGCAGGGCTTCGATATCGGTCAGGATCGAGGCGCCCGTCGTAGTAAAGCCCGAGATGGACTCGAAGTACGCGTCGACCCAGGAAGGTATGGCCCCGGAGAGGACGAAGGGCGTCGCCCCGAGCGCGGCGGCGAGGGTCCAAGCCAGGACCACGAAGAGATAGCCGCCGCGGGGAGAGAGGCTGGGTTTGCCTTTACGCTTCCCCTGGTAAAGGCCGAACATGAGCAGGAGCAGCCCCGCCGCCACGCCCGGGCCGAAAGCCCGGAGGGCGACGCCGATTTCCCCGAGCGCCGCGCCGGCGGCCAGGCAGGCCGCCATGAAGGCGGCCACGATGGCGAGGAGGACGGCGAGCGAGCGCGCCAGGGCCCTAAACTCCACCGACGCCCCCGAATACCCGCTCCAAGCCCGCGATCGCGGCCTTCCTGGCCACGAAGCCCACGGTATCGCCGCCTTGGAGCACGGTCGAGCCCGAGGGCACCACCATGCGGCCGCCCTGGAGCGCGAACACCACGAGCACGCCCTTGGGCAGGGACAGGTCCTTGAGCGCGCGGCCGCAGGCGGCCGACTCGCGGTCGAGCTCCAGCTCGACGATCTCCACGTCGTCCTCGAAGAAGTCATGTATGGTGCGGATGTGCGCGCGTCGGACCAACTCCAGCACCGAGGCGGCGATCACGCTCTTCACGCTCACGATCGCGTCGACTTCGAGGCTGGGGGCCAGGGCCTTGAAGCGGTCGTTCAAGGCTATGGCGACGCTCTTCTTAGCCCCGAGGGACTTGGCGAGCTTAGCCGTCAGGATATTAAAGGTCTGGGATTCGGTGGCGCAGATCGCCAAGTCGGCCTTGGCCACGCCGGCCTTCTCGAGCACGCCCTCCTCGGAGCTGTCCGCTTGGGTCACCTCGACCCCCTGGTAGGCCTTGGCCAGGCGCTTGGCGGCCTCCCGATCGGTCTCTATGACGAGGATCTGGCGCCGGGCTTTCCGCGCCTCGCCGATCGCCCGCTTGATGAGCGCGCCGAGGCTCCTGGCGCGCTCCCGCTCCCGCTCGGTTAGCCGCTCCACGAGCCGGGCGCCGACTCGGGAGGCGCCGATGATGAGTATCCGTTTGGCGGCGGCGCGTACGCCCTCGACCTGTCCGGCCAGCGCGTCCAGGGCCTGGGGCGTCCCGAGCAGGTAGAGGGCGTCGTCCTCGCCGATCAGGTACTCGCCGTCGGGGATGACGAGGCCGCCCTCGCGGACCACCGCGGCCACGAGGAAGTCGCCCTCGCCTTCGCCGCGCAGGCTCTTGAGCTTCTTGCCGCTCGCCCGCGGCAGCGAACCGGGCGCTTGGTAGCGCAGCTGTAGCCGCCCCTCGTGCAGGGGCACGATATCCTCGGCGAAGCCCTGCTCGACGATG
>ERZ1066115.232-NODE-232-length-17610-cov-14.829621_pt1 | contig 17610 bp, 15 predicted proteins | sample MGYA00382762_ERZ1066115 | MGnify/ENA primary metagenome ERZ1066115 (study PRJEB33369, sample SAMEA5778345) | biofilm metagenome | biome: Industrial cooling water; feature: Water cooling tower basin; material: Biofilm | place: United Arab Emirates | collected... | reverse complement strand
CAGAAGAGAGCAGCCTGCATAAGGCAGTAAAAACCTTCCAAATGAATCGCCGTAGAGAAATGAGAGACAAGGGGCTACCAAATTCAGGCCGCAAGCCTCGCGTACCGATTGTGCTTTCTAGCCCTGAATTCATTGAATCTATAAAGCAATGGGATGAGGCATGCCATACCCGAGCGGAGCGTCGCGCGAAGTGCGGTTCCCCGTACAACAAGGTAAGCCTCATGCATCTCAAGGCCGAGCCAAGACGATTTTGCGCTTATCTAGAACGTGAAGATGCCACCCGTTGGGTAGACGTCGCGCAGCGGCACCTTGATGGATATATCGAAGCCACCAATCGATACGCAGCCCAGAAGATATTCGCCTTTTTGCGCTTCATTATGCGGCGATTCAGAATTAAGACGACATTCAAGCGTCCTCGCAATGAACCACTGAAACTCTCCCATCGGGTAATTCCATCGGATGAATTTGAGCAGTTACTGAGCAAGGCAGCATCGCTTCCAGACACTGACGTCGCACTTGCGATTTCATTTGTAGGCATTTATGCCCAGACCTTAGTTGCAACGAACGCGCTGAGAATTGATGCTGTACAGCACACGGCGGATGGATTTTTGGTGAAGTTCAACGAGGCTTGGGTACCGATGGACGATTGGACCTGTAGCCTGATCGAAAAATATCTGAAACAACGAACAAAAATACTGGAAGAGGCCCCTGGCGACCATGATTCAAGCCTCCTCATCTTGAGCAAAAAATGGTATTTGGAATACAAGATAGCGAGCCTTACCAACCGGAAACTCATTGATATCCGCCTGACCGCCTTACTAAATATTCTGCAAACGGGGTTTCGAGACCGTCGAGCCCTGCAGGCATCACTGGGCGTATCTCAGCAAACCATTATTAACATCGAATCCCTCTGTGGCTGGGATTTCCAACAGACAGTGAGTGATGAAGCTGCTGCTCTACGCCGAGACTTGATTGATGGCAAACTCACCGACCGCTGACTCGAGCTGGTATTTGTATCTGATCGAATGTGAAGGTGGCAGGCTCTATGCTGGCATTACCAACAATTTAATCAACCGGTTCCAGACTCATGCCCGGGGGAAAGGGGCCTTCTTCACCAAGGTTAACCGGCCAATCCGTTTCATCGCCTGTCGCAAATATCCCAATCGCTCAATTGCCGCCAAGGCAGAGGCTCAGATCAAGAAATGTGATCGTGATTTCAAGTTAGCCTGGGCTGAAGTGAATCCAGTGCCCCACGAAATCCTTGAGCGCCTGTCAGGCGATCGCCAGCGCTGCCCGTAATCTATTGGCGGCATCAGGGCTACTCACCTCAATCAGTGTCGTGGCATCGCCTAATAACTCGCTATAGAGTGGGTAATCTGACAATCCCGGTCCATGCAGGACAAAGCACTGGTCTCGACGCAATAACTCTCGCGATCGAGCCACCTCGAAGGTATTGAGCGCATCAGCCACGTGCTGGCCAACGGCACTTTCAATCGCCTCAAAATCGACTATTCGGAAACCTGCCTTCTCCTTTGCTCGGTCCAGAAACCAGGTAAGGCTCAACAGAGCGCGGCCGGCCGAAGTTTTAGGTAACGAGATTTCGGCATCTTCGATCAAGCCATCCTGACCGACCACAAGCCCTGCCGCCGCCAGACATTTAATGGCAGCCTGCTCCAGATTCGCGAATCGGATCAGTGGCAAAGCCAAGACCGCTCGCCGGAAAACATCATCGGCAAGTGCGTCGAGCTCCTTAGCGCCAATATCCGCCTCGCCGGCCTGATTGGCCCAAAACGGGTAATCTCTGCTTTCCAGTTGCTCGAGGAGCGGAATCCCAATCTCCGCAAAACTTCCTCTCCGGGTTGCGATGTCCTGAAACCATCGAAACCACTCGAGTAACACGGGCTCAGCCGGATCTGGCAGGCCGAAGGCTCTGCGCAGGATAGCCACATCAAACGAATTACTGCCTATCTCGAATCCGAGAAACCGAAGGCGCGTTTCCTTGGATGTCCAGGCAATCAGCCCCACATTAACCGGAGCCGGAAATGCACGGTCAGGAATAAACTGAATCAGTCGATAACTAGCCAGCATTGGGCTACCCGACGATCAAGGCAGCATTCGCCGCCATAATCCCTGGCAACAGGCGTTTGCGAGCTATGAGCGCTTCTGCAAGATCCGACTGCATTGCCATCGAGACCGAACGGAAAGGCCGTCCAAAGAGACAGGCTTCCCTGACAAGATCATCCGAAATGCCTGCGACCCGGCTAACCCATTTCGACAACTCAAGGCCGTCGACAAGGCCATAGAATGGATGGAACTTGACCAACAACTCTCCGGCTTTAAGCGCCTCGATTCGGAAGGCCTGCTTCTTAGGATCATCCTCGAAACCAAGCAGGCTGATCGCGTGATCAAAGCCGGCGAATATCCTGATGTGTTGCGTATGAAGGGCAGCTTTGAGATTTCCGTGCCGGTCGTCGTTGCCAATCCACAGGTCGAACGCGACCAAGGCTGCGACCTCAGACGGATATTTGATCACAACATCTTTGAGCCGCGTATCCGACACATCAGGCATGACGAGTTCGTGAGAACCCGCCTCGATGCCAGCAAACGTCTGCCCCTCTCCCGACACCGTGAGTACACCAGATGCTACGGGTGCGCTCATCATCTGCCCCAAGCGGGTGGCCACCAACTCGTTATAGACGCCGAATGGCGACTCATCACAATCAAAGGTCAATATTGCATTCAGGGTTGCGAGAGCAGGCTTAGAAGCTCCTTTTTTCGATTGGCGAAGTAGGCGACGAGTTAAGTAGGTAAGCGGCTGCATGGGAAAAAGTTAGTAATCGCTGGGCGCCATTATCTACTATGAATACGCATCTACCTTTACGCCTTGAGGTAAACACCTTTGCTGAATATCAAGCTTTGCATATCCAGTTGCAAGCCTAGGAGAGATGAACTAACGATGACAAGCTGCAGATAGATATAAGGTTGCGTCTTACCGAACCCCAAGTAGCTCCCCGTATGTAACTAGCCACAAGGCAGCAACAATGTAGGCTTTAAGGCAATAGCGCATGTTTCCGCGGGACAAGGTATTAGCCGAAATACCGAAGCGGCTCTGGATGGCAATATGAATTCCGGACAATGGCCCTGCTGCAAGACCAATAGCCCAAGATTCAACAAAGACCAACGCAAGTAGGTTTGGCTCGGGATGTATAGGAGCCAACCATGACGATATCATCGTTATGGATATGACAGCATGAATCCCTAAAATGGATAACAGAATCATGATGGCAAGGACAAGAGCAGCTTCTACAGCACCGAAACTTGAAAATGGAATCCAAAAACCACCTTGGCTAATCAGGGACTGTAACCCACTGGCAAACACACCGGCCGAAAGAAAAAGTACAAGTTCCCCCGCCATCCCGGGTAAGCGATCACGGCAGTGGTGATAGATTGAAATGGACCCGGATTTAACCCCTCGCTCAAAGGTAACTGCTAAACACGCTATAGCTAATGATGCGAGGCTAATTACTGATAGTGCAGTCCAATGCGGTAACAACCAATGTCCAGCGCCTACCAGAATCGAAAGCAATACTGGAATCTGCAGCGACCGGAGATGGATGGGGTAACCGACAAAATCGCAAATTGTTGTATCAAAAGATTTCTCAATGTCGCGAACTGCAATCACCAACAAGACTGCCGCAAGGGCACCTCCTGCGCTTGCCAAATGCAGTGGATTAGCACCCGGAGCATAAGCAAGTGCAATTGCGGTCGCTGCAAAAAAAGGCGACCACAGAGCGGCAGCTAAAAATGCTCGACTGAGAATCATGGCCTGCTCAGGTCGAAGCTTGCCTAATGCCCTAATGCGTTCTGCCATGATGAAAACAGCAGAAAGATTAATTACTGCTCCCAACAGGTGCACGCCAAGCGCCGTTCGCCATAAAGCTATGCGCCCTCGCGGCAGAGCCTCAATTGCATCGTTTGGAGCTTTGAGCAACTGCAAGAAACTGACTGCCCCCAGCATCCCCAATAACGCAATGTTTTGAGTGAGCATAGTTGTCCAGATCGGATGCTGCCCACCAAGCACACTTACGCCAAAAGCCAACACGCCAATTCCCGCAAGGAAGATGGCTTGTTTCTTTTGGGAAGCTAGCAACATTGGCCACAACAACATCCCGGCCAACCAAGCTGCACTCCCGGCTAACCAGGCTTGCGATCCATAACCTGTTCCCGTCAGTGTTGCTAACACAACCATTACCATCAGCAAAACTGACGCAAAAAATTTGCGATTAGGAAAGTTCACAGAGGATGTGGTGAAAATGAATTCATGCTGCGAGAAGACTTGTTTTGTGGCCCTATTTCGAAACCATCAATAATAGTTAAGCATTCAAATTAGCTCGAATTTGCGAGGAAAAACTACAACGCGCAACGCTTGATTACATATTGGGATAGGTCGGTCCTTCTCCACCTTGTGGTGCCACCCAATTGATGTTCTGAGTAGGGTCCTTGATATCGCAGGTTTTGCAATGCACGCAGTTCTGAGCATTGATCTGAAGGCGAGGAAGGCCGTCTTCGCTAACCAAGATTTCATAGACACCTGCAGGACAGAAACGCTGTTCGGGTGCATCGTAGAGAGCGAGGTTAACCTTGATCGGCACAGATGGATCGATCAGTTGCAAATGGCATGGCTGGTCTTCCTCATGGTGGGTTGACGAGAGAAAGACAGAGGAGAGGCGGTCGAAGGTCAGGACCCCATCAGGTTTCGCGTATTCAATCTTCAGACATTCTGATGCCGGCTTCAATTTAGAGTGGTCCGGTTTCTTGTTGTGCAGTGTCCAAGGAGCCTTACCACCGAGAATGAGTTGATCGATGCCGAACATGATAGAACCAAGCTTCAAGCCCTTGCTCATCCAAGGCTTGAAGTTGCGCGCCTTATGAAGCTCCTCGTATAACCAGCTTTTCCTGAAGGCTGACGGATAAGCAGCGAGTTCGTCATTGTGCTGGCCGGCACCAAGAGCATCAAAGCAGGTTTCGGCGGCAAGCATGCCGGACTTGATAGCACAGTGGGAACCCTTGATGCGGGCTGCATTCAGAAAGCCTGCGTCGTCGCCAATCAGTACGCCACCAGGAAAGACCAGCTTCGGGAGAGATTGGATGCCGCCGGCGGTTAGTGCGCGGGCACCGTAGGCGATTCGCTTACCTCCATCGAGGAATTTACTGATTTCCGGATGGGTCTTGTAACGCTGAAACTCCTCGTAGGGCGACAGGTACGGGTTCTCGTAGCCAAGCCCGACGACGAAGCCAACGGCGATCTGGTTGTTCTCCAGATGATAGAGAAAGCCGCCGCCGTAGGTGGCGTTGTCCATAGGCCAGCCGCCGCTATGAACTACGAGGCCGAGCTGATGATTTTCAGGCTTAATTTCCCACAGTTCCTTGATGCCGATAGCGTAGGTCTGCGGATCACAGCCTTCGTTGAGATCGAATTTCCCAATCAACTGCTTGCCTAGGCTGCCACGACAACCTTCGGCGAAGAAGGTATATTTGCCAAGCAATTCGATGCCGGGCTGGAAGTTAGCACCTTCGGAGCCGTCGTGCTGGCGGCCCATCTCTCCGGTAGCTACGCCCTTGACGGCCCCATTTTCGTCGAAAAGCACCTCCGCTCCAGTAAAGCCAGGGTAGATTTCAACACCCATTGCTTCAGCCTGTTCGCCCAGCCAGCGACAGAGATTGCCAAGCGAGATTACGTAGTTGCCTTCATTGTGGAAACAGCCGGGTAGCAGGCTGTTTGGTACCTTCGTAGACCCCTTCTCAGAGAGAATGAAAAACCGATCCTCTGACACTGGTGCGTTCAGCGGAGCACCATTCTCCTTCCAAGCAGGCAGCAGCTCAGTTAGAGCACGCGGATCCATGACCGCCCCGGATAGAATATGAGCACCAATCTCAGATCCTTTCTCGATTAGGCACACAGAAAGCTCGCGGCTCTTTTCAGCCGCCAGTTGTTTGAGCCGTATTGCCGCGGCTAGGCCAGCCGGACCGCCGCCAACGATGACGACGTCGAATTCCATGGATTCGCGTTGCATGATATTTGATCCAAAAAAAGGGGGGTTGGGAGACCCCAACCCCCAAACTCACCGGTACGCAAGGATTGATTACCGGCAGAGGAGACGACCTTAGTTAAATTCCGCAGTTAGTTGCGGCACCACCTCGAAGAGGTCGGCGATCAGACCGTAATCAGCCACCTGGAAGATCGGCGCATCCGGGTCCTTGTTGATGGCGACGATGACCTTGGAGTCCTTCATCCCGGCCAGGTGCTGGATGGCTCCCGAGATGCCGAGCGCGAAGTACAGTTGCGGCGCGACGATCTTACCGGTCTGGCCGACCTGATAGTCGTTTGGCACGAAGCCTGCATCGACGGCAGCACGGGAGGCACCGAGGGCGGCACCGAGCTTGTCGGCGAGCGGTTCGAGTAGCTTGTGGTAGTTCTCGCCACTGCCTAAACCACGACCACCAGAGACGATGATCTTGGCAGCGCCAAGTTCCGGACGTTCGGATTTGGTCAGTTCGCGGTTGATCAGGGTGCACTGGGCGGTGTCAGCTACGGCGGCGATGTTCTCGACGGCGGCATTGTTACCGGTAGCGACAGCATCGAAGGCGGTGGTACGGACGGTAATGACCTTGACGGCATCGGCGCTCTTGACGGTGGCCAGGGCGTTGCCGGCGTAGATCGGGCGGACGAAGGTGTCAGCCGCTTCGACGGCGGTGATTTCAGATATCTGTGCCACATCGAGCAAGGCGGCGACGCGCGGGGCGACGTTCTTGCCGAAGGTGGTGGCCGGGGCGAGGATGTGGCTGTAGCCGGCAGCGTTAGAGACAATCAGAGCAGTGAGGTTTTCAGCAGTCTGCGCACCGTAGTGGGCGGCGTCAGTGACTTTGACCTGGACGACACCCTGCAGCTGGGCAGCCGCCTGGGCTGCAGCCTGACAGTTGGCGCCCGCAACGAGGACGTGGATGTCGCCACCGATTTTTTGCGCAGCAGCAACGGTGTTGAGGGTGGCAGCCTTGAGCGAAGCGTTGTCGTGTTCGGCGATAACGAGAATGGTCATGTGTTGTCTCCTCAGATCACTTTGGCTTCGTTCTTGAGCTTGTTCACGAGCTCAGCCACATCGGCCACCTTGATACCGGCGCTGCGCTTGGGCGGTTCGCTGACCTTGATGGTGGTCAGGCGCGGGGTGACGTCGACGCCAAGGTCCGCCGGTTTGACGGTGTCGAGCGGCTTCTTCTTGGCTTTCATGATGTTGGGCAGCGTGGCGTAGCGCGGTTCGTTCAGGCGCAGGTCGGTGGAGACGACGGCTGGCAGGGTGATCTGCAGGGTTTCGAGGCCGCCGTCGATTTCACGGGTGACAGTGGCCTTGCCGTCGGCGAGGACGACCTTGGAGGCGAAGGTGGCTTGAGGCCAGTTTTGCAGGGCGGCGAGCATCTGGCCGGTCTGGTTGGCGTCGTCGTCGATGGCTTGCTTGCCGCAGATGACGAGTTGCGGTTGTTCCTTGTCGCACAGGGTTTTGAGGAGCTTGGCAACAGCCAGGGGCTGCAGGTCGGTCTCGGTTTCGACGAGGATACCGCGGTCGGCACCAATGGCCAGGGCGGTGCGCAGGGTTTCCTGGCAACCCGAAGGGCCGCAAGAAACAGCTATTACCTCACTTGCAATACCCGCCTCCTTCAGACGCACGGCCTCTTCGACGGCGATTTCGTCGAACGGGTTCATGCTCATCTTGACGTTGGCCAGATCGACCCCTGATCCGTCAGCCTTTACCCGGACCTTTACGTTGTAATCAATGACCCGCTTCACGGGAACCAGAATCTTCATAGAATTTCCTCACTAATTTCAGACCCTGACCGAGATGTGTTCAGATCAGTGCCTACCTAGTTTCTATGGACTCTCCCGCCGAATTGGAGGGAGAGTCCATTTCATTACTTGAGCGGGTCGTACAGTTTTTCTTTGATGAACAATGCGGGGATCAAGCCACAAACGAAGTACGCGCCTGCCATAACCAAAAATCCAAGGCCGATCGATCCCTCAGTAGCCAGATAACCAATTGCCGCTGGGGCAATCGCAGCACCGATGCGACCTACGTTATAAGCACCTCCAACTGCAGATCCGCGAATCTTGGTTTCGAAACTTTCCGTCATGTAGGTTGCATTTACACCGTACGGAACACCATAGAGGAATCCAAAGATCACCAGCAAATAAACGATGTTTTCTGGCGAGTTGTACATGACGATTACTGGGAGAAAGGCTGCAGTACCAATTGCCCCCAACGCGAATATCGCTCGCCGTCCAAATTTGTCAGCCAACCATCCAGCAATCACTTTGCCAAGGATCATGGCGACGTAGGTGCCAACCATGTAGCCTGTCATTGACTTGAAATTCATGTGTAGTTCTTTTTCCAAGTACGACGGCATCCAATTGTTAACACCGTAATAGCCAAACTGCAGGAATCCGGCTGTCAATGCCCACAGAATGAACATGCGACGGTGGTTGGGATCACCAAAGATAATTTTGTAGGCGCTTTCCTTTTTTACGGAAACTACAACTCCTGCCGCTTTATCTGCAGCTGCTTTTGCTCGAGCAGCAACCCAGGTCGCGGGCTCAGGAACAATACGCCGCATCACCAAGGCCATAGGAACCGGAATAATCGCGATGTAAAACAGCCAGCGCCAACCATAGGTTGGCAATATCCAACCAGCCAAAAGGGTGGCTACGACATACCCAACAGACCAACCAGCTTGCAGGGTCCCAAGTACCGTTGTCCGCTTTTCTGTGGGGACATACTCGGCCATCAATGTGTTGCAAACTACATATTCAGCACCAAGGCCAAGAGCGGAGATGAAACGAAATGTTGCGAATTCCCAGAAATTTGTCGTAGCACCTAGCGCAGCAGTTCCGACGGAGAAAACAAGGATCGTCCAGACTACGGTGCGTACTCGACCGAACCGATCTGCGGCCCAGCCACCAAAAATGCCGCCGATTGCCATGCCTGCCAGGGTAATGCTTCCCAACATGCCGGCTTCAACATTCGTCAGTCCAAAATCTTTTTTAAGACTCGATAGACTGTAGGACAGGAACATTAGGTCAGCGCCATCGACCATCAGTCCGAGGAAAGCAAAAATAAATACCGCAATCCATATTTTGTCATTTTTTTGGGCAATGACGTCCCCGTTAGCAGTAATGCTCATGGCACCTCCTTGGATGGAAATTGGGAATTACTTCCCTTGTGGCAACTAAACTATTGAGTTGCTTAAACTTGAATGTCTCGAATCATGTTTCGAGCAATCACAATTTGCTGAATCTGGGTTGTTCCCTCGTATATGCGGAACAAACGAACATCACGATAGAACCGTTCAATGGCATAGTCCGAGACATAGCCGGCACCGCCATGGATCTGCACTGCGCGGTCTGCAACCCGACCACACATTTCGGATGCAAAAAGCTTGCAGCAAGAAGCTTCGGTCGAAATGTCTTCCTTATTGTCACGACGGCGTGCGGCATCGATAATCATTGACCGAGCTGCATAGATTTCAGCCTTGCTATCTGCCAACATTGCTTGAATCAGCTGGAATTCGGCAATTGGCTTTCCAAACTGTTGCCGCTCACAGGCATATCGCAATGCATCTTCTAGCATCCGCTCGGCAGCCCCGACGCAAATAGCCGAAATATGGAGACGTCCTTTGTCTAATACTTTCATTGCGGTTTTGAAGCCTACGCCTTCCTTACCGCCGATGATGTTGGCGGCCGGTACCCGGCAGTTGTCAAACATAACATCGCAGGTATGGGCGCCTTTCTGACCCATTTTGTGATCTCGCTTACCTAGAGACAGTCCAGGCGTTCCCTTCTCTACAATGAAGGCGGAAATGCCACCGGCGCCCTTGATTTCAGGATTCGTACGGGCCATGACCGTAAAAACGCCTGCCTCCGGAGCATTGGTTATGAATCGCTTAGTTCCATTTAGAACGTAGTAATCACCATCGCGGACTGCGGAAGTCCGTAGCGAAGCAGCGTCAGAGCCAGAACCCGGCTCCGTCAGCGCAAATGAAGCAATCAACTCACCTGAAGCGAGTTTCGGTAGGTAATAGTTTTTCTGTTCAGGAGTCCCATCAACGATGAGACCTTGAGAACCAATACCATTGTTAGTGCCAATCAGCGACCGGAATGCCGGGGAGGTTTTAGCTATTTCGAAAGCGACTAAAACCTCTTCCTCCATAGTCAGCCCGAGACCGCCGTATTCCTCAGGTATGCACAGACCAAAAAGCCCCAACTGGCGCATTTCATCCACGACATCCGCCGGGATTTCATCTGTTTCGGCAACGCTGTTTTCAACCGGAATAAGGCGTTCACGGACGAATCTGGACAAAGTATCCAGAAGTAAGTTTAGTGTTTCCTGGTCGCGGATCATTGTTTCTCCAAAAGTATCAAGATCGGCCCATCATGCTGCCGACACGGTTTACAAGGTTTACTAACTTCGGCCCGATGTCGTTTTCGAGCTTTTCACGGGAAAGAATGAATGCTGGTCCACCGCAGTTGAATGCCATTAGCGAGCCGTCAGTTCCCTGGAATGGCACACCGACTCCGACAATTTCGTGATCCCAGTCGCCGAGAGAAAGACAAAAGCCATGTTCAGCGTAATCACGAAGGGCTTGATCGATACCCGCTTTAACTCGAGGCCAGGCTTGCTCATCGCGCAATCGAATTTGATCCAACAGGAAGTTGCGCTCTGAGTCAGGAAGAGCCGCCAAATAGGCGCGCCCCATAGATGTGGTGGCCAATGCCAAGCGAGCCCCAATGCCGCGCTGCAGAGCAATAGGGGCAGAGCTACGAATCGTCTCGACATAGACCATACTCAAACGATCACGAATACCGATTGAGACTGATGCTCTGGAATACTCGGCCAGTTCTTGCATGTATGGCTTGGCTATCTGTCGTATGTCCATGTTGGACAACATGGCATAACCGAGAGACAGCACCCCTGAACCAAGGCTGTACTTCCCAAGTGATTCGGAAAAGTTGAGATACCCAAGTTTGGCCAGCGTGCCCGCAAGACGGGAAACACTAGGTTTGGGAATTCCAGTTCTACGCGCCAGTTCAGTCACGCCAAGATGGCGCTCACCGGGGCTAAAGCAACGCAACAACTCCAGCCCGCGGGCCAGTGCCGTGACGAACTGCCGATCTTTCTCTTGAAGATCATCGTCGAAACGTTCGATGTCGTTGCTTTCATGACCGACGGCCACGCTTGTCTCCTTGTTACCGGTATCAGATTGAGCCGGGCTTTGTTATTTGACGAATGCTGTCATAGCTATTTTCTCCGTGTCAACAAATTTGAAACAGTGGTTCGCACAGCGAAACAATAAGGCAAAGCGCGAGATATTGGAAGAGGCATCCGAACCCATTGATTAAATTGACTAATACAAAGGAATTTATTTACCAATCCGTAACGCCGATGATGTCCTCAAACTTTACAAGCCAATTGTCTTGGTTTACTGTGAGCGCAACACAACACAAATGGAACAGTGTTTCGCTATGCAAACCAATAATGATGACCTGATTGTCTCTGAAGTTGCCAATAGTATTGCTCTTGTTACCCTTAACCGCGCAGCAGTCAGGAATGCCCTCAATCAGAACGTTCGTCGACTGCTTGCTGAGCAATTTGAAATACTAGGTCGCAATCCAAGCATCCGGTGCATCGTCTTGACCGGGGGTGCGAAAGTATTCGCCGCAGGGGCAGATCTCAGTGAAATTAGTGAATGTTCGCCAATTGATATGCACTTGCGCCAAGTCCATCGTCTTTGGCAATCAATTAGGGACTGCCCCAAGCCAATTATTGCTGCTGTAAACGGGTATGCCTTAGGTGGAGGATGCGAGCTCGCCATGCATGCAGACATCATTGTTGCTGGACGCACAGCATCATTCGGCCAACCCGAGATTAAGGTCGGGATCATGCCGGGCGCAGGTGGCACTCAAAGACTGACCCGAGCGATTGGCAAGTTTCAGGCTATGAAAATGCTGCTCACTGGGCAAGTAATTAATGGGGAAGATGCCTTTGCAATGGGCCTGGCCAGTGAGGTGGTTGACGATGAAAAGGTCCAAGAGCGAGCGCTAGAGTTGGCACAGGAGATTGCAGCAATGCCTCCCTTAGCGGCCACCCAAATCAAGGAAGTTTTGCTTGCCGGCCAAGACGCTTCTCTCGATGCAGCACTGACCCTCGAGCGCAAGGCATTTCATTTGCTTTTCGCTAGCCAAGATCAAAAAGAAGGCATGGCCGCCTTTTTTGAAAAACGCAAGCCATCTTTTACAGGACGTTAATGATGACTATTGATATTCAAACACCTTTCGTGCTCGGTGTCGTAGGTACCGGTCTAATGGGTCGAGGGATCGCGCAAATTGCAGCTCAAGGGGGGATTCAAGTCATTCTCCACGATAGCCGAGAAAACGCGGCCCTGGAGGCAAAGGATGCAATTATTTCCATCTTTGAGTCATTGGCCGCCAAGGGAAAAATGACGACAGATGCAGTTGTCGAGAGCGTTGCGCGCCTGAGTGTGGCTAGTTCGCTGACAGATCTAGCGGAATGTAGCGTTGTTGTAGAAGCCATCGTTGAAAAACTGGACGCCAAGCGAGAGCTGTTTCAACAATTGGAAACGGTCGTAAGCGACAAATGCATTCTGGCAACGAATACATCCTCGCTATCCATCACTGCAATCGCATCCAACTGCAAACACCCGGGTAGGGTTGCTGGATTTCACTTCTTCAGTCCAGTGCCGCTTATGAAGATCGTAGAAGTGATCGCAGGACCGCTTACAGATGATGAGGCTGCAACCACATTGGTTGAAATTGCCCAGCGCATGGGGCATACCCCGGTGCGTGCCAGCGACACCCCCGGCTTTATCGTTAACCATGCAGGTCGCGGTTATTTGACGGAGTCTCTTCGACTACTTGGAGAAACCATTGCCCCCTATCCAGAAATCGACCGCATCCTGCGACTTGGTGCCGGTTTCCGAATGGGACCATTTGAATTGCTTGATCTAACAGGGCTAGATGTATCACAGCCAGTGATGGAGTCGATTTACGATCAGTATTATCAGGAGCCCCGTTTTCGACCCTCACCGATCGCCCGACAGAGGCAGGCCGCAGGGCTTCTTGGTCGAAAAACTCAGCGAGGCTTCTACCGCTACGATAATGGTCAAAAGCAGGAGATGCCGGTACCTCCCGTACCACAACGCCAAGATCGGCCGGTCTGGTTGAACCCCCCGGATGCGGAAGCATTCCCTGCAGTAGTCCAGCTTCTTCGAACTGTTGGAGCACCACTTGATACAGGCGAGCGACCAAGCGAAGGTTCGATTTGCTTGTTACTACCAATTGGTGACGATATCAGCACGAGCGCCACGGCTTTAGGTCTTGACCCAACGCGCTGTGTCGGCCTTGACCCTCTATTCCTGGACGGTTGCCGCACCTTGATGACCTGTCCAGTGACGGCACCGGCTTACCGAGATGCTGCACATGCATTGCTTGCAGGCGACAACGTGCCAGTTGCCGTAATTCAAGACAGCCCTGGTTTTGTATCTCAGCGCGTCCTAGCCGCAATCGTCAACATCGGTTGCGATATCGCGCAGCAAGGCATCGCCACTCCGGGGGATATCGACAGAGCAGTGACCCTCGGACTCGGTTATCCACAAGGGCCTCTTTCAATGGGGGATCGCTTTGGCGCCGCAACCATCTTGAAAATTCTGGACGGCCTCTTCGAGTTTTATCGTGATCCGCGCTACCGGCCCAGTCCTTGGCTGAAGCGCCGCGCAATCCTCGGCCTTTCTTTGTTGACTCCCAATTCGTGACATTACATCTGGATAAAATCATGCTTGACGCTTATCTCTACGCTGGATTACGCACACCCTTTGGCCGCCAGGCCGGCGCACTTGCCCCGATTCGTCCGGACGATCTGGTTGCTGCGGTCATTCGACAACTCGTTAATGATTCGCCTTTTTCACCTGAGCAAATCGAAGACATCGTTCTCGGCTGTGCTTGCCAAGCCGGTGAAGACAGTCGAAATATCGCTCGCCATGCTGCGCTGCTGTCTGGTCTGCCAGCAAGCATTCCGGGACAGACAGTTAATCGCTTATGTTCGAGCGGTCTCGCTGCCGTCCTAGATAGCGCTCGAGCTGTTACTTGCGGCGAAGGCGAGCTCTACATTGCTGGCGGGGTCGAAAGCATGAGCCGTGCTCCCTTCGTGGTTGCGAAGAGCGAAAGCGCTTTTAGCCGCGACTTTAAAGTTTTTGACTCAGCTATTGGTGCCCGCTTCCCCAATCCAGCGATAACCAAACAGTACGGCAATCACACCATGCCTGAAACGGCCGATAACGTTGCCAGCGACTTGGGCTTCACTCGGGAAGACAGCGATCGCTTTGCCGCAGCGTCGCAGGCCAAATTTGCCGCTGCACAAAGGAGTGGTTTTTTCAGTGGCGAAATCATGCCGGTAGAAGTATCAACGGGCAGAAAGACTCCTCCGCGTATCGTTACTGCGGACGAACATCCTCGCCCGGAGAGCACCTTTGAGTCCCTGAGCAATTTGAAAGCCCTGTTCGAAGGTGGCGTCACTACAGCCGGTAATGCATCCGGCGTTAATGACGGTGCTGTCGCTATGTTCATTGGTAACAAGAGCGTTGGCGAGAAGGCTGGCATAAAACCAATGGCACGCATCCTTGCGGGTGCGGCTGCTGGTGTGGAACCACGCATCATGGGCATTGGCCCTGCCTATGCTATTCCCAAGGCGCTTGCCCGTGCTGGTTTGACTCTAAAGGACATGGACATCATTGAGATTAATGAAGCATTTTCGGCACAGGTTCTCGGTTGCCTTAAATTGATGAATATTGCGTTCGATGATCCACGGGTAAATCCCAATGGTGGTGCAATCGCCATCGGACACCCGCTCGGTGCTTCCGGCGCCCGCTTGGCCCTGACAGCAGCCCGCGAACTCGAACGCCGCAATGGCCGCTACGCGGTCCTCAGCCTGTGCATTGGCGTTGGCCAAGGCCTTGCCGTAGTTATCGAACGCTTGTAACCAAAGGAATATTATGCCCGGAGCACTATCCCATATTCGCGTTCTCGACCTATCGCGCGTTCTAGCTGGCCCCTGGGCCAGTCAGACGCTTGCAGATATGGGGGCAGAAGTTATCAAGATTGAACGTCCAGGTAGCGGTGATGATACCCGTGGCTGGGGCCCCCCGTATCTTAAAGATCAAGACGGCAATGACACCAAGGAAGCTGCCTATTACCTAGCAGCCAATCGTGGAAAACAATCTGTAACCGTCAATATATCCAAGCCCGAAGGGCAAGAGGTTATACGTCGCCTAGTTAAAGAGAGTGATGTATTTATCGAAAACTACAAGGTCGGAGATATGGCGCGATATGGCTTGTCTTACGACGACCTAAAGCAAATTAACCCTGGCCTAATCTATTGCTCAATCACCGGTTTTGGCCAAACAGGTCCGATGGCCCATTTGCCTGGCTATGACTTCATTATCCAGGGTATTGGCGGTCTGATGAGCATTACTGGTGAGCGTGATGACCTGCCTGGAGGAGGGCCACAGAAGGTGGGGGTCGCTGTGGCAGATATCATGACCGGTCTTTACGCCACGATTGGAATTCTCGGGGCATTAGCTCATAGGAATATTTCTGGAGAGGGTCAGTATGTCGATATGGCGTTGCTTGACGTCCAAGTCGCAACAATGGCCAATATGAATATGAACTACCTTTGCTCGGGGAAAATTCCGCATCGCCAGGGCAATGCTCATGCCAACATTGTGCCGTATCAAGTTTTTGATGCCGCGGATGGTGAGTTGATCATTGCTGCCGGCAATGACAGTCAGTTCGCCAAGTTATGTGAAGTGATGAATTGCTCGGAATTGGCCATTGATGAGCGCTATGCCACCAATGCAAATCGAATTCGTAATCGCGATGTATTAATCCCTATGCTTCAGAGCATCATGTCTACACGTACGGTTGCAGAATGGATAACGCTAATTGAACCCGAGGGTGTTCCTTGCGGGCCGATCAACAATATCGCACAGGTATTTGAGCATCAGCAGGTCCGTCATCGTGGCATGCGGATAGATCTCCCCCACCCAGTTGCCGGAACCACCCCTTCTGTTGCTAACCCGATTAAATTGTCGAAGACTCCTATTGAGTACACCAAGGCCCCACCAACCCTTGGTCAGCAAACCCATACGATTCTTTCTAATATTGGTGGCTATACCGAAGCTGATATTCGTCAATTAGAAGAGAAGAAAATTATCTAGCTTGAAAATACATTTGGCTGATATAGACCTTATATCAGCCATTTCTATTTTATAGCCAAAGAAAATCGGACTTATACCGACAGCACGGATCGCGGACAGGCAGCAACTGACGTTAGCTTTGCATCACCTGCGAATAAATTCATGCGTTTGCTCGAAGGTATTGGTAAAGAGTTTCACGGCTAATGCAAAATTGACGAGCCAAGGCGGCTTTTGACTTACCTTCATCAACTTGCCGCCGCAATTCCGCAACTTGTTCGTCCGATAATGCCTTTTTACGACCGCGGTAAACCCCTCGTTTTTTAGCTAGAGCAATACCCTCGCGTTGCCGCTCCTTAATCAGCGCTCGCTCAAATTCCGCAAAAGCTCCCATCACCGACAACATTAGGTTCGACATTGGGGACTCCTCGTCTGTGAAGGTTAAGCCCTCCTTCACAAACTCAATCTTGATCCCCCGATTGGTGAGCGTTTGCACAATCCGCCGCAAGTCATCTAGGTTCCTAGCGAGACGGTCCATGCTGTGAACCACCACAGTATCCCCCTCACGCACGAAAGAGAGCAGCGCCTCGAGCTGTGGCCGCCGAGTATCCTTACCTGATGCTTTGTCGGTGAAAACTCGATCCACCAGAGATTTTTCAAGCTGACGTTCTGGGTTTTGGTCAAAGGTGCTGACTCGGACATAGCCAATACGTTGTCCCTGCATAACTCCTCCAAAATGCACAGTGTCAGGAATAAATCTATAACCCCAACCAATCAGTGTCAATGAAACACGCACAACACCCTAAGCTGACACATTTAGAAGCTCCTCCTGACATCAGGTTAGGGTATAGCCCAGCCTGACACCACCTCATCGCACTTCGTTGCCTGAGCATCGCTGCTTAATGCCGCACAAACAGTAATTTAATTTCGCGAAGAAGACGGGCCGAGATCGTCGCATCACCATAAGTCGCCAAAAAACCAAGGGCTTCAATACCACCCGAGCCGCCTACTGCCTTTAAGCTTGGCACGTGGCCACACAGAAAAATTGCCTAATTTGAACTTTCGCCATAAAATTCGTCAAAATAAATTATTCACGTTTCAACGGCGGCTTCAGGTGAGCAAAGACAGCAAGGAAGAATCAACCGGGATCGAAAGTGATCTCGTCAATTTGGCGCGACTGGCGGCCAGTGAATCCCTTGAGGATACGCGGCTATTTTTGGCGCGCCTGATTAGGAAGTACAGGCAATCCCACCCCGATCTGGCGTCCCGTCTTGACCAATCGCTCAAATCCACTCAGACACG
>ERZ1066115.231-NODE-231-length-17678-cov-17.976565_pt1 | contig 17678 bp, 16 predicted proteins | sample MGYA00382762_ERZ1066115 | MGnify/ENA primary metagenome ERZ1066115 (study PRJEB33369, sample SAMEA5778345) | biofilm metagenome | biome: Industrial cooling water; feature: Water cooling tower basin; material: Biofilm | place: United Arab Emirates | collected... | reverse complement strand
CCAGGCCAGCGACTACCCCTTCGTTCTCGGCCAGGGCATGATGCTCGCCGATTTCGAGCAGGCGGTTGAAGGCCTCAAGGCGGGCGAAGCCAAGACCTTCGACATGACCTTCCCGGCTGACTACTTCGCCAAGGATCTGGCCGGCCAGACCGTACAGTTCGAAATCACCGTCAAGCAGGTTCAGGCCCCCCGCCTGCCGGAAATCGACGCCGACTTCGCCAAGATGATGGGTGTTGCCGATGGCGACGTGAGCAAGATGCGCGCCGAAATCGAAGGCAACCTGAAGCGCGAGGTCAAGCGCCGCATTGAAGGCAAGGTCAAGGAGCAGGTCATGGAAGCCCTGCTTGCGGCCAACCCGATCAGCATCCCCAATGCCCTGGTTGAAATGGAAGTCCAGCGCCTGATGCAGGCCGCCCGCCAGGATATGGAACAGCGCGGGATGAAAGGCAGCGACTTCCCGATCCAGCCTGAATGGTTTGCCGACCAGGCTACCCGCCGCGTCAAGCTGGGCCTGATCCTGGCCGAAACGGTCAAGACCGAGAAGCTGCAAGCCACGCCGGAACAAATCCGCAGCCTGGTGGAAGAAGCCGCCCAGAGCTACGAGCAACCGGAAGAAGTCGTTCGCTGGTACTATGCCCAGCCGCAGCGCCTCTCCGAAGTCGAAGGCGTTGCCATTGAAAACAACGTCGTCGCCTGGGTGCTCAGCAAGGCCAAGGTCGCCGACAAGGCCGTCGCTTTCGACGACCTGATGGGCCAGAAGCAGTAATCAACATCGCAACAGACAAGGGCTGACATGAATATCGACAACGCAAGCAACTGGAACCCGCAGGCATTGGGCCTGGTTCCAATGGTGATCGAACAGAGCGGACGTGGTGAACGCGCGTTCGACATCTATTCCCGCCTGTTGAAGGAGCGTGTGATTTTTCTTGTCGGCCCGGTCAACGATGCCAGCGCCAACCTGGTCGTGGCACAAATGCTCTTCCTGGAAGCAGAAAATCCTGACAAGGACATCTACTTCTACATCAACTCCCCCGGCGGCTCGGTCACTGCGGGGATGTCGATCTACGACACGATGCAGTTCATCAAGCCGAACGTGTCGACGCTGTGCATCGGGCAAGCCGCCTCGATGGGCGCCTTCCTGCTCTGCGCCGGCACCAAGGGCAAGCGCTTTGCGCTGCCCAACTCACGGGTGATGATCCATCAGCCACTGGGCGGCTTCCAGGGTCAAGCCTCGGATATTGCCATCCACGCCAAGGAAATTCTTTCGATCAAGGACAAGCTCAACCGGATCATGGCCGAACACACCGGTCAACCGCTGGAGCGGATCGAGAAAGACACCGACCGTGACAACTTCCTGTCGTCACAGGAAGCGGCCGACTACGGCCTGATTGACAAAGTACTGACCCGCCGCGAAGCGGCCTGAACCAAGAGGCACCGATGACCAAAGGCAGCCAGGAAAAACTGCTCTATTGTTCCTTCTGCGGCAAGAGCCAGCACGAAGTCAAGAAACTCATTGCCGGCCCGTCGGTTTTCATCTGCGATGAATGTATCGCACTATGCAACGATATCATTCTGGACGAACTACCGGCCGAGACACCGCTCGCCAATCGCCCCGAACTGCCGACCCCGCGCGAAATCCGCAGCATTCTCGACCAGTATGTGATCGGCCAGGATCTCGCCAAGCGAATTCTTGCCGTGGCGGTTTACAACCACTACAAGCGCCTGCGCCATCCGGCCAAGGGCGCTGACGAAGTGGAACTGGCCAAGAGCAACATCCTGCTGATCGGCCCGACCGGCTCGGGCAAGACCCTGCTTGCACAGACCCTGGCCCGCCTGCTGAATGTTCCTTTCGTGATGGCCGATGCCACCACCCTGACCGAAGCCGGCTATGTCGGCGAGGACGTCGAAAACATCATTCAGAAGCTGCTACAAAAGTGCGATTACGACATCGAACGTGCGCAGCAGGGCATTGTTTACATTGACGAAATCGACAAGATTTCGCGCAAGTCCGACAACCCGTCGATCACCCGCGACGTTTCCGGCGAAGGTGTCCAGCAAGCGCTGCTGAAGCTGATCGAAGGCACCGTCGCATCAATTCCCCCTCAGGGCGGACGCAAGCATCCGAACCAGGACTTCGTTCAGGTCGATACCACCAACATCCTGTTCATTTGTGGCGGCGCCTTTGACGGCCTGGAAAAAGTCATCCGCAACCGCTCCGAAAAAGGCGGCATCGGCTTTGCCGCCGAGGTCAGCAGCAAGGACGAGCGGCAGAATGTCGGCAAGGTACTGGCTGACGTCGAACCCGAAGACCTGATCAAATTCGGCCTGATTCCCGAACTGATTGGTCGCCTGCCGGTCGTTGCGACGCTGCAGGAACTCGACGAAGCGGCACTGATCCAGATTCTGACAGAACCCAAGAACGCCTTGGTCAAGCAGTACCAGAAGCTGTTCACGATGGAAAACGTCGAACTCGAGATCCGCCCGACCGCCCTGACCGCGATTGCCACGCGCGCGCTGGAACGGCGCACCGGGGCTCGCGGCTTGCGTTCGATCCTCGAACACGCCCTGCTCGATACCATGTACGAACTCCCGGGCATGGACAATGTCTCAAAGGTCGTGATCGATGAGAACATGATCAACGGCGACGCTGCGCCGCTCTTGATTTACACCGATCAGCCCAAGGTTTCCGGCTCGAACTGAGCCGGGGATTGAAATCCGTCACAACGCCCCCATTTAGGGGGCGTAACGCTTTTTCAAAGGCACCAGAATGTCTAACCCCAACAGCTTCCCGGAATCCATCGAACTGCCGCTGCTGCCGCTGCGCGACGTCGTGGTCTTCCCGCACATGGTCATCCCCTTGTTCGTCGGCCGGCCCAAGTCGATCAAGGCACTCGAGGTCGCCATGGAAGGCGGCAAGCAGATTCTGCTGGTAGCACAAAAATCAGCCGCCAAGGATGAGCCGGAACCCGCCGACCTGTATCACATCGGCTGCCTGGCCAATATCCTGCAGATGCTGAAATTGCCGGATGGTACGGTCAAGGTGCTGGTTGAAGGCACTCAGCGCGCACACGTCGACGCGGTCGAAGCCCAGGCAGCGATGTTCGTCGCCACCGCCACGCCGCTCGAGCAAGCCGGCAGCGACGATCACGAACTCGAAGCCCTGCGCCGGGCGGTGGTCGCCCAGTTCGACCAGTTCGTCAAATTGAACAAGAAAATCCCGCCGGAAGTGCTCTCCTCGATTTCCGGAATCGAGGATGCCGGCCGCCTGGCCGACACCATTGCCGCCCACCTGCCGCTCAAGATCGAGCAAAAGCAGGAAGTGCTGGAGATGAACCATGTGCGCGACCGGATTGAACGCCTGCTCTCGCAACTGGAAGCCGAAATCGACATCCTGCAGGTTGAAAAGCGGATTCGCGGCCGCGTCAAGCGGCAGATGGAAAAGAGCCAGCGCGAGTACTACCTGAACGAACAGGTCAAGGCGATTCAGAAGGAGCTCGGTGAAGGTGAAGAAGGCGCCGACCTCGAGGAGCTGGACAAAAAGATCAAGGCGGCCGGCATGAGCAAGGAAGCTCTGACCAAGGCCCAGGGCGAACTCAAGAAATTGCGCTTGATGTCGCCCATGTCTGCGGAAGCAACGGTGGTCCGCAACTACATCGAAACCATGATTGCCCTGCCCTGGCGGAAAAAAACCCGGACCAGCAAGGATCTGGGCGCCGCCGAGAAGGTGCTCGATGCAGACCATTTCGGCCTGGAAAAAGTCAAGGAACGGATCGTCGAATACCTCGCCGTACAACAACGCGTGGACAAGGTCAAAGCACCGATCCTGTGTCTGGTCGGCCCCCCGGGTGTCGGCAAGACCTCGCTTGGCCAGTCGATTGCCAAGGCGACCAACCGCAAGTTCGTGCGCATGGCGCTCGGCGGCGTCCGTGACGAGGCCGAAATTCGCGGCCACCGCCGCACCTACATCGGCTCGATGCCGGGCAAGATTCTGCAAAGCCTGTCCAAGGTCGGCGTCCGCAACCCGCTGTTCCTGCTCGACGAAGTCGACAAGCTCGGCCAGGATTTCCGTGGCGACCCGTCGTCGGCCCTGCTCGAAGTGCTGGACCCGGAACAGAACAACACCTTCCAGGATCATTACATCGAAGTCGACTTCGACCTCTCCGACGTAATGTTCGTCGCCACGGCCAACACCCTGAACATTCCGGCACCGCTGCTCGACCGGATGGAAGTGATCCGCCTCTCCGGCTACACCGAAGATGAAAAGCTGAACATCGCGACCCGTTACCTGCTGCCCAAGCAGCTCAAGAACAACGGGGTCAAGGCCAGCGAACTGACCGTCGCCGAGGAAGCGATCCGCGACATCGTCCGCTACTACACCCGCGAAGCAGGGGTCCGCGCGCTTGAACGCGAAATTTCCAAAATCTGCCGCAAGGTGGTCAAGCTGCTGGTCCTGAAAGCCAAGGACGCACCGATCACGGTCAACGCCGAAAATCTCGACAAATTCCTCGGTGTCCGCCGCTACAACTTTGGCATGGCAGAGAAGGAAAACCAGGTCGGCCAGGTCACCGGTCTGGCCTGGACCGAAGTCGGCGGCGAACTGCTGACCATCGAATGCGCGACCATGCCGGGCAAGGGCAACATCCTGCGTACCGGCTCGCTCGGCGACGTGATGAAGGAATCGGTCGAAGCCGCCCGTTCGGTGGTCCGCGCCCGCGCCCGCCGCCTCGGGATCAAGGATGAGGTTTTCGAAAAGACCGACCTGCACATCCACGTTCCCGAAGGCGCCACCCCCAAGGATGGCCCGTCTGCCGGGATCGCGATGACCACGGCCCTGGTTTCGTCCTACACCGGAATTCCGGTACGTTGCGACGTCTGCATGACCGGCGAAATCACCCTGCGTGGCGAAGTTCTGGCGATTGGCGGACTCAAGGAAAAGCTGCTGGCCGCCGTACGCGGCGGGCTGAAAACCGCGCTGATTCCGGAAGAAAACGTCAAGGATCTGGCCGAGATGCCCGACAACATCAAGAACCGGATCGAAATCATCCCGGTGAAGTGGATTGACCAGGTTCTCGAAAAAGCCCTGGAGCGGCTGCCGGAAGCCTTGCCCGAAACCCCGGCCGATGCCGCGACCCTGGCTGCCGATAGCAGCGCATTGAAAACGGCCGACACCATCAAGCATTAAGCCAGCCCCCGGGGAGCTCGGCGCAGCCGCGCTTCCCGGCATGAATTCACTTGACACGGCAATTTGGCGGGCGCTATAAAGTCGCCCGCACAGTCATTTTGCTTACTTTTAATACTTTCCTGGGACACACCAACATGAACAAGACTGAACTGATCGACCAGATCGCCACTTCCGCCGAAATCTCCAAGGCGGCCGCCGCTCGCGCCCTCGACGCCACCGTGGAAGCCGTCAAGGCCGCACTGAAGAACGGCGATACGGTCAACCTGATCGGTTTCGGCACTTTCTACGTCGGCGAGCGCGCCGCCCGCACCGGTCGCAACCCGCGCACCGGCAAGACCCTCGAAATCAAGGCCGCCAAGTCGCCCAAGTTCCGCGCCGGCAAGGGCCTCAAGGACGCCATCAACTAAGACCGGAGCCCGGCGCCCTACCCTGCTGCACGAACTGCCTGCAGCATCGGTCGTGGCGCCCAGCTGCAAAAACCCGCCCGTAATCGGCGGGTTTTTTGCTTTTTGCGGCGCCTGCCACGGTCAACCCGCCAAATTGCCTTTTTCGCCGCTGGCATCGGCCTCCCGAAGGCAGCAAGCGGTATACTCGCTGCCGTCAAAACTAGCAAAAACAACATCAGGGAGAGCACAGGATGCCGCATTTTTCAGCATGGTCACGCCGGGCCATCTTTCTGGCAACCCTGTGCCTGTCATCGCTTCCCGTCCTCAGCCAGGAAACCCGGCCGCTCAGCCGCAGCCAGACCCTGTACCTGCCGATTTACTCCCACATGTTTTACGGCAACATCGGCAAAAGCGGAAAGCCATCGCACACCCTCCTTTCTGCGCTGGTCAGCATCCGCAACACCGACCCCAAAGCCGCCTTGCGCATCCGCTCGGCGCGCTACTACGACACCCACGGCAAACTGCTGGGTGAGCGGGTACCGGCAGCCACCACCATTCCACCGCTGGGGACCCTGGAGCTGTTCGTTGAACTCAACGATGCATCCGGGGGTTCAGGGGCCAATTTCATCATCAAGTGGGATGCCGACCAGTTGATCAATCCCCCCTTGGTCGAGTCCCTGCACGCCAATCTCGACGGCGGCAAGGCGATTGTCTTCACCACCCAGGCCACCCCGATCAACGACTGAAGCCCGAGCCGCCAACGTGTCATCGCAAAAGGCCGCCCAGACCGGCTACATCGTTCGTCTGCTCTACATCGCGCTGATTGCGCTAGTTGCCGTGCACGTGCTCGGCACGGTCGGCTACATGTGGCTGACCGAACACAAGTACTCCTGGTTCGACTGCTTTTACATGACCTTCATCACCGTCGCCACCATCGGCTTCGGTGAAATCATCGACATGACCAGCAATGAGCCGGCACGGATGTTCACCGTCTTCATCGGCATCCTCGGTGCCGGCAACCTGTCGATGCTGTTTTCAGTAGTCACGGTGGCCCTGCTCGAAACCGACCTCAACGGCAATCTGCGGAGAAAAAGAATGGAAAAAACGATCAGGAAGCTCAAAGGCCACTACATCCTCTGCGGCTTTGGCCGGGTCGGCCGCAACATCAGCCATGAACTCGAAGCCACCAACCGGCATTTCGTGGCAATCGACGAAGACGAAAACAAATTGCTCGATTACCGGGAAAAAACCCCCGGCTTCCTCTATCTGCACGCCGACGCCAGCGACGACGATGTCCTGCTCGCCGCCGGCATCGAGGATGCCAAGGGTGTCTTTGCCGTCACTGGTGACGACTCGCGCAATCTGATGATCGTGATCACCGCCCGCCAGCTCAAACCCGACGTCCGCATCGTTGCCCGCTGCCAGGAAACCCGCAATAGCGAAAAAATGCGCAAGGCAGGGGCCGACGCCATCGTTTCCCCAAACTTTACCGGCGGCATGCGCATCGCCTCGGCGATGATCCGCCCGCACGTCGTCTCCTTCCTGGACGAAATGCTGAAGTCGGAGAAAAACCTGCGCGTCGAGGAAATTGCCATCCCGGCCGGCTTCATTCCCAAGCCCCTCGGCTCGCTGCAACTGCGCAGCGCCAACTACGTCCTGCTCGCCGTCCGTGAGCGCAATGGCAGCTGGCAATTCAACCCGGCCACCGAATTCTTGCTCAAACCCGGTTTTACCCTGATCGCCATGGCCACGCCACTGGGCCGCCAGGAAATCGACGCAGCCCTGATCGAAATGCTGGGGTGAGCTTCCGGTTGCACGCAGATCGCTGCCACCTCGGGTTTCAGTCAGAGATATCACTCCAGCGACGGCTGGCCGGCAGCTGCGGCGGCTCGGCGGCAAGCTCGGTAACCTGCAACCAGGGTCGGGCAATCAGTTCGGCCTCGTATTCGATCGCCGCCCGCTCGGCAGGCGGCAGATCATCCAGCAGTTCATCCGTGGTCATGTGTTCCAGCATGGCACCCTCCTGCCCGAGCAGCGTTGACCTGAACTTGGAGTGGCTGCAGCCAAAAAAGTTTTGCCCGCAGCCACGAGCAAGCCTGCACGCGCCACCGGCATCCGGGTTATATTTCGCCCCCTTCGCCGTTTAGTTGTTGCCCACCATGCCCTTGCCGATCATCGACCCTGCCCAGTACGACGCCCAGCTTGCCGCCAAGGTGGCGCGCTTCAAGGCAGACTTCGCCCCCTACGCGCTGCCCGAGCCCAACGTCCTCGCCTCGGCCCCCAGCCACTACCGGCTGCGCGCCGAATTCCGCGTCTGGCACCACCGCGACGACCAGGGCCGCGAAGACCTCGATTACGCGATGTTCGACCCGGACAATCCCAAGCTGCCGATCCTGATGGCCGACTATCCGGTCGCCTGCGCCGCGATCTGCGAACTGATGCCGCGCCTGAAAACGGCGGTGCTGGCCCAGGAAATCCTGCACAAACGTTTCTACGCGGTGGAATTTCTTGCCACCCTGGCCGGCGACCTGCTGGTGACGATGATCTACCACAAGAAGCTCGATGCCGACTGGGAAGCCGCCGCGCGCGCGCTGGCCGAGCAACTCGGCGTCGGCATCCTCGGCCGCAGCCGGGGGCAGAAGCTGATCCTCGACCGTGACTGGGTACAGGAAGAACTCGAAGTCGACGGGCAATTGCTGCGTTACCGCCAGCTTGAAGGCGGTTTCACCCAACCCAACGGCGGCGTCAATCGGCAAATGCTGGCCTGGGCCCGCCATCAAGCCGGTGAAGTCGCCGCCACGCGCCCAGCCGGGGATGGCAACGACCTGCTCGAACTGTATTGCGGCAACGGCAACTTCACCGTCGCGCTGGCGCCGCTGTTCGACCGCGTCCTGGCCACCGAAATGGCCAAGACCTCGGTCCATGCGGCGCAGCACAACCTGGCCGATAACGGCATCACCAACACCGCGCTGGTCCGCCTCGCCAGCGAGGAGGTCAGCGCCGCACTGGCCGGCCGCGAAAGCTTCCAGCGGCTGAAGGACATCGATCTCGCCAGCTACCGCTTCTCGACCCTGTTCGTCGATCCGCCGCGCAGCGGCCTCGACCCGGCGACGCTAGAACTCGCCGCCGGCTTCGAGCACATCCTCTACATCTCGTGCAATCCGCAAACCCTGCTTGCCAACGTCGGCGCATTGCACGCCAGCCATGAAATTGTCGCAGCGGCGGCCTTCGACCAGTTCCCCTACACCCACCATCTGGAGTGCGGGCTGCTGCTCAAGCGGCGCTGAAATGAAAATTGCCGGTTTTCACGGTCGACCGTGAAAACCGGCAAAAATCGCGAGGCAGGCGAAGATCAGGCGCGGCGGACGCCGACGACGCCTTCGACTTCGTGAATCAGCGCCAGGGTCCGCTGCAGCTGCTTGAGGTTCGGCACCTCGACGGTGAAACTCATGTGCGCCTTGCCCTGCTTGGACTGGGTATTGACCCCGACGACGTTGATTTTCTCGCGGGTGAAGATTTCGGAAATATCGCGCAGCAGGCCCTGCCGATCATGCGCATCGACCACGATGTCGCTGGCGAAAACGCCGGTGGTCTGCTCGCCCCATTCGGTCTCGATCACCCGCTCCGGGTGCAGCGCCGCCAGGTTGGCGAAGTTCGGGCAATCGGCACGGTGGATCGAAATCCCTTTACCCCGGGTGATGAAGCCGTGAATCTCATCCGGCGGCGCCGGCTTGCAGCAGCGCGCCAGCTGGGTCAGCAGCTTGTCGACACCGACGATCAGGATGCCCTGGTTGCCATCGACCGGGCGGCTCGGCCGGGTCTGCACGACATCCGGCAGGAGTGCCTCGGCTTGCGGATCGGCACCGCGAGCGACCGCCTGGAACTGACGCTGGCTGAGTTCGCCGCGAGCGGCGGCGATATACAGGTCGTCGGCGCGGGCAAAGCCCAGCTTGTGCGCCAGATCCTCGATATTGGCCCCGGTCTGCCCTGCCCGCTGCAATTCCTTGGCCACCGCGTTGCGGCCTTCGGACAGGGTTTCTTCCAGCGCCAGGCTGGCAAACCAGGCGCGCACCTTGATCCGCGCACTCTTGGTGTGGATGTAACCGAGGGTGGGGTTGAGCCAGTCACGCGACGGACCGCCGGTTTTGGCGGTGGTGATCTCGACCGTTTCGCCGGTTTCCAGCGCGGTATTGAGCGGTACCAGCTGACCATTGACCTTGGCGCCACGACAACGGTGGCCGAGGTCGGTATGGACGCGGTAGGCAAAATCGACCGGCGTCGAGCCAACCGGCAGGTCGACCACCCGGCCCTGCGGGGTCATCACGTAGATGGTTTCGTCGAGCGCCGCCTGCTTGTAGTGCGTGACCCAGTCGGAACTGTCGGCGACTTCATTCTTCCAGGTCAGCAGCTGGCGCAGCCAGGCGATTTTCTCGTCGTAGCTGTCCTCGCCGGCCCGCTTGTGGCCTTCCTTGTAGCGCCAGTGAGCGGCGACGCCGAGTTCGGCGTGCTGGTGCATTTCCCAGGTGCGGATCTGGATTTCCAGGCTGCGCCCGTCGGGGCAGCGCACCGCCGTATGCAGCGAGCGGTAGTGGTTGCCCTTGGGGTTCGAGATGTAGTCGTCGAACTCCTTGGGAATCGGCAGCCACAGGTTGTGCACGATGCCGAGCGCGGCGTAGCAATCCTTGACGTCATCGACGATCACGCGCAAGGCGCGGACGTCGTAAACCTCGCTGAAATCGACGCCCTTTTTGCGCATCTTGTTCCAGATGCTGTAGATGTGCTTGGGGCGGCCATAGATTTCAGCCTTGGTGATGCCGGCCTGCGCCAGCTCGCTACGCACGCGGGCGACCGCGTCGGTGATGAACTGCTCGCGTTCGCTGCGCTTCTCGTCGAGCATGCGCGCGATTTTCTTGTAGGTCTCGGGATGGATGAAGCGGAAGGACAGATCTTCCAGTTCCCACTTCAATTCCCAGACACCAAGACGGTTGGCCAGCGGCGAATAGAGTTCCAGGGTCTCGCGCGCCACCTGCACGCGCAGGTCATCGGGGTTGGCGGCGTAGAAGCGCAGGGTCTGGGTGCGGCTGGCCAGGCGCAGCAAGACGACGCGGATGTCCTCGACCATCGCCAGCAGCATTTTGCGCAGCACTTCGACCTGCGCCTTCATCTCGACCGGATTGACGTCGCCGCCTTCGAGATTGGCCGCGACGAAGCCCTTGGTGATCGGGCGCAGGCGATTGAGCCGCGAAATGCCGCCGACCAGGTGTGCCGCCGGCTTGCCGAAGCGCTCCTCGATCAGTGCCTGAGCGTGCTCGACGTGCGAGGGAATGGCGAACAGGACTGCCGCAATCCGCGATTCGACGTCGAGCCGGAGGCCGGCGATGATCACCGACATGCCCAGCGCGTGCGACCAGATGCGCTCGCCGCTACCCAGGGTCTGGTCACCATAGACCTCCCAGGCATATTCCACGGCCGCACGCAGCGTGGCCGCCTCGGCGTCGGACAAGCCCGACGACAGCGTTTTCAGGAACTGTTCGAAGTCGCTCTGCGCGGCGACCGAATGGACGACGGAAACCATCTAGGGATTATACCGTCTGACCCAGCCCCTGACCGTCGGGCATAATTGCAAAAATGCAGAATACTTCGCCAAACCCGCTTTTCCGTCATTTCACCAACCCCTACCTGCTGCTGACCCTGACCGCGCTGTTCTGGTCCGGCAACATGGTACTCGGGCGCGGCATCCGTGCCGACGTCCCGCCTCTAACCCTGGCCTTCTGGCGCTGGGCGATTGCCTTCCTGCTCGTCCTGCCGCTGGCGCTGCCGCACCTCAAAAGCCAGTGGCCGCAACTCAAGGCCGGCTGGAAACCGCTGATCGTCCTCGGCCTGCTCGGCGTCGGCGGCTACAACACCTTTGCCTACCTGGCGCTGCAACACACCACGGCGACCAATGCGACCCTGCTCAACTCCTTCATCCCGGTCGCCACCATCGCCATCTCCTGGCTCTTCCTCGGCAAGCGGCTGAGCGGCGGCCAGGCGCTCGGCGTCGCCATCTCGCTGGCCGGCGCGCTGACCATCGTCGCCCGTGGCCAGCTCGACGTGCTGCTGCACCTGCAGCTCAACATCGGCGACGTCTGGATGCTGGTGGCGGTGCTCGACTGGGCGATCTACACCGTCGCCCTCGCCTGGCGCCCGGCCGGCGTGCACCCGATGCTGATGCTCGCCACCTCGATCGCCATCGGCCTTTGCGCCTTGATTCCGGCCTGGCTGTGGGAAATGGGTCACTTCGGTGGCCCCGGCCTGCACATGAACGTGCACACCGGCTCGCTGCTGGCACTCGCCTACGTCGGGATTTTCCCCAGCTTCATCGGCTACATCTTCTACAACCGGGGCGTCGCCGAAGTCGGTGCCAACAAGGGCAGCCTGTTCATCCACCTGATGCCGGTGTTCGGCACCCTGCTTTCCTTCCTGATCCTCGGCGAAGTGCCGCTGTGGTACCACTACGCCGGGATCGCGCTGATCTTTGCCGGCATCGGCCTGACCATGAGGAAATGATGGGCTTCTTCGACTGGTTCAGGCCGAAGCCGCCGCCGGCGATTCCGGCGGCGCTGTGGCAACAGACGCTGGCCCGCTACGATTTTCTTGCGGCACTCACGGTCGACGAGCAAAAACGCCTGAAAACCCTGGCCGAAGAATTCCTCGCCAGCAAGGAATTCACCACCGGCGGCGGCCTGGTGCTCAGCGACGAAATCTGCGTGACGATTGCCGCGCAAGGCTGCCTGCCGATTCTCCAGCTCGGCCTCAGCGCCTATTCCGGCTGGGTCGGAATCGTCGTCTATCCCGACGAATTCGTCGTCCGGCGCGCGATCCACGACGACGACGGCATCGTCCACGAATACGACGACGTGCTCGCCGGCGAAGCCTGGGCCGGCGGCCCGCTGATCCTCTCCTGGCGCGACGTACAACTGGCCGGGCAAGAGCCCGACGCGGCCAGCGACGATAGCGATGACGGGACCGATGACGACGGCGGCGGCCCCGGCTACAACGTGGTGATCCACGAATTCGCACACAAGCTCGACATGCTCAACGGCGAGGTCGACGGCATCCCGGCGCTGCACTCGGGCCTCGACGAAGCAAGCTGGGACGCGGTCTTCCTCGCCGCCTTCGACGACTTTTGCCGGCGCGTGGACAGCGGTGAAGAGACGATCATCGACCCCTACGCGGCGAGCGAGGAAGGCGAGTTTTTCGCTGTCTTCAGCGAAGCCTTCTTTTTGCTGCCGGAGGTGGTCGACCGTGAATATCCCGAGCTTTACACGCTGTTCTGCCGCTACTACCGGCAGGACCCGCTCAGCCGCTCGGCAAAGCCGACAATCGCCGCCAGCACCGCCGTCTCCTGATCACGCTGCGGCGAATGGCCGCAAGCCGGCAGCTTGAGCACTTGGGCATCCGGCACCACGGCGCCGATCACCTCGATCTGGCGCATGGTCGCGTACTCGTCGTCCTCGCCCTGCAAGGCCAGCACCGGGCAGGCGATCCGGGGCAAATAATCCTCGATGTTCCAGTCGCGGAATTCGGGCGCCAGCCAGGTATCGTTCCAGTCATGGAAAACGCGCACCGGGTCGCGGTGGTAGCGGCCCAATTTGTCGCGCCAGTCGCTGGTCTGCCAGACCTCGCGGGCGGCGCGAATCCCGGCCAGGGTGATCTCCTCGACGAACTCGTGCGGCGCCATCACCACCAGCCCGGCCGGCAGTTCGGGATGGGCGCCGGCGCAGATCAGCGCGATGCTGCCGCCGTCGCTGTGGCCGACCAGCAGCGGCCGCTCGATGCCGAGCGCGGCCAAGAAAGCCGGCAACATCTGCTCGCCCTCGCGGTGCATGTAATGCGGCGTGCGCGGCTCGGCGTAAGCATCGGAGCCGCCGTAGCCGGCGCGCGAGAAGACCACCACCCGCGCACCGCTGGCCGCCGCCAGCTTTTGCGGAAAATCGCGCCACATCGCCACCGACCCCAAGCCTTCGTGGAGCAATACCAGCGGCGGCAAATCGCTGCGGGTAGCGGGAAAATCGCGGTATTCAAGCTTGAGGCCAAGCACTTCCAGCTGCTGCATCTCCATCTCTGTTCTCTGATCAATCAATGTTTTTAAAATTATTTCAAGCCGCCAGCAAAAAATCGCGGACCAGCGCAATTTGCGCTTCGTCCATGAACATCGGCGCATGCCCGACCCCGGCGACCTCGGCCAATTGCGCCCGTGGGCCGACTTCGCCCATGCGCTGCCAGGTCGCCCGCGTCAACAGGTCGGATTCCGCGCCGCGAATCGCCAGCGTCGGGCAGGCAATCGCCTGATACACCGGCCACAGGTCGATGTCCTGCTCGCCGCAGGCGGCCCGGAACGGCGCCGCAATCGCCGGATCATAGCGAAAACCCCAACGCCCATCTGTCCGCTGGGCGACACTGGTTTCGGTCAAAAAGCGCCAGTCGGCATCGCGCAAGGGCCCGAACGGCGCGCTGATCGCCCGCACATAAGCCTCGGCCTCGGCCAGCGTCGCCCAGGTCGGGTCGCTGCCGACGTACTCGCCGATGCGTTTGAGCGATTCCTGGGTAATCAGGGGGCCAACATCGTTCAGTACCAGCCGGCGCAGCGGTGCGCCCGGCTGCGCCGCCAGCGCCATGCCGATCAGGCCGCCCATCGAGGTGCCGACCCAATCGACCGCCTCGACATCGAGACGGGCCAGCAGGGTGACCATATCGGCGACGTATTGGGGAATCGCGTAATGGGCCGGATCGCGCAGGCGACCGCTGCAGCCGCGCCCGACCACGTCCGGGCAGATCACCCGGTAATGCCCGGCCAGCGCCGCCGCCAGCCGGTCGAAATCGCGAGCGTTGCGGGTCAGCCCATGGACGCAGACGACGACCCGTGGATTGTCGCGCGCCCCCCACTCGTTGTAAGCCATCCGGTGCAAACCGGACGGGCTGAGGCACTGCACCGTGCGTTGAACGTAAGCCATGTCCCACTCCCCGTTGTCATTAATAATTAGGTATCCCGCCAATTTATCACTGCCGCAGCAGCAAAAGCCGCGATTTCCACGGTCGACCGTGGAAATCGGCAAAAAATCGCCAGCACCGCGTAAGCCGCTATAATTGCCGACCACCTTTCAATCAGGTCCTGCCCGTGTCCGACCGTCTTGCCGTCCTCCCCCAATACCTGCTCCCGAAACAGGCACTGACCGCCCTTGCCGGCCGGCTCGCTGGCGCCAGGGCCGGTGCCCTGACCACCCGGGTGATCCGCTGGTTCGTCGGGCGCTACGGGGTGAACATGGCCGAGGCGGCCAACCCGGACCTTGCCAGCTACCAGAGCTTCAACGAATTCTTCACCCGGCCGCTGCGGGCCGACGCCCGACCGCTGGCCGCCGCCGATTTCGTCTGCCCGGTCGATGGCGCGATCAGCCAGTTCGGGCCGATTGCCCGCGACCAGATTTTTCAGGCCAAGGGCCACAGCTACTCGACCACCGCGCTGGTCGGCGGCGACCGCGAACTGGCCGCACAATTTGCCGACGGCGAATTCGCCACCATCTACCTCAGCCCGCGCGACTACCACCGCATCCACATGCCCTGTACCGGTCGCCTGCGGCGGATGATCCACGTGCCCGGCGAACTGTTCTCGGTCAATCCGACCACAGCACGCGGCGTGCCCGGGCTGTTTGCCCGTAACGAGCGTGTCGTCTGCGTTTTCGATTCGGCGCACGGCCCCTTCGTCCTCACCCTGGTCGGCGCCACCATCGTCGGCAGCATGGCCACCGTCTGGCACGGCGTGGTCAACCCGCCACGCCCCGGCCGCCTGCGCGAATGGCGTTACGACGGCGAACAGGCAATCGAACTGCAGCAAGGCGAGGAGATGGGCCGCTTCCTGCTCGGCTCGACCGTGGTCCTGCTCTTCCCCAAGAACACCCTGGCCTTCAACCCCGACTGGGCGCCGGCCCGGCCGGTGCGGCTGGGCGAAGCGATGGGTTCCCGCCGCCAGCAAGCGGGCTAAGCCGCCTCAAAGCACTTCGGCAGCCGGCATCACCCGATTGCGACCGGCCTGCTTGGCGGCATACAAACGCTGATCCGCCAGTTCAAGCAAGGCGCCCGGATCTGATCCGGGCACATACGCCGCCACGCCGAAACTGGCGGTCACCTGGCCTCCCCCCGGCAAACCGGCCAAGCGCCCCAACTCCTTTTCGACCACCTGCCGCAAGCGCTCGGCAACCCCTCGGGCCTCGGCCAGACCGGTATGCGGCAGGACAATCACGAACTCCTCGCCGCCATAACGGGCAACCCAATCGACCCGCTCACGCAAACACTGGTCCGTGCAGGTCTTGAGCGCCTTGAGCACGGCATCGCCGACGGCGTGACCATAGCTGTCGTTAATTCGCTTGAAATAGTCGATGTCGCAAAAAACCAGTGCCAGTTCCTGCTTGTAGCGGCTCGCCCGGTCAAACTCCTCAATAAAACGCTCATCAAAATGGCGCCGGTTAAAACACCCGGTCAGGCCATCGGTGCGGGACAAGGCTTCAATTTCGGACAAGGCCTGTTGCAGCGCAGCCGTCCTTTGCGCCACCAAATCGTCGAGATGGCGCACATGCTGATCGACGGTCTGCTGCATGACCCGGAACCCATCGACCATCAGGTCGATTTCGTCGCGCCGGCGCTGCGCCGGGCGCTCCAGCTGCAAGGGCTGGCGCAGCCGCTCCGGGGTCAGGGTTCCGAGATACCCGGCCAGCTGGCGCAAGGGGTTTTCCAGATGGCGGCGCAGAAAAAAACCGACCAGGGTACAAACCAGCAGGGTCAGCAGGCCGTAGGCCAGCAAGGTGCTGAGGGCCAGGTAAACCAACTCGCCCTGGAAGGCCGCCGGGTCGGCATACACCTCCAGCCGCCCGATCCGGTTGAGCGGCCGCCCCGGCTGCGGTATCTCGAAAATGCTGGGCACGACGCTTTGCGCCAGGCGCTCGTCGCCCGCAATGAAGACCTGCCCGGTCGGCACGGTCAGCCGGACCAGACCGATCTCGGGCCGCTCCGCCATGGTCTCGATCTGCCACTGCACGGCCTCACGCTCGATATCCCACAAGGCCACCGCCAGCAAAGGCACGCTGGTCTGGGTAATTGCCCGCAACTCGTCGGCCAGTTCACCCTGCACATGGCGATACGACAGCCAGCCCTGCAGCGAACCAACCAGTAGCGAAGCCAGCGTTGCCCACAACCAGATCAGGCGCTTGAGGCGTGCGGCCAGAGGGAAAATGCGTTGTTGCTCCATGGCAGCCTTAATCCAGCAACTGCCGGAAACGGAAATCGTAGCGCTTCAAGCGCGGGTTTTTGACCTTGCTGTAGCGGGCAAAATCAATACCGGAGAAATCGAGCTCGCCAAAACGCCGCTCAAAGCGCTCGGCCAGCCGCGAATCGAAGGCGACAAACATCGGCTGCTCCAGCTCCAGCCCCTCGTCGGCAGCAAAATCGCGGCCGTGGTGATAGTCATAAAGCATCACCAGAGCCCAGGCGCCGGCAATGAAATGCCCCCCGGACAAGGCTGTGAGGCGCCCGGAGCGAACACCTTCAAGCGCCTCGTGCGAGGTGTTGATGCCACTGAACAGCGCATCCCGGCCAGGTTTTCCGCCGCGCTTCTCCCAGGCCTGCATCGCGCCGAAGGCCATCAAGTCGTTGCCGGCCCAGACCAGGCGGGCCTGCGGATGCCGGGCAAACAGCCACTCCGCCTGCTCCTCGGCCTTTTCCCTTTTCCAGGCGGCAAAGACCTCCTGGACAATACTCACATCCCCCGCCTCGCTGACCGCCCGCCGCATCCCCTCGCCGCGCTGGATCGACGAAGTGGTCGAGCGGTCGCCGCTGATCACCAGCAAATGCAAGCGCCCATCCGCCGCCTTCAAGCCGGCCCGGCGGCCGGCCTCGATCAACCCGCGCGCCGTCTGATAACCCGCATCGTCGGCCCTCGGCTCCAGGCTGCCCAGCCAGTGCCGGTAACGTTCGCGCGGCCGACTGGTCTGGGCACGATCAACGGTTTCAACGATGCCACTAACAGGCTGTTGAAATTCGGCGTCGAGCATAAGTCATTGGTATAATTGAATTTTGCG
>ERZ1066115.230-NODE-230-length-17686-cov-17.757246_pt1 | contig 17686 bp, 18 predicted proteins | sample MGYA00382762_ERZ1066115 | MGnify/ENA primary metagenome ERZ1066115 (study PRJEB33369, sample SAMEA5778345) | biofilm metagenome | biome: Industrial cooling water; feature: Water cooling tower basin; material: Biofilm | place: United Arab Emirates | collected... | reverse complement strand
GCTACGGTCAACTGCCGCAAAAGGCATTTTTCCGCGATGGGCCATACAATTCGGCCTTTCACTTTTTTCGTGGGTTTTCCGATGAGGTTGCAGCATCTGGCGGTGGGTGCCCGCTTTGAGTACGAAGGGCAGGTCTATGTCAAAACCGGGCCGCTGACGGCGTCGGCGGAGCAAGGGGGGCAGCGGATGATTCCGCGCTATGCCGATCTCAAGCCGCTCGATGTCGAGCCGGTCAGCGGAGCCGGCGAGGGCGCGGTTCGCGGGCGTGAGGATGATGCCCGGGTGCGTGCCGCCTTCAATCACTTTGCCGGCAAACTGCGGCCGCTGCTGACAGCGGACCAGGCGGTGGTCTTTGATGAGGCGGCTGCAGAGTTTTGCCGCAAGTTGCGCTGATCTGCCGATCTCCCCGATAGAGAGACCATTTCATATGAGTGGTCTTTTTTCTCTATTGTGAAAACCCTAGGCGGTCACCTAGATTCGTAATGCATCCAAGGAGATCGCCATGAAAAAGAACCGGTATTCCAATCGACGGGAAAAGGGGGCGGTGGCTCGCCGTGAACTGGTTTCGATCAGCAACGAGTACGCCCAGGCCGTGGACCTGATCCACAGCTTTCGTAGCGCCGGCATGCATCCCGGGCAGGAGAAGGCGTTGTACTGGTCATTGCCGGCGACTCAGGTCAGTGCGGATTTTTTCTGTACGGCAGAGCATCCACAGCATGGCTGGTTCGGTTTTCTGGCCGATGCTGCCGGCCATGGCCTGGCACCGGCGATATTTGCCCTGCACATCCCGGTGATGTTTCGCGAAGCGGCGATGCTGGGCATGTCGCTTGCGGCGATTTACGAGCGGATCAACCGGTTTTTGTTGCGGCAGCGGGTCGAGCAGTATTTTGTTTGCGGTGTATTGCTGCGCATTCGCGGGCGCGAAGTGGAGGTGGTCAACGCCGGGATGCCCGATGTCTGGTTGCAGGATGCCCGGGGGCGGACCCTGCATCGTTTCGCATCGCGTGATTTGCCTTTCGGCATTTATCAGTCGGTGCCACCCGAAAGCGAGGGCTATCGGCTGGGGCGCGATGAACAGGCTGCCTTGTTGTTGTATTCAGACGGTCTGGCCGAACTGGGGCAAGGCACTTCATTGGCCGCCCGGGTACGGGAGCGGATGGCTGGCGTGGGGGCCAGCGGTGGCTTTGCCGACCTGTGCGCATTGATCGAACAGCACCGGGAACTGGCCCATGATGATGTCAGCGCCGTGCTGGTTCCCTTGCCGATGCTTGGCGAGGGGGCGGCGGTAGCGGATGGTCAGGAGCTGACGGATGTGTTTCCGACTGCCGGAGCGGCTTCGGCGATGCGGATTGTCGAAGGAATCGACCGTGGCTTGCTGCTGACCGATGCCGAGCAGCGGATCATCTATGTGAACCCGGCGTTTTCGGCAATTACCGGTTACGTCGCGTGCGAAGTCCTGGGTCAGACTCCGCGCTTGCTGGCTTCCGGCAGGCATGGCGAGGCGTTTTATCGCGACATGTGGCGCGCCTTGCGGATGCAGGATAGCTGGAGCGGCTTGCTGTGGAATCGCCGCCGCGATGGCTCGATCTATCTTGAGTGGCTGGAACTCCGCGTGCTGCGCGATGAGCAGGGGGAGGTGATCAATTATCTGGGCGTTTTTGCTGTCGAGTCGCAGCAGGGGCAACAGCAGGAAGCCTTGCAGAGGCTGGCTCTGCACGATCCACTGACCGGGCTGCCCAATCGTCTGTTTCTCAATGAATTGGGGGAGCGTCTGCTGCATCGCTGTGAGCGCAGCCGGCGGCCATTAGCCTTGCTTTACCTCGACCTTGATCGTTTCTACCAGACCAACGACAGCCTGGGCCATGATGTCGGAGACCTGATTCTGGTCGAAGTGGCGCAGCGTTGGCAAAGGGCGATGCGCAAGGAAGATACCTTGGCGCATCTGGGCGGTGACCGTTTTGTCGCACTGGTTGCCGACATGACCGAACGGGACGACGCGGCGCTGGTTGCACGCAAGCTGCTGCAGGCACTGGAGGAACCGCTGCGGGTGGCCGGACATTGCCTGAAATTGACCGCCAGCATCGGGATTGGAACCTTTCCCTTACCCGCCTGCCAGTTTGACGATTTGCTGATCTATGCCGAGCGGGCGATGCATGCGGCCAAGGAGGCCGGCGGTAACCTGTTCCGCTTCTACTCGCCACAAATGGCAGCGGCCGCCGTCGAGGAACTGGAAATGGAAGCCCGCCTTGATGTTGCTATCCGTGACGGACAGCTGCGCCTCTACTTCCAGCCCAAGCTCGATCTCGCCACGCGCCGGATTGTCGGGGCCGAGGCGCTGGTGCGTTGGGAGGACCCCGTGCATGGCCTGGTGTCACCCGGGGCATTCATTCCTCTGGCCGAAAAGAGCGACCTGATCGCCCGGATCGGCCACTGGGTCCTGGATCAGGCCTGTGCCGCTCTGGGGCGCTGGGGTGCCTGCCTGCCGGAAGGCTTCCAGCTGGCGGTAAACGTTTCGCCCTTGCAGTTTGCACGGTCGAATCTGGTTGACGAGGTGAGCCGGGCGCTTGACTGCCACAGAACGCCACCGCAACGGTTGCAGATCGAGGTAACCGAGTCCTTGTTCATTCGCGACGAACTGGAGGTGGCGCGTACCCTTGATGCGATTGCCGCGCTGGGCGTTTCGGTAGCGCTGGATGATTTCGGTACGGGGTATTCGAGCATTGGTTCACTGAGCCGTTTGCCGTTTGATACCTTCAAGCTGGACCAGCGCTTTGTTCGTGCCGTCGATGCCAGCCCGACCAATGGGGTGATTGCCAGGGCGGTGATCCATCTAGCTGAGGGCCTGGGCAAACAGGTGGTTGCCGAAGGGATCGAAACCTGCGACGAATGTGCCAAGGTGCGTGGCTTGGGCTATCAGATCGGTCAGGGATACAAATTCGGGCGGCCATTAAGCGAACACGAATTTCTTGCCCACCTGCTTGGCTGGACTCCGGAAAGTTGTGCCTGCAACGGGATTGCTTTCTGTCCGTCAACGCCCGCCGGCGATGTTGCCGAAGTAATGTTCGGTCATGCCTGAACGGTGAGCGGCCAGCTTCCGGGATGATGCGGGGCTGGCCGCTGGAGGTTTAGCGCATCTGGGCTTCGATGTTGGCGAAAACCTGGTCGTAGATCTGGATCAGGGCTTCGCGGTCCTCGCTGCCCTTGGTCCAGCGGCCGCTCTGGGCGAGGCCGACGGCTTCCTGTTCCATTTCCGAGAGGTTGCTGATTTCAATCACGGCGCCGTGGAGAATGGCGTTTACGTCGGCGCGGGCCTTCTGGGCCGAGGCCACCAGACCCATTGAGTGGTTCATCTGCTGGGCGCCTTCGCTGATGCTGGTGGCCAGTGAGCGGACTTCGCCGGCCGAGCGGGCAGAGTCGACCAGTTGCAGGCCGAACTGGTCGGATGTCTGCTTGGCGTCGCCGACGGCGAGGTTGAGTTCGCTGATGCGCGAGGTCGCATCGTTCATGGTCGTTGTCATCGTATTGATGGCGACGGCAATTTCTTCGGCGGCCCGCTGCGACTGGTCGGCCAGTTTGCGGACTTCATCGGCGACCACGGCGAAGCCGCGCCCGGCTTCACCGGCACGGGCGGCTTCAATCGCCGCATTGAGCGCCAGCAGGTTGGTTTGCTTGGCGATGCTGTCGATCTGCCCGGTGAGTCGGCTGATGCCTTCGGCGGCATTGCCCAAGGCAGCCAGGGCGGCCACGCCGGTTTCTGATGAGTGGGTGGCAGCGCCCAGGGCTTGCGACATTTTTTCTGCAGCAATGGCCATCGACTGGGCTGCTTCGGCAAAAATCCCCGACAGGCTACCAACCTGGTCGGCGTGGCTGCTGACTTCCTGCAGGGTGCCACCGACATGGTCGATGGCACGTGAAAGACCCCGCTCCGAACGCAGGAAAATGCGCGAGAGCAGGGCTTCCCGGGCGACCGATTCCTGGCCTTCGGCGACCCGGTCGAGCACTTTCTGCATCTGTTCGAGCACCGAGCGGAAGGTGCCGTGCAGTCCGCTGGTCTGCAGTCGGCGGTAGTGCTGATTGCGCGCCGATGCCTCGGTGGCACCGAGAATTTCGCGGAAAGCGGTTTCGGTCTGATCAAGCGCCGAGTTCAGGTTGATCCGGATGCCATCGAGGGTCGGGTCGGAAAAGGCACGTGGCAGCCGGTGTTCGAGCTTGCCCTCGACCACTTCCTTGAGCAGTGCATGCACTTCCCGGGTCTGATTGCTGCTGCCGGCTTGCGGCAGGAGCAGCAGTACGGCGGCCAAGGCGGCGCCGGCAGAAGTCGCCCACGGGTTCCAGAAGGCCCCGACAGCGCCGGCCAGCAGCAGGATCAGGATCCCCCAGCGGCGGTCAAAGCGCGAAGACCAGCTCTTCATAACTCATTCCTTTTTGCGTCAGGATGTCGACCAGTACCTTGGTACCGGCGGCAATCGCATCGCGCGCTCCGGCTGCCTTTTCGGCGTCGAGCATCAGCTTGTATACCGGGGTCAAGGCTTCGATTGCGCTGCGCTTGGGGTAGCGGCGCACCGAGGTGTAGCCGACGATGCGGCGGCTTTGATCGAAGTCCGGCGTGATGTGGGTGAATACCCAATAGTAGCTGCCATCCTTGGACATGTTCTTGACGTAGGCAAAGAATTCCTTGCCCGACTGGATCGTATCCCAGGCCAGTTTGAAGGCGGAGCGGGGCATGTCGGGATGGCGGATGATGTTGTGCTGACTGCCGATCAGTTCCTCTTCGGTGTAACCGGAAAATTCTATGAAAATCGGATTGCCATAGGTAATGATGCCCTTGGTGTCGGTTTTGGAAACGATGAAGTCTCCTTCCCGCATCAGACGCTCGGTCTGGGTAGGAACAATGTCCTTGCGTTTCAAATCGGCTCCCCCGAATTATTTGGATATTGGTGCAACTTTTGCGCACTTTTGCCGATTCTAAACGCTGGAGGGGTGGAAGCCAATCGTTGTGGCTACGCCTTTGGTGTTAGTTCGTTGGTCTGGCATGCCAGGGTTGGCTTATTTGAGTTGGGCCTCGATGTTGGCAAAAACCCGGTCATAGACCTGGATCAGCATCTCCCGGTCCTCGCTCCCCTTTATCCAGCGTCCGCTGCTGGCCAGCGAGATGGCTTGTTGTTCCATGTCCGACAGGCTGTGAATTTCGATGGCTTCGCCATGCAGGATTGCGTTGACGTCGTTGCGCGCTTTTTGCGAGGCGGCAACCTGAGTCATCGCGGTCTCCATCTGGCTGGCTTCGCTGGCGATCTGCCGCGCCAGCAGGTGGACTTCGTCCGCCGAGGTCGCCGCAGTACCCAGGCGTTCGCCAAACACACCGGCGGTGTTGTGGGCGGCAGCAACCGCGTCGCTGAGTTCGCTGATCCGGGTTCCGGCATCGCTGAGCGTCCGGGTCATGGTGGCAATCGCCTGGGCGATCGCTTCGGCGGCCTGTTGCGACTCGTCCGCCAGTTGACGCACTTCATCGGCGACCACGGCAAAGCCCTTGCCGGCTTCACCGGCGCGGGCAGCTTCAATCGCTGCGTTGAGCGCCAGCAGATTGGTTTGCTTGGCCACGCCATCGACTTGCCCGGCCAGACGGGCGATTCCAGATGCCGCCCGGGCCAGGGTTGCCAGTGCCGTAGCGCCGGCTGCTGCCGAGTCGTCGGCCGCACCGAGGCCGGAGGCCAGGTGGCCGGAGTCGGTGGCGAGCTGGCTGGTGGTCCGGGCGAAGGCTGCAGCCCGTTCGCCGACGGCCATGGCTTCCCTGTTCAGGGTGTGCAGGGCTGTGCCGATTTGGGCGATGGCACAGGAGAGGCCTTTTTCGGAGCGGAGAAAAATTCGTGAGAGCAGGGCTTCGCGGGCAACGGCGGCCTGGGCGTCGGCCACCCGGTCGAGCACCGTCTGCATTTCTTCGAGGACGGAGCGGAAACTGCCGTGCAAGCCGCTCAGTTGCAGGCGGCGATGGTGCTGGTTGCGGGCCGAGGCTTCGCTGGCGCCGAGAATTTCGCGGAAGGCGGTTTCGGTCTGGTCGAGTGCCGAGTTGAGCGTGATCCGAATCTGCTCCCAGATGGGGTCAGGGAAGGCGTGCGCTAGCCGTGTCTCCAGCTTGCCGGCGACGATCTGCCCGAGCAAGCGGTTGAGTTCGTCGCCAGGGGGCGGGGCGGCTGGCAGAAATAGCAAGGGAATGGCGGTCAGGGCCAGCGCCAGTGCCGCCCACGGCGAGTAGAACGCCGCCAGCGCGCAGCCGGCGCCAAGCGCGAGCAGCCCGTACCGGCGCTCAAAGCGAGGCAAGCAGCGCGCCATAGCTCAGCCTTTTTTGTTGCAGCAGCGCTTGCAATACCCCGCTGCCGGCAGCAATCGCATCGCGTGCCCCGGCCGCTTTTTCGGCGTCCAGCATCAGCTTGTAAACCGGGGCCAGGGTCTCGATGGCGCTGCGTTTGGGGCAGCGGCGGATCGAGGTGTAGCCGACAATCCGCCCGTGTTGGTCGAAGTCGGGCGTGATGTGGGCAAAGACCCAGTAGTAGCTGCCATCCCTGGCCAGGTTCTTGACGTAGGCGAAGAACTCCTGGCCGGCCTGGATCGTGTCCCAGGCCAGCTTGAAGGCCGAACGCGGCATATCCGGGTGGCGGATGATGTTGTGCTGGCTGCCTATCAGTTCGTCTTCGCTGTAACCGGAAAACTCGATGAAGATCGGATTGCCATAGGTGATGATGCCTTTGCTGTCGGTCTTGGAGACGATGAAGTCGCCTTCCCGCATCAGGCGTTCGGTCGAGGTGGGCTGAATGGTCTTGTTTTTCACAACGGCTTCCTTTCCCCAGGGCTGGCAAAACCTGCCCGGGGCGGGAAAATCGAGAGGGCGAATTGCTACCTGGAATGGCCGCGATTTTTCGCGGAAGCCTTTTTAACCTATTGTTTTATCGGGAGATATGACTTTTGTTAAAAGCAGGCTTTTGCCTGATTTGAAACTTTTGTCATTTTCGCCGGGGCCGCTGCTTGCGGTGGGGGGGGCTTCGTGCTCCGGTCTTTCGGCTCGGCTGCGCTGGGCGAGAGGGGAGGGTGTGGCGGAGGAGTGGCGATGGCCTACCAGCATCGAGGTTTCCCGGTGTTTGGCGGCAGGCGCGTGCGCTTGGGGGGGCGGTGCCTCTCCCCAGTAGTGACTATTTTTTGAGCAGGGCGCCTTCAATGGCATCGAGGTCGGCCTTCCTGACCGTTCCCATCTTGCGCTGGACGACCTGACCGTGGCGGTCGATGAACAGCGTGTAAGGCAGGCCAGCCTTGCTGTTGCCGAGTTCCTTCATCAGCGGGATGCCCTGGTCCTTGGCGACAAAGACCGGATAGTCCATGTCGTAGGCCTTGGCGAATTCCTTGGCTGGCTCGGCCTTGTCTTCGATGCCGATGCCGAGCACCTCGACCTTGCCCTTGTGGGCGTGGCGGAACTTGATCAGTTCCGGGATTTCAGCGCGGCAGGGGCCGCACCAGCGAGCCCAGAAATTGACCACCAGCGGCCTGCCCTTGTAGCGCTCAAGGGCTACCGGCTTGTCGTCGAGGTCGTTCAGCGTGGCCGCGAACAGTGGGGCCGCCGACGGTTGCTCGTCGGCACTAACTACGGTCGACAGACCAAACAGCGGAAAAAGGCAGGCGAGGAGGAGTTTTTTCAAGGCAGGTCACCGCGCCGGAAAATGACGTAGCCGGCAGTGGCGCTGAGTATACCGAGCAGGGCCGGGTAGACCAAGGCAAAGACCTTGTAGCCGAAGCTGCCGAACAGGTCGAGGATGACGTAGGCGGAGGGGCCGAGCACGATTAATTGTGGATCGAAGAGGGCCAGCGCGGCGGTGCGGAAGACCTGCAGCGGATTGGCCAAGGCCAGCGTGATCGCCAGTTCCGGTGAGACCTTGCCCTGGATCATCACCCCGAGCAGGATCAGGTCGAGGAACAGCAGCAATACCAGCCAGACCATGAAGGCCGCGCCTTGCGCCATGTCGGTTGTCCTCGCCACGGCCGAGATCAGCATGCCGATGCCGAGGAAGCAGGCAGCCATCACCGCCAGCAGTGCAGTGTAGTAGCCGAACATGTCCCACGGTACTTCGATGCCGCTGATCGTGGCCCAGATCACCGCGCCGAGCATGGCGGCAAAGACCGGGGCGAAGACGACGATGTAGCGGCCGAGGATCTTGCCCCAGAACCAGGCGCCGAGGCCGACCGGCAGCGACAGCAGGTATTCGAAGACGCCGGCCTCACGGTCGCCGGCGACCGAGCGGACGGTGGTGATCAGGACAAAGATCGGCAGGATCGCCATCGTTAGCTGGATGTAGGTGACCAGCAGGCGCGAGAGGCCGATGAAGCCGAGCACCCGCGATTCGGTCAGGCCGAACAGGAAAAGCAGCGCGACGATGCCGCCGAAGACCAGGGTGTAAATCTGGAACCAGCGGGCGCGCAGCGATTCGACGATGTCGAGCCGGGCGGTCAGCCACAATTGCTTCATCTTGGTTTTCCTTTTTCTTTGTCTGCTTACTTGCCTTTGGCCAGCACGCGTTCGCGCATCCCGGCAAAGTCGAGGCTGCCGGCCTGTGGTGCGGCAACGGCGGCGTAGTTGTAACCCATCGGCGACAATTTGTTCACGTAATGCGCCAGGCGCGGGTCGTGCCAGACGGTGGCCCCGGGCTTGCTGGCGAGGTCGGCAATCCACATCCGGGTCGCGGCTTCGGCCAGCCACGGGTGGGCGTCGGCTTTGTCGCGCAGCCAGAAGACCATGCAACCGACGTCGTCGAACTTGAATACCGTGTCTTTCGGTCCGCCGCGAATCTGGCCGGCAAAGCGCCGGTCGGAGATCACCATGCTGCAGCGGCTGCAGGTATCGCGGTCGAACTTGATCGGGGCCATGCCCTCGGCCAGGTCCGGGTCCTTGTTGCAGCCGGTGACGGCCAGCGCCAGCGGCGAGAGCAGGAAAGGCGCGAGCCCGAGGCTGCCGAGTTTACGCAGTGCGTCCCGGCGAAGCTGGCGGTGGTGCTGACACATGCTGCCGGCCTCAGGACGGCGTATTGCCGGTTTCGTTCAGCGCCAGGTCGCTGACCAGCGCGGTGTAGCGCGAGACGATGCCGAGGAAGCGCAGGCGGTCGGGGCCGGCGATTTCGCCCTGCCAGCGCAACTGCTGCTCGTCGGTGCTGAAGTTCCAGCCGTCAAGGGCCTTGGCAAAGGCCGGCTCGAAGCGCTTGAGTTCGATCCGGCAGGCCAGGCGGCCGGTCAGCGAGACATCGTCGGCGACCTTGTCGTCGAGCACGACCTTGCCCATGTCCATTTCGATCACCCGGTTCACCAGCGCCGAAACTTCGTCGAGACGGTGGCTGGAAATCAGCATGGTGGTGTCTTCGAGGCGTTCGGCGAGCAGGTCGAAGAAGATCTTGCGCGCTTCCGGGTCGAGGTTGGCGGCCGGTTCGTCCATCACCAGCACCTGGGCGTCGCGGCCGAGGGCGATGGCGATCAGCAGCTTCTGCTTCATGCCGCCGGAGAGGCGCACGAACTGGCGGGTCAGGATCGCGTCGAGGTCGAGACCGAGGCGCTGGCCGATGGCGTGGATGCGCGCCGGATCGGTGCCGCAGAGCGAGGCGGAAAAGTCGATCAACTGGCCGACCGGCATCTTCAGCGGCGGCGGCAATTGCGGCACGAAGCCGATCTTGCCGAGGACGGCGGTGCGGTGGTCGCGCGGGTTAAGTCCGGCGATGCGGACCTCGCCGTCGTGCGTGTATTCCCCGAGCAGGCAGCGGATCAGCGTGGTCTTGCCGGCGCCGTTCGAACCGATCAGTGCGATGCGTTCGCCGAGGCCGATGTTGAGTGAAATTCCGTCGAGCACCCGGGCGCGGCGGAAAGTCTTGGCTACGTTCTTGAGTTCGATCATGCGGCGGATTATAGGAGGCGGCTAGCAGCCTGACATTGAACCTGGATCAAAAAGACCGGTATCGAAAGACCCGTATCGAGTGAGCGCTACCAGGTGTAAAAATTTGTTGAGAATGGTTCGCATCTATTGACGATGCGTTTTGTTTATATGAGAATCCTTCTCAACAACAGCCAGCCAGCGTTTTCCGCCAGCCAGCCACCAGGCTTTCCTCAATCACTGAAGCGAAAGCACCGGCTGGTTTTTTTGCGCCCGGTGCCTTCCCCTGCAAGGAGTGTTGCGATGTTGCTGTTTCTCGCTGGCGGCTGGCCGCTGTGGTTTTTCCGGGGGTTTTGAAAGATGCCCGAAGCGCTCGCTTTCGATCCGCCCGAAATGCCTCTGGACCTGCGTCTGGCGGCGATTCTCAACCTGCTTTCATCGTCGGCCTTGCGTGGTGCGACCGCCACCAAGACGGCAGCCCTGCAAATGCATCTGGAGGCGGCGGCCGCCGCCCCGGAGGTGATGGCCGAGCCCTTGCGCGAAGCCCTGGCCGAGGTGCTGGCCGGCTGGCTGCAGGTGCAATGCCATCCGGCTTCGGTGCCGCTCAGCCACTGCCCGGTGGCCTCGGGCAGCTGTTTGCACTGAGCGCCGGCTAGCCCATTTTTTTCCGCTGATTCAAAACCATTTTCTGGAGTCATTTCATGTCGCGTTATACCGGTCCCCGTCTCAAGGTCATGCGTGCGCTGGGTGTCGATCTGCCTGGCCTGGCCCGCAAGAGCATGCAGGAGCGGCCGCAGCCGCCGGGGCAGCACGGCGCCCGCAAGCTCGCCGGGCGCAAGTCCGAGTTTGGCCTGCAGCTGATGGAAAAGCAGAAGCTGCGTTACAACTATGGCGTGTCCGAGCGCCAGTTGCGTCGGGTCGTTCTCGACGCCAAGCGTCAGCGCGGGGGGACCACCGGCGGCAAGATCGTCGAATTGCTGGAGCGTCGCCTCGACAATCTGGTCTTCCGCGCCGGTTTTGCCAGCACCATCCCGGCCGCCCGCCAGCTGGTCAGCCACGGTCACATCCAGCTGAATGGCCGGCGGGTCACCATCCCGTCGATCCGGGTTCGCATCGGCGATGCCTTTGGTCCGTCGGCCACCGCCGCCCGCCTCGACATCGTCAAGGCGGCGCTGGCTGATCCCGCGCTGCAGCGCCCGGAGTGGATCGCCGTCGATGCGCAAAGCGGGCACGCCCGGCTCGCCCACCTGCCGGATGGTGAAACTGCAGCGCCGTTCCCGCTCGACCTGCAGCGCGTGGTCGAGTACTACGCCACCCGTACCTGAGCACCGGAGTCCGTCATGCGCAGCCTGACCTTGCATGTCACCCTGGCCGCCAGCCTGTTGTGGTGGGCGCTGGCGCATCTTTGAGCGATCACTGTCCGAGAGGAGGAAAGTCCGATGCCGACACCGCCGCTGTGGGCTGGCGTATTGAGCCAGCTGCTGATTCATGACGAAACCGGTTGCCCGCATTCGGCGCGGCACGCGATTCGTCTCCTCGACTGCCTGTGCGAGGACGCCGATCTCGACAGCACCACCCGCGATCTGTGCGAGCGGGCCAGCCGGCGCCTCGAAAGCCGCTTGCTGCCGGTACTGCTGACGGGCTGCCCGGCCCCCGAAAAATCACGATTTTCACGGTCGACCGTGGAAATCTGCCAAAAAGGATAAGCCGATGCCGATCCAGCAAAAAGCCGCTCCCGGCTTGCCTTTTCATGTTGCCGGCGGAGTCCTCGGCGGCAGTCGCAAGACCTTTGTCGCAGCCCTCGGGGCCGAGATGGACGAAACCCCGCTGGCGCCGCCGCCGCTGGTGCGCGCCAGCGGCTCACGGCGCCGCAAGCTGTGGGAAATTCCGCACAAATTCCATTGCCCGGTGATTGGTGTCTGCTTTGGCTGCGACGAATTGCGCTCACTGATGGCCAAGGTCATGCATTTCCCGCGTGATACCTCCGATTTCACCTTGCACACCACTGCCGTTGGGGCTTGCGAGGAGCGCAGCCGGCTTGCCGAATTGCTGCACAAGACGCTGGAAAAACGCTACCAGCTGGCGCTCAGGCAATTTGCCGCGCTCAAGACCAACCATCAACTGCAGCTGGCCTGGCAGCAGGCGGTGGCTGCGGGCAGCCAGGTGCCGGCGGCGCTGTGGGCCGTGTGGACCCACCCGGCGTGTGATGCCCGGCTGGAGCAGGAGGTTTATGGCGACATCCACATGCTGCAGCACCAGATCGGCAGCGGCACTCGTGCCGACCTGCGCAGCTTGCAGGCCTTGCAGCAGGAGAACGGCGAGTTGCGCCGACAGCTGCAGCAAAATCAGGCTGCCGTCGAACAATCGCGCCAGGAACAGGCCACGCAACAGCAGGCCTTGCGCCAGCAACTCGGCGAACTGCAGGCCGAACTGGCCGCCCGCGAAGCCTGGGGCCTCGGCTTGCAGCGCGAACTGGCGGCGCTGCACGGCGAGTTGCCGGACCTCGGCCCGCGCCGGGAACTGGCGCAACAGCTTGATTTCGCCCGCGAGCAACTGGGCCAGCTACGTGCCCGCAACGACGAGCAGGCCGCCGAACTGGCCCGCCTGCGCGATTACGCAAGCTTTGCCGAAGACAGCCTGGCGGCGCTCAGCCGCCTTGCCGACGGGGCGGCGGAAACACCAGCGGCAGCCCTCCCGGCGACTGATCTCGGGGGCAAGTGCGTGCTCTGCGTTGGCGGCCGCTCCGGCGCCGTGCATTCCTACCGTAGCGTCGTCGAGCAATCCGGTGGCCGCTTCATGCACCACGACGGCGGCCTCGAAGAAAGCCTGCATCGCATCGACAGCGCGCTGGCCGCCGCCGACATCGTCATCTGCCAGGCTGGCTGCATCAGCCACAACGCCTACTGGCGGGTCAAGGACTTGTGCAAGCGCAGCGGCAAGCCGTGCATGTTCGTCAAGAGCGGCGGGGTGTCGAGCTTCGGCAAGGTGGTCGACGCCGCCGGTCGGGTCGGCCAGGAGGCCTGAGAAAACCCTCTTTGGCTTATGAAAAACAGCTCATTTGAGTGCTGCCAAACGATTTTTCAGGGCAGTATTTCAGCAGCCTGCTGAGCGCAGACCTCGCCGGCATCGCGCAGGCCGCCCGGCGTTTGCCCGGGGACTGCGGATGCCCGGCGGTGATTTGCAGCGGGCCGATGCCCGTCGCCAATTCCTGTTTTTTTGCCTGGTGCGGCCGATTCAGGTGCGGCCGACTTTTTGTCGCCGCCATTCTTTTCCAAAAAAAATCCCGTGACCGAGGTCACGGGATCGAGCCGCCGGCAGCAAAGGGGGGGAGGTCGCCGGCGGAGGGGTAAGACCGGGTTCAGGCTGCCTGCAGCAACGGCAGCGGGGCGTTGCCGCAAAGCGTGGCGCAGGCGCTGCTGCAGCTGCCGAGGGCGGTGTGCGCTTCCTTCAGGCAATCACGGGCGCAGCAGGCACAGCGGCCGCATTCGCTGGTGACGCCGAGGTCGCGGCGCAAATCCTTGAGCGTCCGTGCACCATTGGCGGCCGCTGCGCGAATGTCGCGGTCAGTGACTCCGTGGCAGAGGCAGACGTACATGGAAAGCCCTCGTTGAATGTGTTTGATAACCGTTCTCATTTTAGAGAAATGAGAATGCCTGTCAATAGCGCATCAAGATAATTTTCGGCAGTGTTCCAGCCCATTGATCGGCGCTGCCTTGCTGCCGTGTTTTGCAGATGCGGCGGGCGGCAATCTGCGGCCTGCCTCGGCCGCTTGGCATGCATCTTGATAGGGCTAGCGCCATTGTCCAATTCAAGGCGCGGTCAGCGTCCGTTTACGCTCATCTACCCATGTTTGTCTCATCCCGCCAGGTTGGTCTGGCTTATTCAGCGTGGTCGGCGCCTTTGTCGGAGGGGGCCGCAGCGCGGCCGCCGGCAAATTCTGCCGCCGCCGAGGATGACCCCTGGGTCAAGATTTCGGCCGCTGCCCGCCTGGCCCAGGAGCAGCCGGTCGGCGCTGGGCCTGCTGCCGCCCGGGCGGAGTTCGATACCAACCGGGGGCGGCGCGAAATCGACATCGGGCAGTATTTTTCCGGGCAGACGCAGCGCAACGATGCGGTTACCCTGCGCGATTCGCTGCCGCCGCTGCTGTTGCCGACCGAGCAAAACGTCGAGGCGCTGAACCGGCACCTGGCCGAGGCCTTTCCGCGCTTTCTCGCCGCCAACGGGATTCCTGCGGCGCCGGCCTCGCTCCGCCACGATGCGGCAGGCAAGCTGCAGTTGCCGGATGACTATCCACACGCCCAGGCCTTGCAAACCGCCTTGCAAAAGGACCCGGCAATGGCCCGCGAACTGAGTACGCTCAATGCGCTGGCCTCGCACCTGGGCCAGTTGAATCAGTTGATCCCCTTCAACCAGGAATACGCGGCCGCGCGCACTCCGGGCGAGGCCGCTGCCGTGGTGGCCAAATACAGTCATCTGTTTTCTGCCCGGCGGCAGCCGGTCGAAACCCAAATGGTGTTTAGCGCCGAGGGCCGGCCAACGCTGCTGGCTGACGGCCACCCGCTCGGGCGCACCGGCCTTGAGCCGGGCTGAGCCGGGCAGTCACGGTCGACCGTCACAAAAACCGGTTTCCGGCGCTACCCGGCGTGATTTCGTCTATTCACAAAAGCTGTGGATAAGTCTGTGGGTGGGCCGTGGACGGTGCGCCTAAGTCCCGCTACGCAAAGGCTTTTTTCTGCTCTGCCAAAAACTTGGGCGATCTGTCTATGGTGTTGATTAATAAAAGATTTGTGGGTTTTTGTTGGGTTTGCGGGCGGTTTTTCCCGGGATTGACTCAAACCGTCGCCGGTCGTTTGTCGCTTGTGCGTAAATTTTCGGTCCCAAAACCCAGGCCAAGCATTTAGTCAAGTCTCGTCGCGCCGTCGTCGGTGGCAACAGTAAAATGCGCCCTGTCACGGTCGACTGCCGTTTCCCCCAAATTCCAAAAACAATCCCCACGAGAACCGCCATGAAATTCGAAGGTACCGATTCCTACGTCGCCACCCGCGACCTGACGCTCGCCGTCAATGCCGCCATTGCCCTGCAGCGGCCGCTGCTGATCAAGGGCGAGCCGGGCACCGGCAAAACCCTGCTTGCCGAGGAAGTGGCGCGTGCGCTCAACATGCCGCTCTTCCAGTGGCACGTGAAATCGACGACCAAGGCGCAGCAGGGTCTTTACGAATACGACGCGGTGTCCCGCCTGCGCGACTCGCAGCTCGGCGACCCGCGCGTGCACGACATCGCCAACTACATCGTCCCCGGCGTGCTGTGGCAGGCCTTCGAGTGCGACGTACCGTCGGTGGTGCTGATCGACGAGATCGACAAGGCCGACATCGAATTCCCCAACGACCTGTTGCGCGAGCTTGACCGCATGGAGTTCCATTGCTACGAGCTGCAAAAGACGCTCAAGGCCAAGCATCGCCCGCTGATCATCATCACCTCGAACAACGAGAAGGAATTGCCGGACGCCTTCCTGCGCCGCTGCTTCTTCCACTACATCAAGTTCCCGGACAAGGCGACCATGCAGCGCATCGTCGATGTGCATTTCCCGGCGCTCAAGCACGAGTTGCTCAAGGAAGCGCTCGAAGTCTTCTTCGACCTGCGCGAGGTGCCGGGCCTGAAGAAAAAGCCCTCGACCAGCGAGCTGATCGACTGGCTCAAGCTGCTTTTGGCCGAAGACATCCCGCCCGAAGTGCTGCGCGCCAAGGACAGCAAGGACGCCATTCCGCCGCTGCATGGTGCGCTGCTCAAGAACGAGCAGGACATCCACCTCTTCGAACGCCTGGCCTTCATGGCCCGCCGCAAGGGCTGATCCCGTGTTGATCGACTTCTTGCTGCACCTGCGGGCGCGGCAACTGCCGGTATCGACCAAGGAATTGCTGGCCCTGCTCGAAGCGCTGGAAGCGCGGCTGGTCAGCGGCAGCCTGGACGATTTCTACCTGATCGCCCGTGCGCTCTTGATCAAGGACGAGGCGCTTTACGACCGCTTCGACCGCGCCTTTGGCGAATACTTCCAGGGTATCGAAGCCTTGCCGGGCATGGACGTGCTGGTGCCGGAGGAATGGCTGCGCCTCGCCGCCAAACGCCACTTGAGCGAGGAAGATCGGCTCAAGCTGCAAAAGCTGGGCTACGAAAAGCTGTTCGAAACCCTGAAGCAGCGCTTGGACGAGCAGAAGGAGCGGCACGCTGGCGGCAGCAAATGGATAGGCACCGGTGGTACGTCGCCCTTCGGCCACGGCGGTTATCACCCGGAGGGCGTGCGCATCGGTGGCGAGTCGGCCGGCAATCGCACCGCCGTCAAGGTCTGGGAACAGCGCGAATTCCGTAACCTGGATGACAGCATCGAGCTGGGCGTGCGTAACATCAAGGTCGCTCTACGCCGCCTGCGCCGCTTCGCCCGCCAGGGCGCAGCGACTGAGCTCGATCTCGACGGCACCATCGCCGGCACCGCCCGCAACGGCGGCATGCTCGACCTGCACCTGCGCCCGGAGCGCCACAACGCGGTCAAGGTGCTGCTCTTCCTCGACGTCGGCGGCTCGATGGACGACCACATCCAGGTCTGCGAAGAACTGTTTTCCGCCGCCCGCGCCGAGTTCAAGCACCTGGAGCATTTCTACTTCCACAACTGCGTCTATGAAGGCGTGTGGAAGGACAACCGCCGCCGTCACGACCAGAAGCTGTCGACCTGGGACGTGCTCCACACCTACGGCCCGGACTACAAGCTGGTCTTCGTCGGCGACGCCAGCATGAGCCCCTACGAAATCAGCCACCCCGGCGGCAGCGTCGAACACTGGAACCAGGAACCCGGCGCCGTCTGGATGGAACGCCTGCTCGCCACCTGGCCGCACGCCGCCTGGCTCAATCCGCTGCCGGAAGGGCAGTGGGAATGGACGCAGTCGGTGCGCATGCTCCGCCAACTCTGCCACAACCGCATGTACCCGCTGACCCTGGACGGGCTGGAGCGGGCGATGCGTGGGTTGTCGAAGTAGGGGCGGTCTACCGTAGCCGATTTGCCTGTTCGCCCCCCGGACCGTGGCGAGATTTGGCAACGGCCCCGGGCAACAGGCATTCGGCAGCATGACCCCGAGACCGAAGCCCACGCTGTTAACCTGGGCCACGTTTGACTGCGGCTAAAAATGGGGAATGGCCCTTGTCGCTGGCTGCAGCGAACACTTCCTGGGTTCGGTCAGGGCACTTTTGCCGCGCGCAAGGTTCAAAAGCGGGAGCCCTGCGCCGGCGACGCGCATTTGCCCTGAGTTTCAAAACCGCGCCCATGCCCCGGCCCGGCTCGGCGACCCGAAGATCGGGAATCTTGGCTGACCAGGAGAATCAACATGAAGCGCGCACATCGTTTCGCCACCGGCCTGCTCTTCGCCGGCCTGCTCGCCGGCTGCGCTGGCCACTCCGCCTACACTGCCGCGCCGGTCCGGATCGGCGACGGACTGCTGACCAGCAGCAACGGCATGACCCTCTATACCTTCGACAAGGACAGCGCCGGCAAAAGCACCTGCAACGGCCCCTGCGCCAGCAACTGGCCGCCGCTGCTTGCCACCCCGGGCGATACCGCACATGGCGACTACAGCCTGACCACCCGCGACGACGGCCGCAAACAATGGACCTACCGGGGCAAACCGCTGTACTTCTGGATCAAGGACCAGAAACCCGGCGACCGCAGCGGGGACGGGTTTAACGGGGTTTGGCGGGTGGCTAGGCCTTGAGGGGGGCGGGTCAGGTCTGGCGTGAAATCGGGGGAGGCGG